>OFFQ01000423.1_pt1 | contig 34959 bp, 30 predicted proteins | sample 1521411 | NCBI WGS metagenome assembly OFFQ01 (sample SAMEA3504110, study PRJEB24116) | mouse gut metagenome | biome: mouse gut; feature: mouse-associated habitat; material: faeces | place: Denmark | collected 2011 | reverse complement strand
TTAAATATAATCGATATTATCATAATAATCAATATAATCATATGGATGAAAGATTTTGACTATTGATATCATATTTGCAGATTATGTGGACGTTAAGAACAGTATGTGTAGAAAAATTTGAAATATACGCATTTTTTAATTTGTAAAATCCCTGTGGGTGGCAAGTTTGCACAGCAGGCGGTTGTTAATCCGGCCTCTTTTCAAAAGCACAATCATTTCATCACTCAAATGCAATTTTGTTAAAGGCGTGTTGGTCTGTTCCCTGTGATATGCAACCATAAGCGAATAGAGGTATACTATGAAAAAAGTTTTGACTTTTTTCGAGGGTAATTCGTTATACAGGACATAGGGGGTGGCGCATTAGATTGCTTCCCCATGATTATTTTTTGACATACTTTTAGCATTTTATTGTCTGTCTAGTGGGATTAAAACCCTCGCCTTAAGATCAACATGGAACAATTCAGAAGCGAAAAGGAAAACTGGATCGATCTTACCGAATCTATTTTAAACGTTTTTAAGTCATCTCCAGATATCAAGGCATTAGATATACAAAGGTGTTGCGTAAACGGCAGATAGTTCTAAGGAGTTAGTTGTGATAATTCTTTCTCAGTATAACCGTAGGATAAGATCTGTTCTTTGGTGGCTCCTGCTTTGAGCATCCGTTTTATTGCGTTGATGCGCTCTGTTTCAATGCCTTTCTCAATACCTTTTGCTTCAATATTTTCTGACAGGTTGCACATGATCTGTATCCTCCCTTCTAATTCGGCGGTCATTATCATTCCGTAGTCTTTGGTCAGTAGACGCTTCTTTTCGACGGTATCCATCTGTGAAAGCAGTTTTTCCAGCATATCGATGAGGATATTTTGAGAAGCCTTCAGATTTTCGCCGTTTCTGATATTGATAATGATTCCTTTCATTAAATCCGTATGATACGAATCTGATCTATTTCCGAAGACATTCTTGTTTTTAAAACCAAGCTCTATGATAGAATCGCCATCGTCACTGCTGTCCATACAGATCCAGATACTCCGGACTTTTTTCAGGCTGTCATAATCGCTGTGGAAAAATTCAGTCTGCTTCTGTGCGGAGATCATCCGTGCCATGTAAAAGACGATCCTGTTTTCCAGATGATAGCCAAGACTCGATGGGTCAGATGACTTTTGAGCCTCTACGTTGATCAGTATTTTCATTTCTGATTGTCTGTGATATGCAGTAAAGCGGATATCGTAAAAGATGATCCCCTCGCCCGGGATATTATCTTCGGTGTTGGAGTCTTTAATGCGCCCTAAATTAGATAATCCGGCATCCAGCGGCTTACTGCCGATCTCGATATCGTTGCCGATGCAGGACATGATTTCATTGATCGGCATATCCTGGAATTCACTGACGGCGTATTTCAGGATACGGGCAAGGATCTGTCTGTCCGCAAGCAGGAATTTAACATTCGTATCATAAGTGCCTGCGTCGTTTGCAGCATCCACTGCCTGCGATAAATAAGTCTGTGCCATATTTTTCCTCTTTTGTGATCTTTATTAATAAATGCAGGTTCTTCAATATAGTATCATTATACTTGATCAGCAGAGCAATAGCAATAATGACAGTATATTATAGTAAACGACATAACAAATTTCTGTTTCCGGTTCTTGCAGAAGCCATATACGGTAGCTCCTACTACCCTGTTACGGATATGTCTACTCGAATTGTTTCCGGTATATTGTTTCTGGCATATTAAAAGTATGGAAGAACCTGTGATTCCTGCAGTTGATATTTGTCACATATACGTGCGATAATCTCTGCATCCGACAAATTCAGACTGCGAAGAATGTCTATTGTATTTGCAATAGATTTGTGATATTCTTTCTGCATTTTTTCGATGGTTTGCTTCTGTTCATCAATCTCGTTTTGCATTTCATCTATCATATACTTTACAGTATTCCGGTCGAGAACAGCCAGTTCCTCAGAAAACATTCCCATCACCCTTTCTATATTCAGGCAGATCCTGTAGGCTTCTTCATATATTTCCTGAAATTCGGGATATACTGTGATCAGCTTGATGATCGTATCCGGATTGTCGTTGGAAAAAAGAGTCAGCCAGGCATCTCTTTTATTGTTGATACTTTCATTTTGCTGTCTTTTCTGAAAGATGTCAAGAGGGATAAAAAGGTATTTCTGCAAAAGCTCCATTTCCAGTCCGGTATCAGATTTCTGTTCGAAAAAATGATAAAAATGAGATGGGTATGTATGAAATACTTTAGGGCTTCTTTCGAACAGGACGATTGTGTATACATTCTTGATATCCTGATAACTGAAATTTTTATTTGTTTCACCCTTTATTCTCTTATATTGTCTCAAAAGCAGATCTGCCGAATAGCAGGCGCTTCGTTGACCTGGGAATAGATAGCCTATTTTCTGCATTTCTATATTTGCTATGCTCCTGTCCTCCAGTTCAACTACGATATCCATGATCAACAGAGAACTTTCATCAGCGATCCGGGTGGAATCACCAGGCAGAATTTTCAGGATTGTGACTTTTTGACAAAGCATATGGGAGAGAAAATCATCAAGCCGCTTTGGAACATATTCCGGGTTCATGATCTCTTTGAAAAAGCCGTCATATAGAAGTTTAAGCCCCTTTACACCGGTACATAGATTCAGAAATTCTTCCTGTTGTTCTGGTGTCCAGCTCTTGAATTTTGTATGAAGCGTACTGTTCTTACAGATTTCTGCCAGTACCTCCTCTTTTTCCCGAATCATGGGAAAGTACTTTTTTAATTTTGCTGTCATGTGATGTCCTCCTGTTTGTAAAAATTCGCTAAGTGTAAACTTGTCTTACTATAATAAAGTGGTTGGAAATTTACGGCAGAAACTGCCGATTTTCACGATTAAGTGATATCCATATATTTTCTTATGGTCCTGTCACTGTAATCGTAGAAATAAAGAAAAATCAGAATATAAATACTATATAAATAAACTACAGTATTCATATAAATTTGTCAACAGCGATCGTAAATATTTTAAATATTACCTGAATAGTTGATAAGAATGAATAGGTGATTGACATGCTCTTCCAATTAGCGATATACTTATAATGACTACTAAATACAGTCGAAAAAAATACAGAGAGGAGATATACCTGTGAAAAGTATTTACAGTATGACGGAAGCGGAAAGTGAAGTAATGGAAAAGCTGTGGGATCAGGAGGAAAGTATTAAACAATCTCATCTTCTTACATTATTTGAAGAAGACGGAAAGGAATGGAAGCGGCAGACACTCAATACCTTTTTGTCAAGGCTGGAGGAGAAGGGTTTTGTAACACGGGAAAGAAGAATGGTCAAGGCCGTGTACAGCAGAGAAGAATATCATCTTATGAGGATGAAAGAGGAGATTGATAGGATATACAATGGCAAACTGGGCAACTTCGTGGCAGCTTTTACCAAAGAGAACGGCATTGACAGGAAGGAAGCGAAAGAACTGATCGAGCTTTTGGAAAAATACTAAGGAGAGGCCTTAAGATCATGGAAAATCTGCTGGTAATGTCATTGTCAGGAACAACGATGACAGTGATCTGTTTATTTATCAGGTATCGGTTTAAGGATACTGTTTCAAACAACCTGGAATATCTTCTGAATAAGCTGTCCATTTTGTTCTATATTGTACCTCTGCCGTTTCTCGGGGAATACTATAAAGATATGATCTGGTCTGCTGCAGAGACAGGCGGCAGTAATATCACCGAATTGTCCCTTCATCATTCTTATTATCTTATCAATGTAAATGGACAGGTATTGCCAAATACTTATTTGAAGATTCAGGCTGCTGTAACAGTCGTGTGGATCGTAGTTTCGATCATATTTTTTATAAGGGAATTATGTGATTATCAAAATACAGGTAATATGATTAGAAACTACATAAAGAAAATAAAAATACTGCCAGAATCGGTCTCAGTTGAGCGGGGAAACAGATTTCTTCATTTTTCACAAAGGGCGACAGTGTATCAGAAAGTACCGGCTGGAAAAAACATGACATTTGGTCTGCTTCGTCCGGTGATTCTGTTTGGATTGGATCCTGTGGATGAAGCAGCGAAGACAGTGCTGGAACATGAGATTATGCACGTCAGAAGGCTTGATATTTTCTGGAAAATGCTGCTGCGGTTTGCCGTTATCCTGCACTGTTGGAATCCCTTTGTATGGTTTCTTAACGAAAATTTTGAGCGGGTCTGCGAATGTTCCTGTGATGAAGCAGTACTGCAGGGGAAGACGATAAAAGAAAGAAAAGATTACCTGCGACTTATGGTCTGCTTATCACAAAAAGAAGGGACGGAAGAGATGAATCGTTCTCATTGGGAAATGAGATTGGAGAGTGATCGTAAATTATTGGAAGAAAGGATAGAGAGTGCAATGAATATCAAAAAACATAATAAAATAATTGGAATAGTAATAGCAGTGGTTTTGATGACGCTTAATTCGGTGACGGTGCTTGCTTATCCGAGGGTGTATACTGAGACGTGGAAAGAGGAAGCATCTGAATCAGAGATAGAAGTAGCTCTGAGAACGGATGTGATACAGTTTGTACCGAATGGAATAAATGCGGAAAGTACTTATGCAGTAAAACCGATTGAAATTTTATATGAAGAACAGTTCATTGATACACAGGGAAATATTTTTCCGGTTAAGGATACAGTAGATGAGAATCTTTATAGAAGCTGCAACCATAATTATGTTTCTGGTACAACATGTAGACATACTAAGAATTCTAATGGAAGCTGTGTAATAATTACATATAATGCAGAAAGATGCAGTAAATGTAATAATATTTTGCTAGGTGATGTTATATCCGAATTTAAGTCTACAGTTTGTCCTCATTAGATTTTAGAATTTTTTGTGAACATAAGAATCTGTAATAGAAATTAAACAATAATAATTTGATAAAAGTAAAAAGGAATTTGTTATAAAAATGTAGTTGACAATTTCCTAAATAAATGTGGAGAGGTCGTTACGATTATATTCGGAGGTATGAAAATGCAGATTAGTAATACACTTAATACTAATATTTTTAATCTTTCAAACACAACATCAGGCAAGACTGCATCAAATGAGTCTTTTGAGTTCTCAAGTGCAGTAACCAAAAGTGAAGAACAGGATGGAGAATTTCTGGGTCTGACAATGTTGCCGGAGGAAGGGAAACACAATATATATGGCATGAGAGCAAAACTTTCCAGCCAGTCTACCATAGACAATCCGATCGTCCAGGTAATCTCTAATTTTGATGGAAAAAAAGAAGTTTTTGATATTGAAATCAAAAAAATAGATCCGAAAAACGCTTCACGAATGGAAATGTTTGCATTATGTTGTTATGAAGACAAATATGGAACAGGAACAGGCAGCACATTTGGTTCTTTTCATACTTTTAGAATGTATGAAGAAACGGCAATACAAAATGGCTATCTTAACCGGGAAAATGATCAGATGTCCGCATTGGAACAGTTCAGAAATGAAAAGGAAAACTGGATTAACCTTACGGAATTTGTTTTAAATGTTTTTAAGTTATCTCCAGATATTAAGGCATTAGATATGTATTTCAAAGGTACAAAACTTTTTAATTTTTATAATAAATATGCAGGGGTTACCTCCTGATCAGGAATTCAAAAACAGATTTAAGCAGAATATATGGAAAATCGACAAAGCGTGTAAGCTCCGTCTCCGGAAACTCACACGCTTTTCTTAATACTTCCCCACACTCAATTTCATAAAAACAAATTGCGCTTATTCAGCTGCAGGTGCTTCAGCAGGTACTTCGATGAATGCAAGGATGCCTTCGGAAGTGATATCAACAACAACGTGGTCGTCTCTTACTTCTGTAACATTGCACTCTGTCCAGGAATCTGCACTAAAAGTATAAACCTTAACATTCTGTCCAGTAACGATACCAGGTGTATAGAAGTTTACGTTTGCAGATGCCCACTTTAAGTTAGCAGGAACATCAACCTTAACTACGTTGAGTACGGAACCACCCAGAGTAGCTGCGAAATCCTTAGCGGAGTAAACGCGGGAAAGCTCCGGTTTCAGAACGGAGAATGTCATGTTGGACTCTACGCCGTCAACAATAACCTTACCGCCCTGTGCTACAGGAACAACTTTGTCCATTGCCCAGATGCCTGTAACTGCGTTGTTCATATACTCGCCGATCTGTTTGTCCTCTGAGATAGCGCCGTTAACGATGCTGGAGGGCATAACAGTTACGGGATCTTTGGAGTAGATATCGAAAGCGTGATCAATGATATCACCATTCTCATCTACCCAAAAATAGCACTCTGTAACTTCTGCGGGCTTAGCCAGCTCGTAGTCTGCTACAGGAGCGCCAACTTCTTTAGCCATTGCTGTCATGGAGAATGCCATGCAGCCAGCTAACACCAAACTAAAAAATCTACTTGCCTTTTTCATTATGAAACTCCTTTCATTCTTGGTATTTTGTAAGTGTGGTGTGGGATATATTTTCGCCCTGCGGCGGAAATACCAAAAAAATAAAAATCAAAATAAACTAAAAAAAACTAAACCAAATATCTTGAGATTCAATAATGGCATGATTCAATTATATACCTTTTTTAATGAAATGCAAATGTTATTTCATTTTTGATGCTGTTTTTATAGTTTATTTTTTATAGATTAATTTTTTATGGATAAGACGGACTGCCGGCTTATATCCAAATGTACTGTCTGACAGTTATTCGTCAGCGGATCACGCTTTTCATAAGAGAAGAGAACAGCGCGCGGCGTATCAAAAATGGACGTAAATACTTCAACATGCAGAATTTTCGTCAAATCCCGGTAACCGGAATCTGCCAGTTGTGGAAAGAGTTCATGAGCCTCCGCTTCCCGATGCAGGATCCCGTGTATGATATCTTTCCATGTTTCCAGAGAGGCCGCGAAGGAGGGGCGGTTTTTTACGTGTTCCCGCAGGTATAAGTCGTAGGTGACATACTCTGTGAGAAGTGAGATCTGTCTGGATTTTTCATAAGCCTCTATCTGTTCTTTGTTCTCAATGCAGGCAGTTCCAAATGCCAGTATGGTCTCGTATTTCTTTAGCCGGGAGGACTGTATGCCGAACAGAGCATGTTCCTCATACCAGCCGGCAAGGCTTTCATACATGGCAAAGGGCGTGTCAAAATGACCGCACAGAAATGCCAGCGTATGCGCAAACTGTCCGCTGTTATAGTAGATTTCCAGCACCTCTTCCACCTGTTTCAAGCGGCAGATATCCTCATAGGAAAGCCATTTCGTGGACAGCACTTCGTAGGGCGGCAGACCGGTATATACAAGATCATACTGCAGGGAGCGTCGTTCCATGGCGGATCCTTTCAGTACTTTCAGGAAACCCAGCTGGAGCTGCTGAGGCTGCAGGGCATAGACGTCATTGAAGGAATTTCGGAATGTGCACAGATCCTCAAAAGGAAGCCCGACGATCAGATCCAGATGGATATGGATATTATGCCAGCGGGAGATCTGTCTGACCACGTCAGCCACTTTCGCGAAATCCATTTTCCGGTCAATGGCAGCGATGGTTTCCGGGCATGTTGATTGAATGCCGATCTCCAGCTGCACGGCTCCGGGCCGAAGTTGTCTCAATACTGCAAAATATTCCTCATCCAGCAGGTCCGCGGCGATCTCAAAATGAAAATTGGTAATGCCGTTATCGTGTTCGAGAATATGCCGCAAAACAGGCAGCGCATGGTCTTTCTTACAGTTAAAAGTACGGTCTGTAAATTTAACCTGCGGTACTTTTTGTTCGAGAAAGAAATCCAGCTCCCGACAGACACGTTCGACAGGGAGGAAGTCCATGGTTTTGTCGATGGAAGAAAGACAATAGCTGCAGGAGAAGGGACAGCCTCTGCTGCTTTCATAATAGATGATACGATTTGTAAAGTCTGCCAGGTCTTTTTCCCGTTGGATATCATTGTATGTTCCAGTATCTCCGGTATTACTTATACAACTGTCTGATGTGTCTTTGATTCCATATCCGCCATACCAGAAGGGAATTTCATTAAGGGAAAGCCTGACCGTATTGGTTTGATCGAGAACCGCGGGCAGACTGTTGGCTGTTCCATTTACATAAGAAGATACCAGATAAGAGAAAGAACCTTCCCCGGGACCTGTCATAACGCCGCGCAGCTGCCATCTGTCGATCATTTCCTGTGCGTTGTAGGAGACCTCCGGCCCGCCGGCCCAGAAATCGGTCTTTGGCAGTATTTTGTGCAGATCGGGGATAACGGCATCCAGTATCGTCCGGTTCCAGATATAACAGGAGAAGGCGGCCACATCGGGCTGCCTTTTATAAATTTCCTGTAAAAGATAAGAAGGTGACTGGTTGATCGTAAATTCGATGATATCTACATAAGAATTGTAGATGCCTGTACAGGCTTTCAGAGAAAAAACAGCAGGATTGGAATGGATATATCTGGCATTGACAGCGATCAGTAAAATTTTCATGATTATCCGTTAACCTCTACATTTTCCCGGTATACCCACAATAAGCAAGGTAACGGTACTTATCGTGGATGATACCGGACATACCATGGTTCAGTGTACAAATTGTTTCAATACCGCTATAAAGATATCCATATCGAGGGGTTTCGCGATATGGGCATTCATGCCGTTTTTCAGGGCCGCTTCTTTATCTTCTTCCATGGCGTTGGCTGTCATGGCGATGATGGGCAGAGTCTTGACGTCATTCCGCGGCATGTTGCGGATCGTGCGGGTTGCCTCGTAACCGTTCATAACGGGCATCTGGATATCCATCAGGATCACGTCGTAGTAGTTTTCTTCGGCCTTTTCCATCATGGCTACGGCATCCGTTCCGTCAGGGGCGGATTCAACCGCGAAACCTGCTTCGGTCAGGATCATCTCCGCAATTTCACGGTTCAGTTCGATATCTTCCACCAGAAGGACGCGTTTGCCGCTGAAATCAGCCAGAGTCCAGGCGGCGGCTTCCTCATTCCTGCCGGCCGGGTTGCTGGCTGCCAGCAGTGCGGATTTTAAGTCTGACATAAAGAGCGGTTTCGCGCAGAAAGCGGAAATATTGGCTGTTCTGGCATCCTCCTCGATATCGGACCAGTCGTAGGCGGTAAGAATGATAATGGAAACATCTTCTCCGGCTATGCTGCGGATCTGTCTGGCCGTCTCGATACCGCTCATCTCCGGCATCTGCCAGTCTACAATATAAATCTGGAAGGAATCTTTTTCCTCCAGCGCTGTCCGGGCGCGGTAGGCGGCCTCTCTGCCGGAGGTAGTCCATTCGGCGCGCATACCAAGCTGTTTGAGCATTTTCGTGACGCTGTCACAGACGTTAAAGTCGTCGTCCACTACCATGACGCGAAGTCCGTTCAGCTCCTTAAGCTGTTCCGCGTTTTTCTCTACATCCTGCAGCTTTAAGGTGAGTTCCACGGTGAAGGCGCTTCCTTTTCCCGGTTCGCTTTCCACGGAAATGGTGCCGTTCATCATTTCCACGATATTCTTCGTGATCGCCATGCCAAGGCCTGTGCCCTGAATGCCGGAGCGGGTCACGGTAGTCTCCCGCTCGAAAGGCTCGAAGATATGCCGTACAAAATCTTCTGACATGCCGATACCGGAATCCCGGATAATAAAGGCATATTCCCCGTATCCGTGGCGGAAGGTGGTCTTCTGTTGAATCCGGAAGGAAATGGTGCCGCCGGCCGGAGTATACTTTACGGAGTTACTCAAAAGATTGATGAATACCTGATTTAATTTCAGAGCGTCCGCGATCACATCTTCATTGACTACTTCGAAGGTATCAATGAACAGCTCCAGCTGTTTTGCCTTGACCTGCGGCTGGATGATATTGACCAGATTGTGCATCAGCTCGGAAATATTGCACTCCTGTTCTTTGATCTGTACCTTGCCGCTCTCGATACGGCTCATGTCAAGAATATCGTTGATCAGGCTCAACAGATGATTGCTGGAAGAAAGAACCTTCTGCAGACAATCCCTGACCTGCTCTTTGTTGTCGATATGGTTGACGGCGATGGTGGCAAAGCCGATGATCGCATTCATCGGTGTGCGGATATCGTGGGACATGTTGGAAAGGAAAGTGCTCTTGGCCTTGTTGGCATGCTGCGCCTGCATCAGGGCATCCTGCAGCGCCTGTGTCTGCTCCTTCTGTTCCCGCACCTGCTCGGTGATCTCTTTGGAGACTACCATTACCATGATTTCGTCCGTATTGTCGACCCGCGTCATGATAAAGGACTGACGGACGCACATCGGATGGTCGGCATAAGCCTGCCCCCAGTAATCCACATCCACCTGAGCGTCGCCTTCTTCGAAGCGATGCCGCAGATATTCCAGGTTCACCATAGCAGTGTATTCTTCTAAAGATTCCTCCAGGACGAATTCCTTCCATTTATTAAAACATGCGGAAGCGCTGCAGGGCGCTTTGAGTCCTACCCGCTCGAGCAGGGAGATCTGCTGTCCGTCAATCGTGCGGACAATATCATTTTCAATTAAGTCTTTGGTCAGATTGAATTCAAAAGTGCAGAATGCATTGGAAGTAATGGCGATCCGGTACTGTCTTTCTTTCCGATTCAAAAGGGAATGGACGTCGTTGATCCGGTATCCAAGTTCGTGATTCTCCTGCTCCAGCATTTTCTTCTCCCGTCTGGCACGGAAGAGCAGCAGGATTACATAAACGGCAAAGAGAATCAGAAGCATGACTTCCAGGCGGATACCGACAAGATTTTCATCCCGGATCATGCGCTGGGTGATATTTTTTGGAAAAGTCTGCAGAAGGACAAAGTCATGGCTGGGCAGATAGGTAACGCAGAGATTGTCGGTCAGGCTGTCAGAGTCACAGAGAAAAGCGCCTTCGCCGCCGTTTGCAAAGATCTCCCGGGCGCCGGCCGCCGCCTCTTCATTGATCACATTGGTTTCCAGCAGAATATCGATCAGATTGCCTTCATAAGTTTTCTCGTTGTCATCGGAGCTGGCGATCACCGTGCCGTCCGGCGTACAGAGAAAAAGACCTGCCCGCTCGCCGAAGTAGGAGGTATTTAACATGTCGTGCAGATATTCCTCCGCCAGATAAGCGCCCCGCAGGACGCCTATGATCTCGCCGTCATAATGGATCGGCGCATAGAAACAGGCCATCGTCTCATTGAAAAGATGGGGATCGAATATGATATCCGTGCCGATGCCGCCATTCATACCGTCTATGAAAAAGCTGCGGTCGGTCGCATTGGAAGTTCTGCCGTCGCTGATATGGTCAACACCATCGGAATCCGTAAAGAGAAGTACGTCAAACAGGGAATGTTCGGCAAGGTTGTCCAGCATGGAAAGAGTGATGACGGGTTCGGTCAGTACGTCTTCTATAAAATAAGCATAAGTGGTGATCAGATCCAGAGCGTTGTTGAGTTCTTCGTCTATTTTGACAGCTGTCTGGCGCGCAGAGTCGGCGGCATAGATTTTATTCTGTTCTTCCATCCGCCGGCTGTTCTGCGATGTATACCAGAAAAACAACAGGATGATCGCTGTCAGGAGAAACAGGACATATGCAATGTCCTGCAGTGTTTTTTTACGTCTCATATGCTTAGCCCTCAATTCGATTGTCTGATAGCTTATTTTAACATGATTAGAGGGACTCAACAATAATTACCACAGATATTTCTCCGCAGTGTGGATCGAAAAGTTAAAATTGCGCAGATGCATCTCCTCGGACAGTTCTTCGATCTTCAAATAATACAGACGCATCCAGTCCAGTTCATCTATGGAGCCTTCTTCCGGATTCAGACGGGTTCTGATTTCCTCGTAGTTTTCCGGCAGGCCTTCCGTGCGGATGTATTCATTCGCTCCTTTGATATAGAAGTTATACCTGTCATCAAGCAGGATCGGTGCGGCATCCGCCGACAGGGTGGAAAGATACTGCTGGTTGTCGTGAATGTCATAGTCGTTCAGAAAGGCCATATGCTCCTGGTTCAGATTATAGCGGGCAATCCAGTAGTCGGGACGGGAGAAGGAAAGCACAATATAAAAAACGGTGACCACTGCCATGCCATAAGGAAAGAGCGGAAAGCTGTTCTTATAGATAAATACAGTCACGCCCATCATCAACAGGAAGATGACAGACAGCGCCCAGAGAACGAGGATCCGCAGCAGCGTCAGGTTATAGCGGTTGATGTACATGAGCATGCGCAGGGCGCTTGAGAAGATCATGATAAAAGTACACCCGGAAAGGACCGTGAGCAGAATCCTCAGCACAATATTTTCCCGGAAAAAACAGAGGAAAATAAGCACAATGATCAGGTTTAAAATACATACCGCCAGCAGCTGGAAAAATCCTTCTCTGGCATAGCTGGAATAAGTATAACCTTCTGGAAGACGCATGTTTCCGATAAAAAGATACAGAATCTGTATCACACTGAAAATCAGGTAGACGAAGCAGAGTGCCGCCGTGATGATGATGGCGATAACCGGTTCCTGCGTCCTGTGATCTGTCCGCTCTTCTTTGACGTTTTTCATGGCAAGCGCTGCATAGACTGCGTAGGAAGAGAAGGACACGGCAGTCATCATGAAAAAGATGGTGAAAAATGACTCAAAATTAATTGATTCCAGTATGCGTGAGAAAATTTCGGCAAATACCGCGTCTGCACTGGCCAAAAGTACGGTGACAAACAGAAGCAGAGGAACAGAGATGGCAATCCCGATGAAAATTGGAATAAGATAACTTTTTTTGCCGGTTTTCTTCTGTTTTTGCGCATCAAAATAAAACACCATGTCGCCAAAGGGGCGAAACAGGCAGCAGATCGTGGTACCGGCTGTCTGGAAACAGGCTGTAAAATATTTGGGAAGATCCCAGTTCTGATCGGTGTACACGGTGTGCAGCATTAAGATAAAAGCCAGCAGAAAAATGCCGCATTTGTTAAAAAACAGAATCTGCGGGGAATCAGTGAGGCAGTTGGAGATTCCCAGAAGCTGAATGCTGACAAGATAGAATATACTGCTTTTTTTGTAAGGAACCCCTAACTTTTGCATAGAGAAGAAGAAATAAAAGAGGGTTCCTGCGACGAAAAAAGGGTAGGTAATACCGGATGCATTCTTATACAGACAGAATGTGTAGAAGATCGCATAGAGCAGGCTGCCGATACCGAAGAAAGAAAAATGTTCTTTCATAGTCTTCGTGTAGACGGTGTCGGGCTTTGGAGTGTAGGCCGGCTGGTATGCCGCGTAAGGATTGTTTCCGGTGGGGGAGGATGCGGCAGGGTAGGGGCTGTTGTTTTTAGGTTTCGTTTGTTCTGTTTGTTGCATAAGTGGACTCCTTTCTTATCATAAATATTTAACATGTCATTCTATTTTTCTGTGGCTTCCGGAGAATCTTCGTCTTCCACATACTGCAGCAGATCCCCGGGCTGGCAGTCCAGCGCTTTACAGATTTCGTTGAGCGTGGAAAGACGGATTGCCTTTGCCTTGTTATTTTTTAAAATGGACAGATTCGCAAGGGTAATATCAATTTCACCTGCCAGTTCGGTCAGTCCTTTCTTGCGCTTCGCCATCATTACATCCAGATTGATGATGATTGCCATGATAGCCTCCTTCATTGTAGTTTGCCGTTATGTCATGTTGTCCTTTAAACATCCGCAAATATTTTCATATACTTTTAAACAGTCAGGCTGTTCTGCAGTATGCGGGTCACTGCTAAATGGTCAGATCGTTCTCCAGCTTGTAGGTCACTGCCTTGTCAAAAACGCCCGCCAGTACTTTACTGAAAAGCCCCGCGATCACAAAGACAAGGATGATGATAAAGATGGAGGGCGTGATGAAGATAAAGAGACGGCATGAGGTGATGACTGCAATGAAAAAGCTGTAGCTGCTCATCTTCTCAAGACTCTTCACATTCTCGTGAATAAAGCAGTCGTCGTCGATGACTGTTTTGAACATCCTGCGCAGCTGTTGTACGATCAGGATGGCAAATATGCCGGACAGGAAAAGCACGACGCACAGAGAATAATAATTTTCAGCAAAATAGGTGCTGTATCTGCCGTAAAACCTGACACTGAATGGAAGCGTTATGATAACGAGAATACCGGAATAAAACATAAAATCGAGCAGGTATTTGGTAAAAAGGGTCAGTTTGTCTTTCATGGGAATAGTCAGTCCTTCCTTTCTGTGGTTTGTGATATATCATTCTGTAAGGATACAGTAGCATTATTGGAAATGATTGTCAATAAAAATTTATCGAATATCAATAAAATATTATTCTCTATCAATAAGAATATAAAAAACGGCATTCTCTGTTCTTCGGTTTCAGAGAATGCCGTTTTATCACATGTCGTGGTGGTCTATTGCAAAACTGCCTGAAAAGTCATATCTTTTGTGACGGGCATGGTATGATCGGGAAGGCTGCCGTCTTCTGCAGAAGTCCAGGCGACTACATTTGCATGTTCGGCGGGCACCTGCGGAAATTCCGGAAGGGTATCGTTATCCAGAACATACAGGGTGTCATAGACGGCTCCCTCGATCAGTAGTGTGACTGTATGGACAGGAATCTGTGCGATCCATGCCTGGTCGAGAAAATCCTTACGTGCTTTGATATAATCCGCAATAAAGGTTATCTGTTCCGAACGGTCACCGCTGTATCCGTTTCTGGCATACTGATCCTCCCAGCGCACTTGATCCATGGCGGCGGAAGCGGCAGTGATCTCGTCCAGCATCGGCAGTATTTCGTCAGCCAGAAGCGTCAGATAAGGGCTGATTTCCTGCGCATAACAGGAAACGATCTTCTCATAGACTTCCGGTTTATGATACAGGCTTTGGAACCAGACCGAGGAATCACTGTGGGATGCCAGTCTGGACAGACGCTCCGGGGATGTGGAGATCTGCCCCAGATATGCGGGCGAATTCCCCCAGGAAACATCGTAATCCCAGACAGGCCCGGCGTACAGACGGCCGTCAATGGTATCCGAATCCTTGTAGAAATAAGAGCTTGCCACACCGCCGTCATAGTTGGCAGTAACTTCTTCCAACAGATATTTACGGACAAAAGAATCTACATCGATCAGGTCCTGATAAGATTTTCCGGTAGTGCCGTCGATGCCTTCTGCAGAGAGAATGGCATTCTCTACACTTTGGACATAGCTGTCGATATAAGCGATCTGCGCTTCCGAGGTATACTCCGGGTCACGGACAATAAAGCACTCCTTCGCTTCTGTTATAAAATAACTTTCGTTTATTTCCACTTCTTTTAAAAATCTGTTATCGAAATCCCGTTCAATAAGATAACCGCCGGTGATGTCCTCAGGATCATTGGGAATCTGTTTTGCTTTGGTGGTATCCGTCCACGCCGTCTCATAGGTACTTAGATCTTCTGTCTCATTTTCATGCTCGGTGGCCTTCTGCAGATCCGAAAGCAGGAGGCGGTTTTCCTGAATCTCAATTTTTTCCACAACGTAATAATTACCGACATATTCTTTATTTACATACAGATCGACAAAGGTTCCTTCTTCCGACTGCGGCAGGTTAAGATGACCGGCCAGGCTTCTGGAAAGGGCATTGCGGATCAGGGAGGAATCGGCCGAATTGGAGACGAAGACCCATTTTTTCCCTGGTTCCATGTCAAGAAAAGGAGCGTCTTGTGTCAGCTTGATCTGGTAGGGCTTTTTGTCAAATTCTGTGTAGGAAGTGTTACCCCGGCCCTTAATGTATTCGAGAGAATGCTCCAGGCTGAAACTGCCGTCCGGTTCCAGTACCTTGATCGTTCCTGGCTCTTTTATATTTTTGTCGCTGTTGATCTGGTCGGAGGTCCCGGATTCAGTTTCGATAAAAACTGCCGGGATATGTTCTGAATACAGCCAGACCACGGAATCAGGGTCGATGTTCTCAGAGAGTTCCGGCTCCAGTCCTGCCTCCCTGCAGGCAGAAGGCAGAAAGGCATAATACTGTCCGTTCTTTGGCCAGAGGCTGATTTCCAGTCCGGCCACGTTAAAATGCAGGGAGTCTTCATTTGCCAAAATATGGTTGTCAGCTCCTGTGTCGGAAGATTGACTGCCTGCTGCGTTGTCAGTTCCTGCGTCAGAAGATTGACCGTCTGTTGTGTTGTTTGTGTTAACTGCAGCCAGGGCAGAGGCAGCTTCGGCTTCGGTTTCTAATTCCGCCGCTCTGCTTTTTTCCAGAACATGGGAGATGACGGTCACACATATAACTGCGGCAAAGAGAACGCCCGCATACAGGCAGGCGGTGTATTTTCTGTTCATTTTCTGTAACTATGCTCCTCTGTTTTTATGATAAAGCGATGGACAATCCTACCGGACAGTGGTCCGAACCCATGATATCTTTATAGATAACGGCGTCCTGTAATGCGTCTTTCAGGGAATCCGACACAAGGAAATAGTCGATACGCCAGCCTGCGTTCTTGGCTCTGGCACTGAAACGGTAGGACCACCAGGAATAGGCGCCTTCCAGATCGGGATAAAAGTGCCGGAAGGTGTCGATAAAGCCGGCTTTGGTCAGAGCTGTAAATTTGTCCCGCTCTTCGTCCGTGAAACCGGCGTTTCTGCGGTTGGTCTTCGGATTTTTGAGGTCGATCTCCTTATGGGCAACATTCAGGTCACCGCAGAAGATGACGGGCTTCTTTTCTTCCAGTTTTTTTAGATATGCGAGAAAGTCATCTTCCCAGCACATGCGATAGTCAAGCCTCGCCAGCTCGTTTTGTGAGTTGGGGGTGTAGACGGTGATAAAGTAAAATCCGGGAAATTCAAGCGTGATCACGCGTCCCTCGTGGTCGTGTTCCTCGACTCCGATGCCGTAGGAAACCGCAAGAGGCTCCGTCTTCGAGAAGATAGCCGTGCCGGAATAACCCTTTTTCTCCGCATAATTCCAGTACTGGTGATAGCCCGGAAGATCCAGTGTGATCTGTCCTTCCTGCAGCTTCGTCTCCTGCACGCAGAAAAGATCGGCGTCCTCGGCCAGCAGAAATTCGGTAAATCCCTTGCCCACACAGGCTCTTAAACCGTTAACATTCCATGATATAAATTTCATAATATCTTCCTTTCTTTTGTGTTCTCTTGAAAAGCGAACTGTTCACTGTCTATTTATAATATTCTTTGATCAGGTCGTCCACGATCTCCTGCGAAAGATCATACATGCCGTCCAGCCGTTGTTCGTAATTGTCTTTCGTCAGCCGGGCTTCTCCTTTGGCAAGTCTGTCATAGATATAATAGTTGATATCTTTGGAAAAGTGGATCATATCCATATAATTGTCCAGGTTCGTGATGATATCCCTGTCGTCCTGATAGAAATAAACTTCCGCATTGTCATATTCCAGCAGAGCCGCAACAGCCTGTTTTTCATTGTAGATCACGGCGTCCCGTTCACCGCTCCTGCAGGCGTTATCCCACCAGAGCATGGAGTAGGGCGGAAAAAAGAATTTGAAAGTAGTCTCCGGGTGCGCCTGCAGCTGTGCCGTGAGCAGGGCGATATTTCCGGTCAGCTCTTCACTGTTTGCAGTTTCGGGCTGCATCTCTTTGACCACAGGCAGACGGGTATAAAGGCCCATCGCCATTTCCCGGCTGAAATGCTTCCACTGTGCCCAGTTGTAGGAGTTCCCTTCATCATAATCACTGAGCAGGGAGAAGGCCAGCATATGGGGCAGTTTATTCATCAGCACATCCTTGTTGAGCAGATAGGGATAGTCGTTCAGCGGATTTTTGTCATATAAATACATCGGACAGCCGGTGGATTCATAAGTCGGTTGTGTGCCGGCTGAGAGGGAGGAAGGGTCGATGTTGTAAAAAACATATCTCAGGTCATGTTTCTCAAAGGCGCTGTCGAGCAGATAACACAGATCGGCGGTGGCGCCGTAGGAACGGATGGCCTTGATCGTCTGACAGTCAAATCCGTCATCAAACCAGTGGTTATTATAATTCTCGCACACCGAAGAACCCACGATCAACGCGTCGTAGTCAAAAGTGCGCAGTGTGCCTATGCACTGGTATTCCTTATCTGTCAGCACGGCTTTGAGACCGGGCAGAGGCCTGTGATAATGATAAAAAGGGTCAAAGACCACCACCACGGCGATGACGGCCGAAAGCAGCAGGATACTTCTTATAAAAAAAGATCTGATAAATTTTCTGTCGGCTTCCATAGTTACCTCCTGATCATTTGAGCTTTTCCTGTGTAGTCTGTCTGTGCCGGTCTGCGGCTAAAAGTTGAAATACAAAAATGTGCTGACCTGTGACAGCGATACGATGCACCAGATCAAGAGGATGCAGATAAGCCAGCATCTTTTGGAGGTCAGTTCGCCCCGCATGGTCCTCTCCAGCGCAGTGGGCCGAAAAACAAGCCGGAAGGAGAGCACAAACAGCAGAAGAAGAAAAACAAGATACATATAGCGCACCAGATCCGGAGAAACCATCTCCAGCGCCTGTTTGATCACATACAGCTCGGAGATATCCAGCTGCGCGGCAATTTCATAGATCTTCCCGGTAAAAGTTCCGGAGAAAAGATTCTTAAACAGTTGCATGGCGCCGGCCATACTCTGGCTGCGGAAGAAAAAGAGGGACAGGTTAAAGAGAGTAAAGGTAAAGATCCAGCCCAGCCAGGCAGGGATATGATACCGCGCCGGCCTTTTCTCTTCGCGGCCGTTTATGCCGATGATGCCAAGGTTGTCCCACACGACCAGCAGTCCCTGCATAGCGCCCCAGGCCACATAAGTCCAGGCAGCCCCGTGCCAGAGGCCGCTGACCGCAAAGGTCAAAAGAAGATTGCGGTATTTTTTCCATCTGCCGCATCGGTTTCCTCCCAAAGGTATATAGACATAATCCCTAAACCATGTGGTCAGTGAAATATGCCAGCTGCGCCAGAATTCGCTGACCGTAGTCGCATAATAAGGACTTTTAAAATTTTTCGTCAGTGTAAAGCCCAGCACCCTGGCTGCCCCCACTGCAATATCGGAATATCCCCCAAAATCACAATAGACCTGAAATGCAAACAGGACAGTAGCCAGAAGGATCTGCAGTCCGGAATAGGCGGTATAATCGTCGTAAACGGCATTGACCAGAATAGCGATGCGGTCCGCAATCACCAGTTTCTGGAAAAATCCCCAGCCCATCAAAAGTAATCCGTCCTTTACTCTCCGGAAATCAAATGTATGAGGTTCATATACCTGGCGCATAAGGTTTTTGCTGCGCTCAATGGGCCCGGCCACCAATTGCGGAAAAAAAGAGATAAACAACGCATATCTCAGAAAATTTTTCTCTGCCGGAATCTCTCCCCGCCACACGTCCAGAATATAACCAAGTACCTGGAATGTATAAAAAGAAATGCCCACCGGCAACAGAAAATCAAAGACCGGCATTCGCACCGAAATATTTGCAAACGACAGCAAAGTCCCTATGCTGTCTGCCGCAAAAGCAAAATATTTGAAAAAGAACAGAATCCCCAGATTGAATACGACGCACCCGGCCAGACACCATTTTTTCAGTCTTTTTGATTTCATGCCTTTCCCTTGCGCGGACGCGGATAACGCCAGTCCACTGACCCATGTAGTCAAAGTGGAGGCCAGCATTAAAACAGCATATCCGGGATTCCAGCTCATGTAAAAGTAATAACTGGCTCCCAGAAGCCACAAATATTTCCCCCGCTGGGGAATTAAAAAATATACCAGAGTGACAACCGGAAAAAATATCAAAAAATCAACAGAATTAAACAGCACTGTCTTGTTCCTCCATCACTCTTTTTCCTGCACATACAGCATATCCATAACAAACCGGGTCACCTTTTCAGCGCCCGAGCCGTTCAGATGATGATAACCGTTAAAAGCATCCTCAAAATCCTGGGCCGTCAGGCCAATCTCATTATAATGCCGGTTGCAGTCCAGGTAGTAAACTCCCTCGCTCTCAGCAAGGGACGAAATTTTTTCAAAACAGCTGTCATAATTGATAGAACGGATATATACGTCATACATGGGAGCCATGACCACATAAAAAGGAATTCCCTCTTCCCGGCACAGCTGCGCCAGCTTGTGAAAATAAAGCTCGTTGCTTCCGGAAATAACCCACTCTGCCGGGTTATAATCTGCCTCTGCATACAGTCTCTGCGTATCTGCCGACATGGAAGTCCTGCTTGGCCGGAAGGACGAAAAATTCCGGATACCCTTCATATAAAAATTCAGATTTGATCCAATGGAGACAATATCCGTCCAATTACTGTGGCACCTGGCTATGGGAAGCAGCGCGTAACTCCAGTTCCGGCCCTCGTACTGCTCCATCACAGCCTCCAGCTTTGTCAGGCCAAAACGCATTCCGTCTATATTGGCTTCTTTTTTCCAGTCCCGGTCAGGGGTGTCGCCATATCTGAAATTATTATTATTGTCCAGGGAAAAAGCCTCCAGAATAATTGCTTTCGGCTGCTGATAATGCAATGCCTCTTTTACATTGAAATATGCCTGCACCGTATTTTGGGAATTGGAGGCCAGAACATAGCTGCTCATTCCGGTGGACTGTGAAATAACCCAAGGGTCGAAAGTGGAATAGGCATGACTGCTGCCCACTACCAAAACTTCTGCCTCTCCTTTTTCCAGGGCATAAAAGCAGTGCCATGTGCGGATAATTTCATTGGGAGGGTATAATAACAAGACCGCTCCTTTCAGACCGGCCAGAAAAAGCAGCACAAAGAACAATCCTTTCAGAAAACATTTGTAATTTATGGTTTTATACTTCCCCAAAAAACCATCTCCCTTACCATATGCCATACTGCCGTCAGCCGCGTTTATATCCGGGCTCCACCGGGTCAGAATCACAATCTCTATCATAATAAGGGAATTTTTATCATTTTTGGTCTGCTGCCAGCATACTTTTAAAAAATTGCTTTTGAGAACCGGACTGCCCCGCGCCGGACAGTCTGCAGCTGTGCCGGCGGTCCCCCTCCGGCTGCCCGTGCGCAATGCAAAACCCCTGCATGTCACATATATGCAGGGGTTTTCGTTTTCTCTCACTCTTTCGGTCCATACTGAAGCCATGGACTAAAATATTCTTCGGGTGCAGGATCCGGCATGGGACTTGACCGATACGTATTGGGCCGCGAGGAATATACCTGGACGGTAAACCGATATTTTTTGTCCGGCCCCGGTACTAGATACTCTGCCGGGATGGAAATCCCTCCATATCCCTTCTCCTCAATCTGGCTCTTCGACCAGGTATTGTTCATCACATAAGCGCCTGTCTCGTCGTAAAACGTCACATTGAAGAAATCAGCATCCTCGTAATCGTCAAGATTGTCCCATACGGCGAAATGGCGCTTTCTGTCATCGATTTCATACATCCTCCACGCAAGCCCTGTGGGGGCGGGCAGCGGAGGCGCCGATTCCCCGGTATACTCGAACGCCTCCGACACCACGAAAGGGCTGTCGGCATACCGGACGCCGTCCCCTTCAGCCGCCACTGTAAAATAATAGAATCCGTTCTCCCCCAGGCTGGGCGTCACGTTCCATACCAGCTCTCCGTTGTCCATGACGTCTCCGGCGAACCTTACGACCTCCTCATGGAACCAGCCCTCCTCATCCACATCCGGCGCATCCGCCGTATCCCTTCTGTACAGCCGCAGCAGATACCGGGCTTCGTTCCCTTCGCCCGCACCTGGCACACTGCCCCAGGCGACGCTGCCTGTCTCCCCCCGCCAGTGGGGATTTCCCGGCACGGACAGGACGACCAGTCCAGCCCCCCCGTCCCGGTTTTCAGCCTGCTGCCCGTCCCGCAGCGCAGGCAGCCCCACTGCGCAGAGCCCCAGGAGCGCTGCCAGGACTACCGCTGCCGTCCACAGCCCTCTGCGCCCCCCCGGGAAAAAGGCCTGCCGCACCTCCCGCACCGACTGGTAACGCTTTTCCGGGTCCAGGTTCATGCATTTGCGTATGACCTTTTGATAGCGCGGCTTCCGGATCGATTCTCCCAGAAGGTGCCCCAATGTCACCCCCAGCGCATAGATGTCCGCCCGCTCGTCCGTCTGGGCAAAGCCGTACTGCTCCGGCGGTGCGAAGCCCCTGGTGCCCAGCAGCCTGGTATCCTGCTCTGCCCCTTCTCTGGGCGTGCGGGCAGCGTCGAAGTCGATGAGGCACACATGGCCCTCCGACCTCAGGAGGATGTTGGAGGGCTTGATGTCCCGGTGGATGATGCCTTTTCCGTGCAGGAACTCCAGCACGGCGCACAGCTCCCTGACCACCTGCCGGAACTGCTTTTCCGACAGTTCTGCGGTGCCGGAGCTCTGGCCTTCTATATATTCTTCGATTACGGAAGTGAAGTCATCGGAGACCGTGACCTCATACAGCTTCGGCAGATTGGGATGGGGGCAATCCTGCAGCATCCGGTAAACCTCATGCCGTCCTTTCAGCCTCTTCCGCACATAGGTCTGTGACCCTCCCTTTTCCCGCACCAGATGCACCGTGCTCTTTTCGCTCTGCTTCAGCAGCTTTATCTCTTCATATTCCATATTTATCCTCCGCTCCCTGCACATGGAAAACTGTGTTTTCCGGATTGTCCTGCAGCCGCCCTTCTGGTATAATAATATCATGGGCTTCCCTTCCGGGTCAATATTATATACTGCGCACCGATTAAATTTGCAGTGCGACCCGACTGCAGACCGCCAGCCAGGTACTTTCCCGGAGACACCACTGTAAATCCTGGCAGTCTGCAGTATAGCACACAGACCGAAAGAGAGAAAATATGGAAACGAAAACTACCGATGAACTGAAACATGAGATCAGGGCCGCGACGGCGATCGAAGACTATCTGAAGAGCAACCGGGATAACCTGAACCTGCGCAGCCTCCCCGAGCACCTGGCATTCCTGCTGTCCCGCAAGGGCATCAGCAAGGCGGAGGTGGTGCGCGGCTCCCTGCTGAGCCGGGCCTATGTGTACCAGATTTTTTCCGGGGAGAAGACGCCCTCCCGGGACAGGCTGATCGCCCTGGCCTTCGGCATGGGACTTTCCGAGGATGAGGCCCAGTCGCTGCTGAAGGTGTCGAAGAACCGGGAGCTGTATGCGAGGGATGAACGGGATGCCGTCATTTTGTTCGCGCTGCAGCGCGGACAGTCTATCCTGGCGGCAAACGAGCTGCTGTTCGAGCATGGTTTCAAGACGCTGGGGGTGCCGGAGGAATTTGTCTGATGAGAGAGAGAATCTATGTCTGCCATACCTATTACCACGTATACGTCACCTTCCTGAAGGAGCTGGCCCTCCCCCGGGAGAAGAGGGGACAGGCCACTCTGGTGCTCAGCAGAATGTCCAATGACTTTGAGGAGCTGGGGAGCCGGGTGGAGTCCACGGGACTCTTTGAACAGGTGATGGAATTCGATGAAAAGCGGGAGGATTTCTTCCCGGAGCTGGTGAAGCTCCGCAATGCGGGCCGCGGCTTCCTGGGCCATCTGTGGAGCCGGATCCGCTTTACCAGGCTCTACGCGAAGCTGGAGGAGCCCTATGTGCCGGTGGATTTCCGCGACTACGGGGACATCTACGTGTACTGCGACTCCGACCCCATCGGCTATTATCTGAACCAGAAGAAAATCCCCTACCATGCGGTGGAGGACGGGCTGAACTGCCTGAAGAACTTCGATGCCGCCCGCTATGACAACAGGGGGCACTTTGGCCTGAAGGCATTCCTGTCCAGGAAGCTGAACCTGATCTTCGTACAGAACGGCTACGGAAAATACTGCATCGATATGGAGGTGAACGACATCTCCGCCATCCGCTATCCCTGCCCTCAGTATATCCAGCAGCCCAGGCAGGCCCTGGTGGACAGGCTGACATCGGAAGACAAAGCATTGATACTGCGGGCCTTCATCCGGGACATGGACAGCCTGCAGGCCCAGATAGACGCGGGCAATGGCATGGAGGACAAAATCCTCATACTCACGGATCCCCTGTGCACCCTGGACGTGAGGGAGCGGATCTTCCGGGACATCATCCGCATGTATGAAAAGGAGGGCACGATCTTCCTCAAACCCCATCCCAGGGACACCCTGGACTACCGCGGCATATTCGCCCAGTACCCGCAGTTCGACGCCACGGTGCCCATGGAGATGCTGAACTTCTTCCCGGGGCTGCGGTTCAAGAAGGTGGTGGGCGTCCTGACGGAGGTCAAGGGCATCCGGTTCGCGGACGAGGCCGTGCGGCTTGGCCCTGATTTCCTGGACGCCTATGAGGACCCCCTGATCCACAGGCAGAACGAGCAGATATGAGCCCCTTCTTCCCTACTCTTCCATAAGGCCTCTGAGCACTTCCCTGGCCTTCTCCAGCTGATTGTCCGGGTGCTCCTCGCTGCCGTAGTAGGCCTCGCCGTCAAATTCGCAGACCACATCCGGCTCGATGCCCAGGCCGTGGATATTGTTGCCGTTTGGCGTGTAGTAGGCGCTGATCGTGACCTTCACCGCAGAGCCGTCCCGGAAGGGGATGATCTGCTGCACGATGCCCTTGCCGAAGGTGGTGGTTCCCACCAGTGTCCCCAGCTTGTAGTCCTTGATGGCTCCGGCCATGATCTCCGCCGCGCTGGCGGAGTTCATGTCTATCAGCACCACCAAAGGCACCTCCAGCTCCTTGTCGCCCTCGCAGGTGTATTCCGCCCGCTTTCCGTTCTTGTCCTCCGTGTATACGATCAGCCCCTCGGGCAGAATCATCTGCGCCATCTCCACCACGGCGCTGAGGCTTCCGCCCGGGTTCCCCCGCAGGTCCAGAATCAGCCCCTTCATGTCGGATTCCCGCACGGATGCAAGCGCTTCTTCGAACTGTTTCACGGACACATCGTCGAACTCCGTCAACTGGATATAGGCCATGCCGTCCTCCAGCATCTCATGCTCCACGGTGGGGGTCTCCACCTTCCTGCGGGTGACCTTGACCTCCAGGTAGTCGGACTCCCCCTCCCTGACGATGGTCAGGGTCACTTCCGTATTCTCCGGCCCCTTGATCAGGGACACGGCCTCCGTCAGGCTCAGTCCGTAGGTGGATTCCCCGTCCACCTCATAGATCAGGTCGTTGGCGCGCAGACCCACCTCCTCCGCAGGCGCTCCCGCTATGACCCCGCTGATCTTCGGCAGGCCGGTGGCGGTATCCTGGCTGACATACGCGCCCACGCCGTAGTAGATGCCCTCCGTCTGCTCCATCAGCTCGGTCAGCTCCTCCGCGGTATAATACTCGGAGTAGGGATCCCCCAACGCCTGGAGCATCCCCCTGTAGATGCCGTCCTGGAGCTCTTCCTCCGTCACGTCATGGAGATAGAAATAATTGTCGATGGTATTCTCCAGGGTCTGCATCTTGTTCAGCACTGAGGCGTCGATGGCGGAGCCTTCCAGGAACGAGGGCCCCCCGGAGGCGGCGTTCTTCATGCTCTGGCCGGACTCCACCGCATTCTGGACATAGAGCCCCAGATAGCAGATGGCCAGTATCAGGAGCGCCCCCGAGATGCCTGTGACCAGGCCGATCAGGAACAGGCCCTTCCCGCTGCCCCGCTCTCCCCTGGGCTTCCTGCCCGTTCCGGGCGTATAACCTCCGGCGGAAGCGCCGTTCCCCGGCGGCCTTCCGTAGCGCTCCTCCCCGGCAGCCATCCCTGTCCCGGCATCCGCACCTGTCCCGGAGCCGGAGATATTGTCAAAATACCTTTGATTCTCGTCCATGCTATTCCCTCCTATCGAAAGCCGCTCCCCCTCCGCGGCCTGCGTTCCAATCCAATCCTTTATCACTGGCTCAGATATCCCCATGGCGACACATAGGAGCCGTTGAGCCGCACGCTGAAATGGAGATGGCTGCCCGTGGAGCGGCCCGTGCTGCCCACAGCGGCTATGGTGTCGCCCTTTGCCACCACGTCCCCCTTGCTCACATACAGGGCCGAGGCGTGCATATAGATGGTGGCCAGCCCGTCCCCATGGTCTATCATCACGTAATTCCCCATGGTGGGGCTGTAGGCCGCCGCTGCCACTTTGCCGTCATAGGCCGCGAAGATGGCTGTCCCCGTGGCCGCGGCGAAGTCCACGCCATTGTGGAACTGCTCCACCCCCAGAGTGGGATGCATCCTCATGCCATAGTCGTCCGATACCCTGGTGTAGGACGCCAGGGGAAACTTGAACGTGCCGCCGTCGTAGGTGAGAGCGAACCCGCTGCTGGCGATCAGCTGCCGCCTCTCCTCGGCCACAGCCGCCTCCAGGAGCCTGATTTCCTCCTCCTGGGCCCTGATCTCCTCCTCGTACTGCCTTATGGCCTCTTCCTTGTTGCTGATATCCGTCTCATAGCTTATGATATCACGATTCTTCTGCGCTATCAACTCCTCCAGGTTCTTCTGTTCGATCTCCACGTTCTCCTTCGTCTCGTCCAGAATCTCCTTCTCCAGCTCCAGGCCTTCCTTGCACAGCTCCACATATTCCTTGGCGGCCTTGTAATCCTCCCACATCTGCACGTCGCTGGCCACCATCTTCTCCATATAGTCCATCCTGTTCAGGAAGTCCCCCAGGCTTCTGGCCCCCAGCAGGAGGTCCGCCACACTGGGGTCCCCGGACTCATAGGTGAGCCTGATGTGGGCCGCCATGGCCTCCTGCTGATCCTCCTCCTGCTTTCTCGCCGCCTCAAGCTGGGCCTGGGCCCCGGCGACGGGGTGAGCTTCCTCTGCGAACGGGACGGGGAGCAGTTTACTGTGGAAGTGGAGCTGATTGAGGCATGATAAACACCACACTGTGCTACATCCGGCAGGGAGAGGAATATCTGATGCTCCACCGGGTGAAAAAGGAAAACGATTTGAACAAGGACAAGTGGATTGGCATTGGGGGCAAGTTTCTGGACAAGGAGAGCCCCGAGGACTGCCTGCTCCGGGAGGTGGAGGAGGAGACCGGACTGGTCCTCACCGACTACCGCTACCGGGGAATTGTCACCTTCGTCTCCGACCGGTGGCCCACCGAGTATATGCACCTGTTTACCGCCGACGGCTTCACCGGCCAGCTGCGGGACTGTGACGAGGGGGTGCTGGAGTGGCTCCCCCGGGACCAACTGCTGAAAATTCCCCACTGGGAGGGGGATGCCATCTTCCTGGACCTGATCTGGCGGGACGCCCCCTTCTTCTCCCTGAAAGTCTGCTACCAGGGGGACCGGCTGGCAGAGGCCGTCCTCAATGGAAAGACGTTGAAGAGAACGTAAGACAGAAAGGAGCTGCGACAATATGAGACCGGAATATGCCAACGCCTTCGGCCTGCGCAAGGTGTCCGACAAGGACGGCCAGCTGCTGGAGGTGACCCTGGATATCTCCTATAAGTATATGGAGAACGCCATGACCATCAACGCCCAAGGGGGGATTGAGAACGTGGCCACCCCCGCCGCCGACACGGTGGCCTCCATCGTGATGAACCGGCAGAGCGCCATCTCCCTGCGCAACCTGCTCATCCAGACCCTGGGAGCGGAATAAGCAAACACGGCCTCCGGCTGCTTGCCGGAGGCCGTGCTGTCTTATCCCTGGGTGTAGCTTGTGGCCTTGGTGAGGTTCATGTCCTTCAGGGTCAGGTCCCGGTCGTAGGGGTTGATGAGACGGTTCACCGTCTCCAGCGTCCCCTCGGGGTCCAGCTCGAAGCACCAGGTGTAGCCCCGGAACACCCCGTCTCCCCGGCCGGGGAGGGTGGCCGTCTCCACGGCGGCGGAGGGGTCCAGGTTGATGGCTTGGCTGGCGAAGTACATCATGTTGTCCAGGGTCAGGTCGGTGGACACGTTTTTGTTGAAAATCTCCACAAAGCCGTTGACCTTGGTGAGGCTGTCCCAGGACAGTACCTTTTTGGCCAGGGCGATGAGCAGCTTCTGCTGGGTCTGGGTGCGGCCCACGTCGGAGTAGCCGCTGCCGTCGTTGTTTTTCCGAAACCGGGCCACCTCCATGGCCTGCTGGCCGCTCAGCTTCCGCTGGCCCTCCTTGTAGTGGATGCTCAGATTCTGGTAGGGGTCGTCATAATTCATGTTGCAGGGGACGTAGAAGTCGATGCCCCCCAGGTAGTCCACCAGGGTGATAAAGCCCTTGATGTTCACCTTGATGTAACCGTCGATGGGGATGCCCAGCATCTGAGAGATGTCCTCCACCCGCTGCTCCACGCCCCCCTTGCCGTATACCAGCTTGGGGTGGTGTCCGCTTCCCCGGTCGATGAGGGTGTCCCGGGGGATGGAGACCACCCCCACGGTCTGCTTTACTGTGTCGTAGCACATGACCATCATGGTATCGGTACGCGTGCCGTCCTTGTCGGTAGCTGCCAGGAGGATGGTGTATACCCCGTCCCGGCGGTTCAGCGCCATGGGGTCGTCCGGCTTTGCCGTGCCGGTGTTTCCGCTGCCAGCGCCTGGGGGCATGGTGTTCTGGCCCCCATTTTGAGACGGCTGGGGGAAGGGCTTCTGCTCCGGTGCTTTGACCATCAGCGAAAATCCGATGTAAACCGCCACAATGAGGGCAGAAACGACCACCAGGGCCTTATAAAAGCCCATTGCCACTGATGCCGCTCCGCTCCGTTTATGCTTGGCCGGCTTGCGGGAAGGCGGGGGCTGTTTGGCCCCTGTGCGCCGGCGCGGGGGCTTGTCCTGGTAGTCCGGCCGCCGCCGGTGCATGTTCATATATCTCTCTTCCAAAGGGGTCCCTCCCGGACTGTCGTTCTTTCACAGTATACCTGTTTCGACCCGCTTCGGCAAGCTCTTGTTGTGTCAATTCATAAAAAATTAAGATTTCAATTATAAAGAGGGACGGTCCTTTCGGGCCGCCCCTCCACAATCAGCCACAGTGATACCTGGGCTTGCCAATACTCTTTTTTTCGTACAGCAGCGGCGCATCCGGCCAGCCCATCCTCAACAACAACGCCGCCATCGTCCAAAATACCAACGATATCGCCTTTGCTGTCAATCAGGTTTTGGGTGAGGGCATCACCGATGCGGAGACTCGGAGTCAGGTCTATGACAAATTGAGCAGAGGGGTTCCAGAAAGAACCCGCCATCCAGCAGACACATAAACTGTTCCGAGGGCCGCGCTGGCAAGGAGCCTTTTCTGCTGTTGTGCCGGCGCGTTCCTGGCGCGCGCCCTCATTCAGAAAGGAGATTGTTTTATGTCTCTGCCCAGCTTTCCCAACATTGACCCGCCTATCCAGCGGGAAAACGCAGTCAATCAGATTCTCTCCTCCATCGCCATGGAGGAACTCGGCCTGAGTAACATCCTCAACGCTGAGGGCGAGAAGCTGCAATATATCCTCGGCACCCTGCCCGGCCTCAGCGGCCCTGCCGCTACCGTGGAAGATGTGCTGTCCGCTAACGAGAGCGTCCGGGACCTGCTGAAGACCGCTGTGCAAAACCAGCTCTTCCTGAAGTCCAAAATGCAGGGGGCGCTGGAGACATCTCCCCTGCGGGGTCCTGCCGGCCATGTGGCGTCCCATACCCTTCCCGCAGTCAGCACAGCGGATAAAGCCGGAAAATAAGTATACCTCCCGTTTGCCGGGCGTTGTTCTGGTATCACGCTTGTGTAAGTTCTGAGCAGCTTGAAACATTTCCTTTGCGGCCCTACCCATTGCCTGCGACGCTTTGAACGCTCGGACTGTGGCTGTAGGGGAGTATGGTTAGCGTATTCCTCACAAATATTTATTATAATTTGAGATTTTCTTTAAGAACTGGACAGTACTGTGACAATATGGTATGATAAACTAGCCGTTTCAAAAAGAAGGTGGCATTATGTTAGCATTTTTCCTTGCTGTGCTGGAGAGCAACGAAGAACGACAGCAATTTGCTGCCATATATGAGCAATACCATGAGAGGATGGAGCAGGTCGCGCTACATATTTTAGGGGATCGACACAATGCGGAAGATGCTGTTCAAAATGCATTTCTCCAAGTGATTAAACATTTTGAAAAAATTTATGAAATTCCTTGTGAGGAATTGCCCTTCTGGATCATTTCCATAGTGAAGAACGAAGCACTTATGATTCTGCGAAAAAAGCGCAATGTGGTTCCGTTAGAGGATTGGGACCGTTTTGAACAGAGCGCAGGCGGCGGGTATAGGGAGCTGGTAGAATTGTTCCGTCAGCTGCCGGAGACATACCGGGCCGTGCTGGAAATGAAGCTGTTGATCGGATATACAGACAGGGAAATTGCCCAAAAATTGGGACTTTCTGAAACAGCGGTCAGCTCAAGGGCCAGCCGGGGGCGGGCCTTGCTGAGAAAGCTGATAGAAAAGGAGGGGTGTTAGGTATGACAGACCAGGAATTGGACGCTCTGATGAAGCGTATCCTGGTTGATTCTATCAATCAGGATTGTGAGGCTATGGATCAAGATGGTACGCTTGCTTTTCAGCCGTCAGCTTATCATCAGCGACAAATGCGGTCGATGTTGAAGGACCCTTTGGGATGGGCACGGAAGAAGGCCCGGCCGATGTGGAAGACCATTGCTGAAAAAGTAGCTGTAGTCCTGCTCATTATCTCCTTGGGTTTTGGAACTGTTATGGTCAGCAGTCCAACGGCGCAGGCAGCCTTTGTACAATGGATCACAGAATGGTACGAAACCTATATTATTTATCGGTTTGCAGGAGAAAATATTTTTGACGAAATGCCGCAATTTGAGATTGTAGAGTTGCCAGAGGGATTTGTAGAGACTGAGCGCGTTGAGTTTCCCGAAATGTCGAGTATAACCTATGAAAATGAGATCGGAGATGTTATTTACTTTAATTATATTTATATGTCTCAAGGAGGAGTCGCTGCCTTTGAAACAGAAAACTCGATTGTATCTGATATTAAGGTCAACCATATGGACGGGCTGTTTGGCGAAGCTAAAATTCCTGGAAGCTTCAATACGATTGCCTGGATTGACACAGAACAAAATATTCAGTTTAACATTAGCGGCAATTTTAGATATTTAGATATTTTGTACATGGCAGAGAGTGTTTCTTCGTCGAAAACGACGAAATAAATATTTTAGTAAAAAAGATGTGAGAAACTCACCCCCTTCTGCATTTACCTTATAGGACGGAACAATCCGACCGAGTAAATACGAAAGGGGTGAGTTTTATGAAAAAGAGAAGGTTCTCCATTCTTGTATCGCTCTTACTGGTATGTATCTTGTCAGCACAAATAGTACAAGCAACAGGTATAAGAATGGTGATTCCAACGCCGAAATTGGTTTTCCAGGGGACAACGGCTTCATGCTCGGCAATCTGCCAGGGTGACACAAAATCAGATAGCATAACTGCAACTCTGGCGCTTTACCAAGGCAGTACCTACATAGATTCGTGGAGCAAGTCGGGTGCCGGAAAGATTACACTTTACGGAGAATGTAAGGTAACATCTGGAAAGACCTATCGTCTGGAACTGGCCTATTCTATTAACGGAGTTGACAAGCCAGTTGTGTCAGCAACAAATTACTGCCCGTAAAGAAAGCTAACCCAGTTCCCAAAAACCATCATTGTTTTATTAGAAAGGAGCCGTACCGATGAAAAAAACAACAATCGCCAAAAAGGCGACAGCACTGGCGCTGGTATTCATAACCATGACGGCATGTATGATCAGTGCGTTTGCTTATAATACTCCTACCGAGAGCGATTATAAGACAGTGAATGGAGTTAGGTATAAGATAACCACCGATTTGTATTTAGACGGGGGCAGGCAATACAGAGGCGCTGTTTATGTGAGTACCACGGATCAGTCACATGTTCCTGCGGGGACTATATTTGTGCAGGCGGAATTATATGATACTAAATCCACCAAGGCAGTCAGCTATTCCGATTGGAGCTATAATAAAACAGCAGACTACTGGGCATACGCAATTACACCCAACTACTATACTGACGACTATGTTCGAGCTACCGGAAACGTTCAGATAAACTATGGTACTACATATGAATCGTTTACCGCGCCTGCCACCCGATTTGCCATAAATGGCAATCGCTCGCAGGATATGGATAATAAACTCAAATTGGCGTTAGATGTCAACGGAAACTACCCCAAAACAATCAATGGAGAGACTTATGGTTCCGGACTTTCATCGTCCATTGTTGGATACAAACCAGATTTAATTTCGGCAATCGGTACGAATGGAGTTAGCGGTTATATTAGAAATGAAGATGCGAGTCCTAAGCTTGCTACTGTAAAAGATTACGAAATTTACATGGCAAAACTTGAAGCAGCCGACCGAAAAATTCCTTTATATGATTTGCAGGGGAATGTGATCGGCGATTTTGAGATTTCCAAGAGTGAAGATGTTGTTCCTGGTGCAGAAAGCCCTGAAGTTGTAAGGGAAGCGATTCAGCAGGAAATGAACAAAGACCGGCAGCCAGGTCTTGAAGAAACAAGAGATTACTTTGCGGATCAGGCATCTCCCGTCTCAAACCTTCGGCTCGCTTCTCTCGATGAAGTACGCGAATTTGAAGAGCGCGCCATGAAAGAGTGGTTAGTAGACGGTGAATTTAAGAAGACAGCTGACGGAAAGACGTATGCACCCTCTGGCGTTGCCCATATGGTGGGAAAGACGCCTGATTTGATAGGGGTGATTGGCAATAATGGAACGCATGGATACATAACAAAAGAGGACCAAAATCCGCTTCTCCGTTGTAAAACGCGAGCCGACATTGACAAGTTTATTGAGTATCTATCAACTCACAATGAACGTACTGTACCTGTCTATGATTTGGAAGGAAATATTGTTGACGAAATGACATTTTACAAATCTGAGAAGCCTTTTGGCTGATAAATTATGTGAGCGATAATTTCAAGTTTGTTGCTTGACGTGAAAAAGTAATCTCACGGTGGGATTCGATTCTGGACAGGATTCGTGTTTCGCTGTGAGATTTGAATGTACAGTAGCGCCTGGAAAGACCTATCGTCTTGAACTGGCCTACTCTGTAAGTGGAGTATATTGTTGTTGTTACAAATACCTGTCGATGGCACCAAAATGTGTCCTTCCAGATATTTTACAGACACGAAAGTCAATAGTGCCATATTTGCTTGGAACAATTTGATTGTGAAATGGGGAGTATAACTATGAAGAAACACATATCTTTTATTGTGGTTCTTTTAGCTTTAAATATTCTGTTGTTTGGGTGCGCAAAAACAAATAATGTAACGATTAACCAACTGGCTGCAAGTCGATTCACCTTAGCCGAATCTGTAGAGAATCTTCCTGAAATTAGCGATTTAATTGTTGTATTTACCCCTGAGAGCCAAGAAAATGTACTGACCAAATACTTGGATGGAAATGTATCTGTAGGATATACTAAGACCTCTGGTATAGTATCGCAAGTTTTATTTGGTTCTGTTTCTGAGGGAGATAGTATTTTAATTACTGAAGAATGCTATACTACCGATTCCGGGTCTGTGCTTTGGACGCAAGATGGCTACCTCCCGATGAATATTGGCGAGAGTTATCTACTATTTCTAAAAGCATATGATGGGGATTCCATCTATGCTGGAATGTATTTTCCAGTTGATTTAGAATACGGAAAATATGTACTACAGTTACCTACTACCATGTCTACTGAAACTTCATATACTAATGACCAGCTTGAAATAGGGCCTTATGGCGATTTGGATAATTATATTGAGTGGTTTGAAGCAGTCCAAACGCTCTACCCAGATATTTTTTAATTTGTTGGCAATTAGTCAAATAGTTTATAAATATTGTTCAGCAGATAATTGAAATTAGAAGGTAGCTTTTGTTGCGATTTTGAATCAAATAAATCTCACGGTGGGATTCGATTCTTGATAAGATTCGCGTCCCACCGTGAGATTTTATTTTATGAACTGTAGTACATGGGCCTGCCTATGATGGCGAAACCGGCCTTTCCAGTAATGACAACATTATTGTGGCTGCCCGAACAGTGGATAATCTGAATATTGCCGCTTTCATCCCAGCCGCCCACAATGCCAGCGTGGGTATCATTGGGATAGAAAACCAGGTCGCCGGGTTGGGTCTCGGCCCAGGTAATAGGGGTGCAGTAAGTGTGCTGCGTGTGAGTGCCTCCGCCGTGGCCCAGGATGTAACTGCCGCCTGAGATATTGTAGAACACCCAATTGGCGAACCCGGAGCAATCCAGGCCGAAGGGCCGGTAGGTGCCAGTAGTAGAGTTGCCATCTGCCCGCACTTTTCTCAGCGTTCCCCAGCGGGAGTCCCAGCCGATTACACTTGATTTTCCACCCCCAAAATATGTTACTTTACCCACCAGCTTGCAGGCTGTCTCCACTACGGCCCGGCGCTCGGGGGATAGGTCCACAGGCAAACGGCGCAGCAGTTCAGCGGCGTCACCCTGAGAAATGCTCAAATCGCCCAGCAGCAGAATAAAGGACATGACGGTGATAAACAGGGAGCCCAGCAGGGAGACAAGCCAGAGAGGTATGCTCTCCAGCAGGCCCAAACCCTCTATGGCCGTCACGATCTCGCCGGGCAGAGTGGCCGCCGTGGAGACAGAGCCGCCCATGCCGGACATGACGGTGGCGATGATCCCTCCGCACACGCTGAAAATAGCAGTCATAATCTCCATGCAGCTCCCTACAGCCAGCTTTGCCAGAATGAAGCGGATAAAGTGTCGCAGGGCAAATTCCGGGCGCTGGAAGTCCCGAAAGCTGGCGGCGCTCTGGAAGATACCCATCGCGAAGAACAGGACCAACAGGCCATAGCCCACCCCTACCAGGGCGTTGTGGATGCCTATGATGACAGTCCAGACGTCGCCGCCCTTGAAATTCTGCGGGGTCTGGGTCAACAGCGTCCATATCTCCGTCAGTTTGCCGTTCCAGTCGGCCAGGGCAGTTTCCAGAATATTTACGATCCAGTTGTCGCTAATGAAAAATCACCTCCATAACGGGGAATGGCGTCTCACGATGAGACGCCATTCCTGATTTCATGTCAGTTATACCACGCCAATGGTGGACAGAATTTCTTTCGCGAAAGCGATCATCAAGCCGCCGAACAGACAGAGAAAACCCTGGGTGCGCTGGCTGGCGTCGTGGGACTGAA
>OFFQ01000418.1_pt1 | contig 35330 bp, 38 predicted proteins | sample 1521411 | NCBI WGS metagenome assembly OFFQ01 (sample SAMEA3504110, study PRJEB24116) | mouse gut metagenome | biome: mouse gut; feature: mouse-associated habitat; material: faeces | place: Denmark | collected 2011 | reverse complement strand
AGAGCCGGTGCGTCCGCTCTTTTCGGGTCAGCGTCTTTATCTGGTGTTCCAGAATCTTTTCCTCATGCTGCGCCCTCCGCAACTTTGCTTCGGTTTTCTCTATTTCCTGATTGAGTTTTTCCAGCTTTTCACTCATAGCGTCAGCCCTCCGTTCTGGGAATGAGTACATATATCTTGTTCGGCTCCCCAAAGCCTTGACGCACCCGCACAATCAGTCCGGCAGCTTCCAGCTCGTTTAAGGAACGCTTCACGGTCATGGTGCTGCGGGAGAGCGCCGCCGACAATTCCACAATCGGGAAACAGATAAATAAAATCCCGTTCATGTCCTCTATGCCATTTGCCAGAACATCGTCCAGCATACGGGCGTACATGATTTTTGCGGTGCTGCTGATCGGGAGCCGCAGCATGGCTCTCGGCAGAGGCATACTGGGCGGCAGGGGTGTGTCAATCGTCATAAATTCATATTCCATTCAGTTGGTGTCCTCCTTTTTCTGTTTTGAGCGTTTGGAAAGATAGCGGGGGCAAGCCACAATGACCGCCCGGAAGCTCTGCTTGCAATCATGCTGGCATTTCCGGCAAAGCTCGTTGTAGCTCCTGCGTCCACGCTCGTTTAAGAAGAAAGCAAGCTCTTTCTTCAACTTCTTTGACATTCTCGGCATAGTGCCTCCTTAATGAAAAATCCGCCCATGCTGGCGGTAACAGCCGCCGGTGGACGGATAGCAGATTTTTGTGTTGCATTTCGGGGCGATTTTCAGGGAAATTCAAGCCATAGAGCCGCCCGAAAATCCCCCGTGGTATTACGGGCAGGGTAGGCTATACCTTGCCCGATTGTTGGTTTTTGGTATCGTTTTGGTGTCCATTTTGCCGGTTCTCCCCGGTGTCGTTCCTGCCCCCGATTCTCACGGCGGCGTTTCGCTCCCCTTGGTACGCTCGCTGCGGTCAGGGTTCCTCCATTTCCCTGCCGCAGGTCACGGCGCTACATCTCCGGGGCGCATATCCCACACAAGCCGGTCATTCGGTTGAATTGATTCACCGATGAACTACTTGTATGATAGAACATTTTTGTACCCTGCTCCGTATATCCATAAAGTAGGAAATCCAGCTGAAAATCGAAAATTTCCACGTTCTCGGAAATGGTGTGGTATAATCTTTAGAGAGCGGCGGGGGAGCCGCCGGAAAGGAGCCATTCGCCTATGAAATCACGCCTTAGCATACAGGAACGGCTAAAGGATTTACGCACAGAGAGAAAGCTGAAGCTGGAAGAACTATCAAACCTGACCGGCATTTCAAAGTCTGCCCTTGGCAGCTATGAAGCGGACGATTACAAAGAAATCAATCATGGCAACCTCGTTATTCTGGCGGACTTCTACGGGGTGTCCCTTGATTACCTGCTGTGCCGGACAGAAAACAGGGAGCAGGTAAACACGCCCTTAATGGAGCTGCACCTGAATGATGAAACAGTGGAGCTTTTGAAAAGCGGCAAAATCAATAACCGTCTGCTCTGTGAGATTATCACCCACGGAAAGTTTGAGCGGCTGATGACCGATACGGAAATTTACATAGACGGTCATGCGACCGCCCGCTTCCGGGATATGAACGAAGGGCTGGAAGAACAGCGGCTTGCCCTCATTCAGAAGCACCGCTATGTGGACGGGGATTTATATTCGGAAACGCTTCTTGCCGCCCAATTAGAGGAAGAAGATTTTTTCTGCCATATAACGCATAAAACATGGGATTCCATTCTCCACGATATACGGAAAGCCCATGAACACGACATTGACAGCACGCCGGATTTCTCCCTCGCAAAGAAAATGGCGCAAGATATTCAAAACGCCCTGAAATTCCCCGGCGACCACCTGACAAAAATCTGGAAAGTCATTTTAAATATGCTGGGTATCGACTTTGACAAGCTGCCCCCTGATGAGCAGAAAGTCTTGAAAAAAGTGCTGGCAAAATCGCCGGTCATTAAAAACAATCCTTTGAATTTCCGGCGCAGGAGAAAATAAAAACTGCCGTTGTTGGAATTGCGGTTCCTGCAACGGCAGCGCCTTTATTCGCTGACATATTCTATATCAATCCTGAAATCCCCGCTGTCATAGCTGACAGCCAGCCCATAGCTTCCGATTTGAAGCGTTTCCTCGTCCTTGACCGGATAAAAGGCTTTTTGTTCTGCGTCAAAAAGAACAACTTCCTCCAATAGCTGCCCGTCAATCGTGTTTAGAATCTCCCTGATACAATCGTCACAAAAAACAGACTTCATCTTGTGGGCGCTGACAATCCGCCGCCCCCGGAAAATCTCTGCATAGCCGTCTTGTTCTCCCGGATATGATGTTACATGAATACTCGCTTCGCTGATTTCATCATAACCAAAGGACAGGCGCATACCGCCGTATTCATCATCCGGGCTTTCGTCTGTGTGATACACGTCAAGGGAATAGGTTTCTCCTGTATTGACACAAACAAGAAATGCCTGTGCCGGATAGCTTTCCTGGCAGGTGGGGCAGCTCTCGGACGTGTTCGGAATGTACTGTATCAAATTCTCCATATCCCTGCCGTATTCACTGAATACCAAATCATGGCGGATAGTCTGGGCTATCTCGTCATACTCGTCCTCGGTGGCGGTGGCAAAGTAGGTTGCTATCATATTTAGTGTTTCTTCCACGTCCTGCTCATACTGGCGGTTGTTACGGATATTCCCGATTGCAATTCCAGCCATACATAGAACCGCCGTGAACGCACACATAAGAAATGAGCCGCACCAGATACTTTGCTTATCTGACCGGCTTAGGTGTTGTGTGGAATCTTCCTCGTCCTCATAAACGAACCAAAATTCCCGCCATGTTTCCTTTACTTTTTCCCACATTCTTTTCATCTCATGCCCTCCGTTTAGCTATTAGCTAATATAACATAGTCTAACAGAATCTATGATAAATGACAATCATATTATAGGCTTATGGTGTACAAAATAATAACTGACAGCTAACAAACGGGTGGTGGCAATGGAGAGAAAAGGATTAGGAAAGCGTATCAATGAGGTACGAAAAGACCGGGGCTTTACCGCAGACAAGCTCTCGGAATTATGCAATATCAACGCAACGTATCTTCGCCAGATTGAGGGCGGTGTGAAAATGCCCAGTCTGCCGGTATTCATAGATATTTGTAACTCCCTGCGGATTTCCCCTGATTATCTGCTTCAAGATGAATTGGAAGAAAACGAAATCAGCAAAATCAAGGAGCTGGAAGCACTCTGGAAAGACGTGTCGCCCAGCAAACAGGAGCTTGCCGTTGCTATGATAAAAGCGGTGTTGGAGCATAATGAACAGTAGGACAGCCAGCCGGTTCCGGCTGGCTGAATTGTTTTTTGTTTAAATGATATAGAAAAGCCCAGAACGGGCAACTTCACAGCTTCCCGCTCCGGGCAATATCCTTTTATTCTATGTTAAGAGGTGCCGTTATCCCTCGATGGCAATGTATTTCTTTTTTTCAGCTTCCGGTTCTTTCGCTTCTTCTTTTGGAATGTTAATCTTCAATACCCCGCTTTCATATTTTGCATGGATATCGTCCTCTTTCACATTCTCGCCGATGTAGAAAGAACGGCTCATACTGCCTGCATAACGTTCCTGACGTACAAATTTGCCTGTTTCTTTTTCCTTCTCATCCTTGTCAAGGCCCTTTGCGGCGCTGATTACCAGATAGCCGTCCTTCAGTTCCAGAGTAATCTCATCCTTCTTGAAACCAGGCAGGTCAATATCCACCTCATAATGGTCATCGTGCTCCTGCACATCCGTCTTCATCATTTTTGCTGCATGGTGCCCGTATAACTTCCGCTCTGCTTTACGCATTGCTTTATCATCAAATGACGGGAACCCCCAAAAATCATCAAAAACATCATCAAATAAGTTTTCACCAAAAACACTAGGTAACATCATAAGTCATCGCTCCTTTTTTAATGTTAAAACCGAATTGTCAATCAGAACCAAGAATACTTGGGAAGAAATCGGAACCTCTCATCTGTTCCGTTTCCCTTTCCTTTGTTCTATCTGTGTTATAGCACGCTTGTTAGCATTTGTCAATGGTGAGTGCTAATTTTTTTGTGAACTTTTTGTGTCCTCTTAAAAAGCGAATCATAACCATTTTTTCTTTTTGAATTTCCAAATTAACGCTGCGACTGTCACAATGCTCACCAGAATTACCAATGGATATCCATATTTCCATTTGAGTTCCGGTATATGTGAAAAATTCATCCCGTACCACCCTGCCAGAAGCGAAAGCGGGAGAAATATTACTGTCACCACTGTAAAAATTTTCATCAGATCATTCTGCTCAATCGCCAGCTGGGATTGATATGCTTCCCGGAGCTGGGACACCATTTCCTGCAAATTCTTAACGGCACTCAGGTAACGGTCCGTTCTATTCCTCAAAGTCATCAATCTGCGGACTCCGTCTTCGCTAAATAGTTGGTTGTCATTCACGGTCATTTCATCAAAAATGAAATTAAGCTGCTCATAGTAGCGTTTCAGGCGCAACAGTTCCTGCCTCCATGCAGTAATGTATTTCAAATAGGATGCCTTGTCGCCGGACAGCACCTTGTCTTCATTATTGCTGATTTCTTCCTCAAGATTATTCAAAAAATCCATGTCTCCTTTCAGCAGTAACGAAAAAAAATGGTAGAAAAGCCGCTCATTTGTTGCTCCTTCTTCCCCTGTCATCGTATGCAGAATCATATTTGCTTTTTCTTCTGCCTCAGAGGTTTCACAAAATACCAGCAAATCCTTTCCGTCCAGATATAAGAGCATCTTAAAATCCTCTTTTTTTTCACTCTGAACATCGTACCAGTCAAATGCAAGGATATCGCAGTCCTTAAAACACTCAAAACTGTCCGTAATCTGTTCATCAATATACCGAAGAATCTTTTTATCCATATAAGGAGCAGCTTCATCGGTGTTTGTAAATGAAAATACTTTGTACATTTATCCTCCACGTCCTAACTTTGTTATATTTTCAATGTTGGAATATTGCTATTCTTCAGCAAGGAATTTTCGACTTTTTGATTCTATCTTCTGCTTCACCAGAAGAAGATTTTTCTCGTTCCAGTTCAATCACATCTGAAATATCACAATCCAACGCCCCGCAGATACGAAGCAGGGTTTCCATGCTGATATGCAATCCCTTTCCCATATTGGCAATCTGGTTTGTGGTGAGTCCTGCGGCAAGCCGCAAGTCCTCTTTTCTCATGTTCCGCTCTTTCAATGTATTCCAAAGCGGTTGATAGCTTATGTGCATTTATCGTCCTGCCTTTCTCCCAGTGCTGGGGTTCGTGCTTCCCATTATAGCAGTTTTCTTGCTAACTCGCAATATTTCTTGACGGCTCGCCGGTTCCGTCTGGATTGTGCTTTTCCTTTCCGCTTTTATTTACATCTAATTAGCCATAACCTGCTTCATGCCCTGGCTTTTGCTGGCCGGGTTGTCCGCCCCGTAGCCTTCCAGCAGGTTCACGATCCCCCACGCGCCCAGGCCGCAGCCGATAGCCATGACCAGTACCTTCAAAGTGTCGATTGCGCTTGCGAAAAATGCCATATGGTTTTCCTCCGTTTTGATAAATGATTGTGGGTTTTGGGTAACAAAAAGCCGCCCTTTCAGGCGGCAGCGGGCCTCGGGCCAAGTTGGCCCGAAGCCGTCTATCAGTCAGACGGAACCGTCCTCGCTGTCTAAATCCTCATAGTTGAGGATGTCAGCGTCCTCGTCGGAGGCGTCCGCCTCGTACACCGTGTATTCCTCCTGCGGCTTCAGTCTCAATCGCCGGGAGATAAGGCGTTCCAGGTGGAAGGCGTTCCGTTTGCTGTCATGTTCCGCTGTATAGCGGTAGTTGGGGTGCTGCTTCAAGTCATACTTTGGCGAGAAGAACGGGGGCAGCCCCCTAAGCTGTAGCAGGCATCTGTCCCCGGGCATGGTGGTAATCTCGCTTGTGGTAAGGAGCTCCCGGCCCAGCCTCTGGGTGTTGAGCCCGTAGCTTTCCGACTGGCCCCTTGTGCGGCTGTCCGTCTGCATGGAGATGGTCGCCTTCCCCAGCCAGTTCTCGGAAATGTCTTTCAGTGTGGAGGCCTCCCGGCCTCCGAGGAACACAATGGAATCCATGTTCCCCATGATGGTCTCGGCGTTGTCCTTGTAAAGCGCCTTGCACTGGCTCATGGCCTGGTAGAATAAAGTCAGGCTCACTTCCCTTGACCGGATGACGGCCACCAGCTTTTCCAGCCCGGGCACCTGCCCGGTGTTGGCCGCCTCGTCCCAGAGCACCCGTACATGGTGGGGCAGGCGGCCTCCGTATCTGCTGTCGGCCCGCTCGCACAGAAGGTTGAACATCTGCGAGAAGGCGAGGGCCACGATAAAGTTGTAGGTGGTGTCGGTGTCGCTGATAAGGAAGAAAAGGGCCGTCCTTTCATCCCCCAGAGTGTCCAGCCCCAGCTCGTCATAGCTCATGATCTCCCGAAGCTCCGCAATGTCAAATGGGGCCAGTCTTGCGCCGCATGAAATAAGGATGGATTTAGCCGTCTTGCCGCTGGCCAGCTTGTATTTGGCATACTGGCGCACGGCGAAGTGCTGGGGGCTCCTCCTGGCGAGGCCGTCGAACATGTAATCCACGGCGTTCTTGAAGGATTCGTCGTCCTCCCGCACCTCCATGCTGTTTATCATCTCCACCAGCGTGTTCATGTTCCGTTCTTCCTCCGGCCCCTCGAATACGATATAGGCCACCAGCGCGCAGTAAAGGAGGGTTTCCGCCTTCGTCCAGAAGGGGTCCCCCTCCTTGCCCTCCCCTTTGGTGTTGGCAATCAGGGCGTTGACGAATTTTAAAACGTCGCTCTCCGTCTTGATATAGGCAAGGGGGTTGTAGTGCATGGACTTTGAGAAGTCTATGCTGTTGAAAACCCGGACCTTATAGCCCTTCTTCCTTTGGAGGAAATAGCCGCACTGGGCGAGGGTCCCGCCCTTCGGGTCCACCACCACATACGAGGAATGGGCCTGTAAAAGCTGGGGCGTGAGCCAGAACCTTGTCTTGCCGGAGCCGGAGGAGCCGATCACGCAGGCGTTCAGGTTCCTGGCATTGGCCGGAATCTTCGGCCGGGTGTTCATGGTCAGGAACTCGCTCCCGGTCAGTATCACGTTGTTCTCAAACCTGGAATCGATGAAAGGGGCGATGTCTTTAGGCCCGCCCCAACGCGCGCTGCCGTATTCCATGTCCCGCCGGAATTTCCGGGCCTTTTTGATTTTGGACTGCACCATGAAATAAAGCCCTACGGCCCCGGCAACGCCTACCGCCAGGTCAGACAGCCCCAGGCCGGGAGCGTAATTCTGAAATACCGGCCCTATGGCCTCCATCATGCCGAACAGCTTTTCCCCGGCGTTCCCACCCTGCGCCATGCGGTAGGCGGTCCCCAGCTTCGAGAAGAACCAGAAGGCCATGAGGTAGGGGAAGTTGGGGAGCAGATATTTTTTGATTTTCCGGTTCAACGTTCCTCCTTCCCGGGCTCCCTGGCCCGTTCCTTCTGCCGGGGCTTTGCCGCCAGCTCCTTCACGAGCCGCCGCAGCTGCCCGAGGATGGACGGCTTCTCCTGCCCGCGCCCCATGGCCTTTTCCGTATACCGGGAGAAGGCCGCCGTGATGGCGTCCGCCTGGTCTGCCTTGAAGAAAAGCAGGTACTGGCCGGGGCCGGTCTTGTGGAAAGCGTAGTCCACATGGTACTCCCTGGCGATACGGTCAAAATCCTTTGGCGCTCCCACCAGCTTGATGGCGTTCTTCGTGCCGTAGTGGTTCATCAGCTTTTTGACGGACTGTTTCCCGTGGGGCGTCCGTGCGGCCCGGCGCTGTTTCTCCATTTCCGCCAGCGTCTTTTTTAAGGCGGCGGCAAGTGCCCGGCTTGTGAGCTTCGCCGCCTTGACGGAGACGGCCACCGTCTGTTGTTCTACATATTCCTGCATGGTTCCTCCTTTCTGCCGGATTCATTGGAGCCGGGGAGGGCCCCTTGGGGCTGCCCGGATAAATGAGCCTCGGGACAAGTTGGCCCGAAGCCGTCCTTTATGTCGATAGGGTATGGCGTTATCTCTCAAAACTCTTTTCCTTCCTCCTTGCTCTCATTTCCCCGATCACCCCCAGAAGGTGCTTGTTAAAGTCCTTCCCGTACCGTTCCGGCGGGGCCGCCTTCCGGAGCGTCTCTATCCGCCCGGAAAGCTCCCGGTCGGAGTGCAGCGTCTCCATGAGCTTTTCCGTCCCGCTTTTCCCCGCCCCGTCATTGTCAAGGCAGAGCGCCACATGCCGGATTCCCGGGCGGTCCTTTAGGAACTGGACCAGCGCCAGCGGCGAGGTGCCCCCAAGGGAGAGGTAGCAGGCGTCCTCCCACGCCTTCCCGGCCAGCTTTGTCAGCGTGGCGCCGGAGAGGGCGTCAATGGCGCTCTCAAAGACGGCCACCTTCTGGCAGTCCGGGAAAGGGGAGGCAAGGCAGAAGTTGAAGCGCTTGTCGCTGCCCGGCACGTCCATCTTGAAGTCCCCGAAGGTCCCCCGCAGGCAGGCGAACCGGGCTTTCCCTTCCATGTCCCGGCCTACAAATACGCAGTTGTGGTAGCGGAAGCTCTCATAGAGGGAGCCGTCCCGCAGGCAGCGGCTGATGATTCCGCCGTCAATCCCCCGGCCTTGCAGGTAGCCCATGACCCTTGTGGCGTAGCGGCCCGGCTCCGGCAGCTCAAAAGGCTTTGGCGGAGGAAGGTCTACCGGCTGGGAAAGAAAAGGGGAGGCGCCCCCGCCGCAGAGCGTCTCCACAGCGGAGACGAAATCCTGCCCCCGCACCTTTATGAGATAGTCCAGGGCGGTCCTCCCGCCCATGTTCCGGCTGCACCAGTGCCATTTGCCGTTGGAGATCACCAGGCTGTCATGGCTCCTGGTCCGGTATTCCCGGGGGCCGGACTTTTTCAGCTCGCCCGGCTCATAGGCCTGTAGGTAGGAAAGCAGGTCCCACCGTTTCGCCTCCGCGATCTGTTCCTCTGTCACCCCGGCATGGCGCACCTCCTTCCTTTCTGCACGGGGTCCGGGCCTCGGGCCAACTTGTCCCGAAGCCTACCGCCCCTCATGGGAAGGCCCTTCCCTGTCCTTGCGGGGAGCGGGCGGGGCCTCCCTGAATTGTCTGATGGCCTCCAGTATGGAGCGTGTTTCCTCCTTCTCGTTTTGGGCCGGGGCCCCGCATATCCGGTATTCCTCCGGTATGTCCTCCCGCCCGGCGTAGCATTCCCGGAAAGGCTCCCCGTTCCGAAGCACATAGCCGTCAGGGACGAAGCTCCCGGTAGAGTTCAGGTCAATGTCCCGCCCGTAGGCCTCGTAATCGAAATAGTCCCGGATATGTTCGGGGATGTCGATTGCGCCGATCTCCTCCACGCAGTAGCGCCCGAGGGCCTCGTCGTCCCCAATCCCCGGATAGAAGTCATAGCAGTCCAGGTTCTGCGCCAGGTTGATCAGATCCCCGGCCCCGTCCGTATGCTCCCCGAAGGCCATTGCGGCCTCGAATTTCTCCAGCTCGCCCCGTTCCTGCACTTCCCCCAGCACATGCGCCAGATAGTTGAGCTCGTCCAGCCCGGCGTACTCGTCCAGGCAGTCATACAGCCCCAGCACGTCGCTGTCATAGCTGGTGATGAAATACTCCCCGTACCGCTCCCCGTCTATGCCAATCCGGGAGAACAGGGCCCGCACTTCCTCCGTGGTCGTGGGGAAGCGCAGGGTCTCCCCGGCCTCCACGCCAAGCTCCGGGTAAAGGCCGGGGTTCGTCACATAGGCTTCAAACATTTCCGCGTGTTTCCTCCTTTCCGGCCAGGGCTTCGTAGATCCCGGCCATGATGTAGTCGGCGCAGGGGAGGGCGATAGAGTTCCCCAGCGCCTTGTAGCGGGCAAGGGGCCGTATCTCCACGCCCTCCGCCCCGTATGCCGTCCAGCCCTCCGGGAGCCCCATAAGGCGCTCGCTTTCCCGTTCCGTCAGAAACCGCACGCAGCCGCCCTCCGGGTCGTCCTCGAACCAGAAGGCGAAGGGCGTCAGGTCGCTGGCTAAGAGAGTGGGAAAAGGGTCAGCTGGCAGTCCGAAGCTGTTCTGGAAGGCCGCCTGCTCCTTCCTTTTGGACGCTCCCCGCATACGGAAGCACTGGAAGGGCCGGACGACGGGTACGCGCCCCCCTGCTTCAATAAAAGGTGTTCTATCTCCGCCGGGGGAGGGCAGCCCGCCCGGCTCGCAAGGTTCAGGAAGCGGGAGCAGTGGACGGGGCTTAAATAGTATCTCTCCGGCACGCCTCCCTCCAAAATCCGCCACGATGAAAATCCGCTGCCTTCTCGCCAGCCGCCTGGCTCCTGCCCAATACTGGGCGTCCATGAGCCGCCAGCACAGGTCAGGCGTTCCCCCTCGCACCATTCCGGCCCCCGCCCATCTTCCAGAAGGAGGCATTGGAACCTCGGCGCCCGTGAAGGCGGATAGGACGGCTCTAAAATCCATCCGGTCGTTTGTAGAAAACGCTCCCATGACGTTTTCCCAAACAGCGATAACTGGATATACATGTCTTGTCGCATCCCTCATTTCCTGTATGATACGCATGGCCTGGTAGAAGAGGCTGGACTTCGCCCCGCCAAGGCCCTTGCGGTTCCCGATCAGGGAAAGGTTCTGGCAGGGGGAGCCGAAGGTTATCACATGGACGGGAGGGACCTTCCCCCCGTCCAGCTTCGTGATGTCCCCCAGGTGCAGCATGTCGGGGAAGTGCCTCTTTGTGATGGAGACCGGGGCCTTCTCGATCTCGCTGGCCCACACCGGGCGTATGCCGCAGCGTGAGGCCGCAAGGGGGAATACCCCTATCCCGTCAAAGAGGCTCCCCAGCCTAATGTCCGCCGCCATCCTTCCCCAGCCCTTTCACGGCCAGGATTCCGTCAAGGGTGGTGGCGGCGATCCCCAGCCGCCCGGCCACCGCGATGTCGTTCTTCACGTCCTCGTCCACGTCCCCTCCGCAGACCAAAAGCACATGGGAGCGCCGGAGCAGGTCCCGGCGCATGTCAATCCCCGCCTTGTGCTCTTCGGGTACGCTGTCGTTGAGGAACAGCGGCATGTAGAGGACGGGGCAGACGGGGGAGAAGCCCGCCTCGTATGCCATGCGGCTGTAGCGGGCCCCCATCTCTGTGTCCGTGTCCGGTTCGCCGCACCATGCGGCAGTGATGTACGCTAAAGGTCGTTTCAATCTTTTTTCCCTCCGTTTCTGTTTCTGAAATGGCCGGTATCCGAAGCCCGGCCCTGTTACGGCCTCGGGCCAAGTTGACCCGAAGCGGCCCCTACTTCTCCGGCTGGGCCTTCTTTTTCTCCGGCTTCGCCATTTCCTTCTGCTGGCCCTTCCAGTCGTCCAGAAGTTTGATGATCTGGTCCTTCATTTCCCTCGGGGTGGTCTCCTTCCCGAAATACTTCCCAAGCTCCGCTCCTGTCAGAATCACTTTGTCTACCTCCTTCTTATCCTCCATCATTATCCCGTCGATCACGTCCCCGTTGAGGACCCCCTTCTGGTCAAGCTCCCTCATGCGCTGGGCCTGGGAGAGCGAAGGGCTGGACTGCTGGCTCTCAATGGCGACGGCGATGTACTGCTGGTTTTTTGGCTTGATGTACGAGAGCTCCACCGCCGGGGTGAACTTGACCTGCCCTTCGTCCATCATCTTTTGCAGGTCGGGCACAAGGTCGTTGAGCTTGATGTAGCGCTGCACCTGCTTGACGGTCATCTTGTTGCGCTCGGCCACGATCTCGTTGGAGCGTTTCCTGGCGTCCTTCGGGTCAATCTGGCCCGAAGTGAAGTTCTTCGCCCCCTGGTGCTTGATTGCCTCAAGCTGCATTTTCAGGGCCTTGGCCCGCTCGCTGGGGAGGATGTTCTCCCTCTGGTTCGTGTTGTCCTCCACCATCTGCGTGATGGCCTGCTCGTCCGTCAGGTTGCGGATGATACACGGCATGTCGGTGAACCCGGCAAGCTCGCTGGCCTTTTGGCGGCGGTGGCCGGACACGATCTCATAGCCCCCGTCCTCACGGGGCCTTACAATGGCGGGCTGGGTGACGCCCTTGTCCTTGACGCTGGAGACCATGGCCCGCATTTCCTCGTCGTTGCGGACCTGGAACGGGTGGTCCTTGAAGGCGTGGAGGTCGGACAGCTTCAAGTAGACGATCTGCTCGTCCCCCCGGCGGGGCGCCTCCGTGGGGGCCTGGGAAGCCTTTTCAGGCTGTGCGGCAGGTTTGGCCTCTGGCGCTGCCTTTGCCGGCTTCTGGGGCTGGGGCACTTTCTCCGCCTTTGCTGCCTTCCCAGCCGGTGAAGATTTCTCCGCTTTCGTGGCCGTGGCCGTTTTCTGCCCCGCCTTTTCCTTCTTTGCCGTGGGCTCCTTCTTCGGGGGAGCCGCCGCCTTCTCCTTTGCCTCTTTGGGAGGGCGGCCCTTCCGCTTCGGCGGTTCCGGCTCCTTTTCCTCCTTCTGCTTTGGGGCTGCCTCTTTCGTCCCTTTGGCGGCTTCTTTTTCGGGAGAAGTGGGAGCCGCTTTGCCGGGTGCTTTCCCGTCCTGCCCGGGAGGGGCTTTCTGCGCCTCCTTCTTCCCCGCCATGATTTCGGAGAAGTTGTAGAAGGACACGTTGGGGGCCTCCGCCTTTTGCTCTTTGGGAATCTCCGGTTTCTTTTCTTCCTTCGCCGGGGCTGCCTTTTCCGGTTCCTTCGCCTCCTTTTCCGGGGCAGACTTTTCCGGTTCCTTTGCCGCCTTTTGCGGAGCGGCCTTTTCCGACTCTTTCGCCGCTTTTTCCGGGGTGGCCTTTTCCGGCTCCTTTACCGTTTTTTCCGGTGCGGCGGCTTCGGGCGCTTTCTGCTCCTTCCCCGGAGCGGGGGAGCCGCCCGCCTCGGGCTGTGCCGGGTCTTTGCCCGGACCGTCTGCGCCAGTCAGGTTTTTCGATTTTTCATCGGCCATTCGCAATACCTCCTTCTTGGTTTTCTGGCATGAAAAAAGGGCTTGACCTCTCTTGTCAAGCCCCGGTAGTTGGGTTGCCTCCTTTCCCTGCGCCCATGAAAAAACCGCCCTTCGTTGTGAAAGAGCGGTTTTTCAGTAGGTTGGCAGTCCATTATTTTGTTTTTTTATATGTATCCCTTTGTACACTGTTGCAAAAGAACCCGAATATAAAAAACTTCTGAAACAAATCAATTTTCCTGGCCTGCGTCCCCTTTATTTTCCGCAGGGCCGTACTGCGCTCCTTCCAGACCTGTAAATCCATCCAATAATCCCATGTCATAATAAGACCTCTTTTTTTCAGCAAATTGTATTTTCCAAGCTTTCAAAAATTGCCCGTCATTTTTTCTCTTTTTCCAGTACGGGCTTCCGGTTCCCAAAATGGAGACACTCCACAGGGCATGCCCGGACGCACCTGCCGCAGCGGATACACTCCGGGGAACGTGATATTTCCTTAAGGGAAAGCCCCACCGGACAGGCTTCCTCACAGGCATGGCAGGAAATACACCGCTCCTCTTCCCAGTGAATCCGTACCAGGCTGAATCGGTTGAACCATCCATATATGGCCCCCAGAGGACAAAGATACTGGCAAAAAGGCCGGTAAATCTTCACGGAAAGAATCAAAAGCGCCAGCAGAATCCCAAGCTTCCAGAAAAACAGCCCTCCTGCCTGACTGCGGAGAAGCTGATTTCCGCTAAGCAGAGGCAAGGCCCCGAACAGTGTTCCCGAAGGACACAGGTATTTGCAGAAAGCCGGAACCTTTGCAAAGCCGCCGAAGAGAAACAAGGAGCCGATGCATACAAGAAAAATATGGGTCGCATATTTTCCGTATTTGAGTACGGAATGGTAGGGCAGGCGCTTCCTTTTCCTGAACAGCTGAATCCGGTGAAGCACATCCTGTACCAGTCCAAAGGGACAGAGCCAGCCGCAGACAAAGCGTCCCAGAATACTTCCGAACACGAAAAGAAATCCCAGAACGCCGAAGGGAATCTGAAGATTTTGCTGATTCAGCACCGCCTGGAGCGCTCCTATGGGACAGGACCCGACGGCTCCCGGACAGGAATAGCAGTTTAAGCCGGGAACACAGGCGTATTTAAGCGTTCCCTGATAAATCTTTCCGTTCAGGAAGCCATAGGCGTACCCGTTAGTAAGAATGGTAAATAAAATCTGTACCTTAAACCGAAAATTTTTTCTCATCATGTCACCCGATTCCAATACATTCCAGACAGATCATAACCGCCTTTTTCCAGACAATTTCCAACTGTCCCCCGGCCGCTCCCAGTCCCAGAAATGCGATTCCGAGAGCCGTTCCCAGAAGCCAGGCTTTTTGTTTACAGATCCTTAAGAAGCCCATCTATTTTCTCCTTCCAATGGGTTTTGTCCATAGCGCCTACAACCACATCCAAAATCTCGCCCTTTTCATTGAGGAAAAATGTGGTGGGTACGGCGGAAACATCCGCAAGCAGCCCAAGATACAGTGATTCGTTCAAAAGCATGTGGGGATAAGATGCCCCTGTCTTCTCCACCAATTCAGTCGCATATGCGGCGGCTTCCTCATCCTGGCCCTCCACAACATCGCTTACAATGCCAATCAGCTGAAAATCCGCCTTATCGTATTCTTGTGCCAGTTCTCCCAGCTCCGGCATTTCCTTCAAGCAGGGGTTGCAGTAGGTGGCCCAGACATTGATCATGGTTAGCTTTGACTCGGCGCATAAGTCCTGAGAAATGGTGTTTCCATCCAGATCCTGCCCCTCAAAGACCACGGCTTCTGACGCTGTATTGTCCTCATTTTCGGGAGCAACGCTTTCTTCTGTCTTTGCTTCCGGCTCCGGATTCTTTGCAGCGTCCTTTCCGGTACAGCCGCATAAAAGCATTGCCGCTAAAATGCCTGGTAAAAGGTATTGTTTTTTCATTTTATACATGGTATTCCTCCTAATTAAAGTCGCTGCGCGACAGCACTAAAGGGTAAAGTCACTTCGGCACACCTGTGATGAGAGAAACTTTCATTCGAAAGAGCACTCATGAAAGTTCCTCTCGTGCGCCTTTGCGACTTTACCGGCCGGCTAAAAGTTTTTTATAAACACTTGATTTTCTTAGCCGGACTATTTTAAGTTTCTATCTCCCTGGTTACATTCCGCAGCCACAGCTTCTTCCGATACCGCCATGTCGTAATGGGTATCTTCACAATCTCATCCGACAAAAGCACCACAAACACGGCCTTCACGCCCCAGTGGAGCCAAAAAGCGGTAACTGCGCCCAGGAATATGGAAAAGCACCACATTCCAATCACATCCACAAAGAATCCAATCCGCGTATCCCCTCCGGCCCGGAACACTCCTACCACCAGGGTCGTATTGTAGGACTGGAAAATGGCATAATAGCAGACCACAAACAGCATAAAATTCAGATAATCCTTGGCCTGATCCGAAATCGTCATGCTGCCTGAAATAAATCCCCTGCATAAAAACAGGCCCGTAGCCGCCGCCAGCGTTATACCCACGCTGAGCCACACAAACTTCCTGGCATAAGCTTCCGCAAGACGGAGCTTCTGTTCTCCGATTACCTTGCCAATCATAACGGAAGTCGCCGCCGCCAGTCCGAAGCCGATTACCATAATGAGCTGCCTGGACACCTGGGCCACGGAATTTGCCGCTACGGCCGCACTCCCCAGATGGCCGATAATCGCCGCATTAGCGGACATGCCAAGCCCCCACATCAGTTCATTTGCCACCACCGGAGAGGAAAACACCACAAAATCCTTCAAAAGCAGCCGATCAAACCGTACAAAATCCTTAAAGTGAAGGGAAATAGGATTGCCCTTCCAGTTTATGTACAGCGCCACAATCACAAGCTCCACAATCCGGGCAAATAAAGTCGCATAAGCCGCACCCCGCACGCCCATAGCGGGCACCCCGAACATACCGAAAATCAAAATACCATTTCCGATAATATTGATAATCAGAGAAGCAAAGTACGTCCAGGTCGCCACCACCACGCGTTCCACGCTGCGCATCAGATTCAGATAAATCATAGTAAATGCCACCGGAAGGTAAGACCAGGACACAATCCGCAGGTAGGAAATCCCCTCCCGAATCACGGGATCCTCCGAAGAAAAAGCATACATCAGCTGACGCGGAAATACCTGTGCCGCCGCCAAAAACACAACGCCGATTCCCAGAGAAATACACATTGAAATTCCAAACACCTTCTCAATGGTGCGTACATCCTGTTTTCCCCAGTACTGAGCAGTCAGCACCGAGGCGCCTGAGGTCAGCCCGAAGAAAATCAGATTCATAATAAACTGAACCTGGCCGGCCAGAGAAGCGCCGGAAAGGGCGGTCTCCCCCACCTTCCCAAGCATCACCACGTCCGCGGTGGTAACTCCTACATTGATCAGATTCTGCAATGCCATAGGAATTACAAGGGCAATTGCCATCCGGTAAAAGGCTCTGTTTTCTTCTGCCGTTAATCTATTATGTTCGTTCATAGCCTTTTTATTCTCCTATTCTAAGTCGCTGCGCGACGGCACTAAAGGGTAAAGTCACTTCGGCACACCTGTAATGAGAGAAACTTCCATTCGAAAGGGCGCTCATGAAAGTTCCTCTCGTGCGCCTTTGCGACTTTACCGGTAAAGCCGCGTTATATTAAAATTTCTTCCTCCACACCTGAGGCGCAAACAGCATCAGCATGGGCAGAATTTCCAGACGCCCCACAAGCATATCCATGCTCAGAATCAGCTTGGAAAAGTAGGAAAAATGGGAAAAGTTCTCAATGGGACCTACCCTTGCAAGACCCGGTCCCACATTGTTGAGGGTGGTCAGCACCGCCGTAAAATTCGTTGTAAAGTCCTGGTTATCCACAGCCACCAAAAGAACGGAGCCGCACAGAATCACCAGATAACAGATCAGATACACATACACGCCGTGAATACTCTCCCCGGGCACCCGCTTTCCGTCCATTTTTACCACATTAACGGACTTCGGGTGAAGAATCTGACGTACCTCCTTGCCGATGGTCTTGGACAGAATCAGAATACGGGATACCTTCATACCGCCTCCCGTAGATCCGGCACATGCGCCGATGATCATCAGAAGCAGAATCACCGTCTTGGAAAGCTCCGGCCACAGCTCATAGTTGGCTGTCACAAAGCCGGTGGTGGTAATAATCGAGGCCACCTGAAACGCCGCATACCGAAGGGCGCGTAAGGGCGTCTCATACAAGTGCAGAATATTCACGGTAATCAGCGCAATGGCTCCCACCACAATGCCCAGATAAGCCCGCAGCTCCTCGCTTTTTACAACTGCCCGCACATTCTTTAGAAGCAGCAGATAATACAGGTTAAAGTTGATGCCGAACAGCAGCATAAACACCGTAATCACACCGTCAATATATGCGCTGTCAAAGGCCGCCACGCTTGCATTCATACTGGAAAAACCGCCGGTTCCGGCCGTACTGAAGGTATGAATCACTGCATTGTACAGATCCATGCCTCCTGCAAGAAGCAATACAACCTCCACGCCGGAGAGGAAAATATACATACCGTAGAGAATCTTGGCCGTCCCTCTGCTCTTTGGCACCAGCTTGTCACAGGTAGGCCCCGGCATCTCCGCGCGCATTAAAAACATCGCTCCCTTATTTCCCAGGGGGATCACAGCCATTACAAAGACCAGCACGCCCATACCGCCGATCCAGTGGGTAAGGCAGCGCCAGAAGTTGATTCCCTTAGGGAGAGCCTCTATATCCTGCAAAATAGTGGAACCCGTTGTGGTAAAGCCGGAAACTGTCTCAAAAAATGCATCCACAAAATGAGGAATGGACCCGGACAGCACAAAGGGAAGCGCTCCGAAAGCCGACCAGAGAATCCAGGCCAAGGCCACAATTACAAAGCCTTCCTTTGCATAAAATACCATATTTTTCGGCCGCTTTCCAAGGAGAAGGGAGAGGGCCATCAAAAAAGCCGCCGTAAGCAAAAAGGTCAGACCGCTGTGCTCCTGGTAAATCATGGACACAAGAGCCGGAACAAGCAGCACCAGCGCTTCTATCCGCAGCATTCTTCCCAGAATAAATCGTATGATACTGTAATTCATCGCTTCAGAATCTCCTCCAGATCTTCCAGGCCCTGGCTCATGGTTACAACTACCACGCTGTCCCCTACCTCCAGGGTATCATTTCCGCCCGGAATAATAATCTGCCGCTTCCGCACAATACAGGCCACCAGATGATTTTCCTTCAAAGTCAGATCCTTTAAGGGAATCCCCGTATATTTGGCCGCCTCGCGAATCTGAAACTCCAATGCTTCCACCTTACCGTTGATAAGCTGGTACACTGTCTCAATGTTGGCGCTGCCCATAGAATTTTTCATGGCCCGGACATAGCTCATAATCAGATTGGCCGTCACATTTTTTGCCGAAACCACGCTTTCCATGCCAAGCTCATCTACCAGGTGCTGCAGCGCTTCGTCATTTACCTTGGTGATAATCTTGGAAACCTTCTTGGTCTTGGCGTACATGGACATAATAATGTTTTCTTCATCCATGCCGGTGAGAGCCACGAAGCCGTCCACATGATCAATGCCTTCCTCCTCCAAAAGCTCATGATCCGCCGCATTGCCGCAGATAATGGTAGCCCTGGGAAGAAGCTCACAAAGGGAGGCGCACCGCTCCGGGTCGCGCTCAATGATTTTTACATTCATGCCCAGGGAAAAAAGCTTTAAAGACAGGTAATAGGCCGTCTTTCCGCCTCCGCAGATCATAACGTTTTTCACGCGGCTGCGGAGAGCGCCTACGAATTTAAAGAACCGCTCAATCTCCTTGTGGGAGGCGGCTATATTAATCTTGTCCCCCTGCTTCGGCACAAAGCTTCCGTCAGGGATGTATACCTCAGTGCCTCTCTGAACGGCGCATACCAGCATTTTAATCTGATATTTCTCATAAAATTCCCGGAAAGAAAGTCCTGCCATCGGATTGTTCTCACTGATGGATGCCTCCACCAGCTCTACACGGCCCTTGGCAAAGGTCTCCACCTTGGCTGCCGACGGAAATATCAGCACCCGGGAAATCTCTCCTGCAAGCACAAGCTCGGGATTGACGGCCATACTCAGCTTTAAGTCATCCTTGAATAAATGAATCTGCTGATAGTATACGGGATTGCGCACACGGGCAATGGTCTGCTTGGCTCCCAGACGCTTTGCCAGAAGGCAGCAAAGCATATTCAGCTCATCTGTGGAAGCGCAGGCAATCACCAGATCCGCGCTCTGGACATCCGCCTCCATCTGAATCTCCGCACTGGCGCCGTCTCCCACTACACAGGACACGTCCAGTTCGTTGATAGAATCCTTCAAGCGGGCCTCCCGCACATCAATCAGAGTTACGTCATAGCGTTCGGCCGTAAGCTGTATGGCAAGCTTGTGTCCTACCTTGCCATCTCCAATGATTACGATGTTCATTCGTACCTAAACTCCTTCTATTCCAGTTCCGCAAGTCTCAACCCGTACACCCTCATTTAGAAGAATTGAGACTTGCTGTTTTTAGCGAAACCGATCTGTCTCAAAATGCTCCATTGTTTTCAGGCAGTTCAGGATCTGGCGGTATTTGTCCTGGGCGCTGCCGGCCGCAAGGCCGATGTCCAGGGAAGCGGCAATGCTTTCAAAGAGATTGTCGTCCTCATAGCCTGCCCAGGACTGGAACAGCTCCAGCTTATCCCGAAAGGTTTCCGTGTCCAGGAAACGCAGCAGCATGGGATTCACCTCCGTAGGCTCCTCCACCTCTTCAAAGCGGTACTTCTGCGCCGCGTCCGGATACTTCTTATGATCTACCTCACTTGCAAACATCTCATAAGGCCGGACCCAGGTTTTTTCTTCTCCGTACTGATCCTGATACACCACCATCTGCTCCCCCGTTTCCGAGTGGGTGGCAATGGCCGTCACCTGATATAAGCCATCCTTAAAATGCCGATAATAGGCTCCAATTTTAATCTCTCTCACAAAATACCTTCTTTCTCTGCGTTCGTTTGCTCTGCTTTTGCTGCACGAGCATTTGACCTGATAGCTAGTGTAGCACACTTATATCAAAAAGAAAAGCCCATGAAAACCGCTTACCCTATGAGGACCTTCTTCCCCTCAAAGGCAAAGCCGTATTTTCGGATATATTCGGGCCTGATACCCTTCTCCTCCAGCATGACAGCGTACCGCTTTTCTTCGATCTGCGCCAAAGCGGACTTCACCGTATCGGCAAGGCTCTTTTCCTCCTCCGGATCATGCACCTTGAACTCCAGCAGGATAGCCGTATCCCCTTCCCTGCGAGGCTCCAGTATCACATCGTACCGTCCGTAGCCGCTCTCTCGATTGGAGGTCAGAATATAGCGGCTTCGCAGCTCCACTAAAAGTCCCAGAACAAAGCCGTGGTAGAACCGCTCCGGCTCCGCTGTTTCAGAGGGCTTGTTTCCTGCATCAAAGGAACTGAAGGTCGTCAGTGCAACCTTGTTCATATAAATATTCATTGCTTTTTTATCATCACGCAGAAGCGCCTTTATAAACTCATTGTACTCTGTCTCAGCCTTTGCAAACCAATTCCGAATCATTTTTTTAAACATAATGCGGACTTCCTTGTTGGTGAGGACGAGATCGTATTCCTCGCTGCCCCATTCCTCCACAAAGGTGAACTTCTCCACGCGCAGATAGCCGCTGGCAAGAAGCAGGCTCCAGACGGCATTTTCCTGCTCATCCAACTGATTAAATACAATCTGCTCATCAATCTCCGTATGAAGCGCTCCTCCTTCCAGAAGCTTTTCCATTGTCTGCTTGACATCTTTGCTTCCTTCGCGGATCAGCTTTCCCGCCAGGCTGTTGCCGCTGGTATTGGCCCAATAAGCGGAAAGCTTGTTTGTTTTCAGATAATTAATAATCGACCAGGGATTATAAATATCTTTATGCGTTCCAAAGGTGAACCCGTCATACCAGCTTTTTACTTCCTCCTTTTTCCCGGAAAGTCCGTACTCATCCAAGGCATCCCACACCTCCTGCTCCGTAAAGCCGAAGCTTTCCGCATATGCGTCGGAAGTAGTTGTGACCACGGTCAGATTATTCAGATCCGAAAATATGGATTCCTTGCTCACACGGGTAATTCCTGTCATAATGGCCCGCTCCAGATAAGGATTGCTTTTAAATGTTGCATTGAACAAGCTTCTGGTAAATGCCACAAGCTCTTTCCAATAACCGCCCACATATGCCTCCTGCAAAGGCGTATCGTACTCATCCAGCAAAATCAGAGCGCGTTTTCCATGATGCCGGAACAAATACTCCGACAGCTTCTGGAGCGCCATAGCCGCCTCCACGTCTCCCATGTCCTCCCGGACGCTTTCAAAAAACCGCTTATCAGCAGATGTAAGAGCATCGCTTTCTATTAGATAATAGTTTCTCGCATACAGGCCGGTCAAAATGTGGTTGATTCTCCTGCGCACATTCGGATAATTGGTCTCTTTTATCTCCGCAAAGCTTACGGCAATCACTGGGTAGGTTCCCTGTAAGCTTTTATATCTTTCTTCTTCCCAGACAGACAGCCCTTCAAACAAATCTCCTCGCTCCGCATATCTAACGGAAAAGAACTGCTCCACCATATTCATAGTAAGTGTCTTCCCAAAGCGCCTAGGGCGGGTTATCAGGGTAACATCATCCCCGTTCTCCCACCATTCTTTAATAAACTTTGTCTTATCAATATAAAAATAGTTATTTTCTCTTATTTTTTCAAAGCTCTGAATCCCTATTCCGACTGTTCTCGCCACAGACCTTTCCCTCCTTACCTTCTCTGCAAAGCAATAACCCCTGTTCGCTCCTCCGGTAACAGACCTCTACCGTTACCATTTTACTTCTGCCGCTTCTCCTCCAGTCTCCCATACATCCATTCCCGAAGCAGCGCATAGAGTACCGACACAATGGGAATAAAGATCAACATTCCCAAAATTCCCATCAGATTGCCGCCTACGGTCACGGCCACCAATACCCAGATAGCCGGAAGTCCCACGGAGTTTCCCACCACCCGGGGATAGATAAGGTTTCCTTCAATCTGCTGAAGCACCTGAAACAGCACGATAAATCCCAGCGCCTGGGCCGGACTGACCATCAGAATCAGAAAGGCTCCCACCACGCAGCCAATAAAGGCTCCAAATATGGGAATCAGAGCCGTAAATGCCACCAATACCCCCACTAACAACGCATAAGGAAAACGCAGAAGGCTCATTGCCACAAAAAACATAGCCCCCAGAATCACCGCCTCCATGCACTGACCGGTGATAAAGCTGGAAAAGGTACGGTGGCTTAACGAGCACACGTGAAGTATATAGTCCACCTGCTTCCCGGGAAAGGCCGCATGCAAAAGCTTCCGGCACTGTTCCCCCAGCTTTTCCTTCTGAAGCAGCACATAGCAGGCAAATACAAAACCGATAAAGAAATTCGTCACCGCGCTGATAATGGTCCTTGCCACGGTCACTGTGGAGGAGAGCACACTTCCCGCACCGCTGCGGAAGAAATTCCAGGCCGTTTCCACAGCCTTCTCCCAGTTCATTTCCAGGCTCTCAATCCAGGTTACAATCTGCTCATTATTCCGGAAAATATCCTCAAGCCATTCCTGAACCTTGGGAAGAAATGCCTCAACGCTGGCTCCCAGTCCCACCACCGTAGTGCCAAGCTCCGGAACTACTACAAAAATAACCAGGGAAATTACCCCCAGCACCAGTAAAATAGCAAGAATCATGCACAGAGGGCGGGCAAGCTTCTTTTTCAGCCTGCTTTTTCCCATCTTTTCCTCGGGAAACAGCCAGTGCTCCAGAGCCGTCATCGGCACATTTAATATGAAAGCAATAGCCCCTCCCAGCGCAAAAGGAAGGCCGATTCCCCACAGGAAGCTCAGTGCTCCGAAAACAACGTCCAGTCTCTGGACACCCACCAAGAGCAATATGGTAAAAGCAATCAGAAGCATCAGCTTCTTCATGGTTTCACGATTCAGATTCATATTCAATCTCCTATTCCAGTTCTATTATTAAGGAGCATAAGCCCCTAAACCGTTTCTGTCAAGTATGATAAATTATTTTATCAATTTTTACCCCTTACATGTATACCTTTCCGCACAAAAAACAGGCGCGGATCAAAGTAAAGAAAGAACGGGATCAGTCGTCACAGGGCAGGACCGAATATTCATTTTTAACAGTGGAAAGCACATATAGGGTTTTCAGCCCGGAAACGCCCGGCATTTTTCGAAGTTCCTGTTGAATCAGCTCCAGACTTGACGCAGAATTTGTCACAATTTTCAGCAGATAATCCATATTGCCGGAAATGGCATGACATTCGCAGATGTCCTCATGGGTGAGAATCTCACTTGTAAAGGGTTCGTGATATTTTGAATGGGAAAGCTGCAGGAGCACAAAGACCGTCAGCGTATTGCCCAGCTGCTTTTCATCCAGGATCACCGTGTATTTCTGAATAATCCCTGTCCGCTCCAGCTTACGTATCCGCTCAATTACGGCTGATACGGACAAATGAATATTCTGGCCAATCCGGGATGCCGTCTGCCGGGAATTTTCTTTCAAGTGCTTTAATATCCTCTTATCCATGCGATCCATGTTCAATCCTCTATTCCAGTACCGTACATCTATTCCTACAACAAAAGCAGCCTGCTTTCGCAAACTGCTTTTGCTTTATAACGTATCATATCAAAAATATTTTCCACTGTCCAGAAGCATTTTTATCCGATGTATCCAGGAAACAGGAATACAAAGGCCAAAGAGCAGGCCGCCACGCACGCCCAGGTAATACCGCCTAAGGCGATGGGCTTGATGCCCTTGGAAAATACGTCCTTGAACTTAATCTTGAAGCCCACGCCGGCCAGAGCCGAGGCAAACAGGAACTTCGCAATCTTTCCTAACAGCTTTGTGGCGGACATGCCGATTCCCGGCACGTCAAATTTGAATACGCCGAAGGTGTTCAGTCCTGCCATAACCACGAACCAGAGGATGAACATGGGGAAGGTTTTCTTCACAACCGCGAACAGGGAATCGTTCTGCCCGCCCTCTCCGTTCTTCTTGGCGTCCTTTGCCATAATCACCGTCCATACCAGCGCTACGAAAATCAGCATAGTGGTCCGGACAAGCTTTACATTCAGAGCGCCGCTCCACTCTCCCAGTCCGTTCATCGCCACATAGGTTGCCTGCGCTCCGGCCACGGAGGAAGTGTCATTGATAGCAGTTCCCGCCAGAAATGCAAACTGATTGTCCGTCAGTCCCAGCGCTCCGCTCAAATAGGGATAGCTGAATGCCGCCAGGGTATCAAACAGAAAGATAGCCGCCATAGCAAAGGCGATTTCCTCTTCCAGTGCCTTGATGATACGTGACAGGGTGGCAATGGCCGTTCCGCCGCAGATACAGGTTCCGCCGCCTACCAGAATGGAAGTATTCCTGCTCACGCCGATTTTCTTTCCCACCAGCAGGGCAATCGTAAAGGAAAGGAAAATGTTGAACAGTATCAGCGGAAGCGCCTTCACGCCGGTTCCCAGAATATCCGCAAAGCTTAAGGTTGCGCCGGTAAGTATGATTCCCCAGTTCAGAAACTTCTTGCTTGCAAATGTGGTTCCGGCCTTAAAGTCTTTATTGAGGCTCGGAATCAGATTGCAGGCAATCATGGATACCAGAAGAGCTACCATTGGCCCGCCCATAACCGTGCGGTCAAACAGGGCGGACTGCCAGTCCGTAGAAAGGGTTGCCAGCCATCCGATGACAAGGCAGAGGATGATGGCGCCTGTTTTCTTTGTATTCATTTTTCTTACTCCCCTCAAATTTCTTTTGTATTAGGTATTTGACTAGCAGGTCGCTCCGCCTGTCAGATGAAGCTTCGCATCTAAGATCTCCTGCTTTCTTGCAAGAATGTCGTCGGAAAGAAGCTGCTTCTCCACATTCTCAAAGCCAAGACGCTCGATAGTCTTTGCAAAACGCTCGCCGGTCTGTCCCTGCTCGCGGAACAGCAGAATGGCCTTCTCGATTACGGAAAGAGCCTCCTCCTTATCGGTAAATACCTTGGAAAGAGCCTGGCCCTGGGCTACCTTCTTGCCCCAGCGTCCGCCGATGTAGATCTTGTAGCCATAGGTTCCGTCCTCGATGCAGTCAAAGGGGCAGGTTCCTATGCAGCGTCCGCAGTTGTTGCAGATCTCCCGGTCAATCTCCATAACGCCGTCCGCCATTTTAGCGGCATTTACGGGACATGCTTTCTCCACGGCACACTTCTTGCAGCCGTTGCAGTCATCCTCGTCGTAGCTTGGGATTCTCTGTCCGATGATGCCCAGGTCGTTCAGATCCGGCTTTACGCAGTTGTTCGGACATCCGCCTACGGCGATTTTGAACTTGTGGGGAAGCAATACCTGACGGTAGCCCTCGTAAAATCTGTGATGAATCTCCTCGGAAAGCTCGAAGGAATCCAGAAGTCCATACTGACAGGTGGTTCCCTTACATGCTACAACCGGACGTACCTTGGAGCCTGTACCGCCTGTCACCAGGCCGGCTTTTGCAATGTATTCGCAGAAGTCGTCAATCTTGTCATAAGGAATCCCCTGTACCTCAATGGTCAGCCGTGTGGTAAAGGTTACGATTCCGTTGCCGAATTTCTCGGCAGCCTCACCGATGACCTTCTGCTGCTCTGCGGTGATCTTTCCGTTGATGGTGATAATACGTCCGGAAAAATTATCTGTTCCCTTATTGCTTAAAAATCCTCTTGCTTTTACTTTCTTCTCGTCCTCAGGACTGATGGTTAATGTTGCCATAATAAACCTCCTGCTATTTTTAATGTATTTTATCTAATCTTCTTCCTCTACCGTATTGAAAGTCGTACCGCCTTCCAGTACTTTTGTGTTGGTGTATCCATAATATTTCAGACGGTTCTGCACCATGTAGGCGCGTTTTCCCTTGGCACAGACAATAAGAAGCTTCTCGTCCTTGCCGAAGCCCTCTACCTCGCCGTCAATCTTAGTCAGATCCAGGTAAGGAGCCGAATGAATGGACGGCTGTAAGGAAGCGTCTACCATGCGGTATCCTTCCGCCTTCCCTTCCGCAAATTCCACCGGTGTGAAGGTTTCAAAAGCGCCGCTCATCTTGTTCAGCAGAATATTGAGCGCATGGGCGAAGGGGTGAATCGCCGTGGAGAAGGGCGGTGCGTATGCAAAGTCCAGATTCTCCAGCTGATCGACAGTTGCTCCCAGGGAAATCGCTGTCACGGCAATGTCCGTTACCTTGTCAACAGCGCCGGTTCCCAGTACCTGAAGACCCAAGAACTTGCGGGTCGTCTTATCCGCTACCATCTTAATAATGAAGGAACCTGCTCCCGGATAGTAGTGAGCCTTGTCGTCCACCACACAGAGCACGGAAATCACATCGTGGCCTGCAGCCTTTGCCGCTGTCTCCGTAAGTCCGGTACGTCCGGTATTGATGCCTCCCGGAAGCTTGGCCACGCCGGTTCCCAGTACGCCGGCATATTCAAGCTCATTGCCGCAGAGATTCTTTGCCAGCACACGGCCTGCGATATTTGCCGTAGACCCCATTGGGGACCAGGCCGGTTCGCCGGTCTCCCGGTTAGTCACCATAGCGCAGTCGCCGATGGCATAGACATCCTCCACATTTGTGCGCAAGTTTTTATCCGTGAGAATGGTTCCTTTGAACATCTCAATGCCGCTTCCCTCCAAAAATGCGGTATTGGGACGGATTCCGATTGCCAGAACCAGAGCGTCGGCCTTTACTGCTCGCTTGCTGGTCTGTACCTTTTCCACCTTGCCGTCGCCGGTTACGCCCTCCAGGGCAACGCCTGTCATGGGGTTGATTCCGGCGTCCGCCATCTTATTTTCCACATACTCGGAAAGCTCCGGGTCCAGGAAATTCGGCAGTACATGGGGTGCAAAATCAATTACATTGACGCGAACGCCTTTTTCCGCCAGGTTTTCGGCCACCTCAAGGCCGATAAAGCCGCCGCCTGCTACAACCGCACGCTTAATCTTTCCCGCCTCAACCGCTTCCCTTAAAGCAATGGCATCGTCCGGTGTGCGCATAAAGAATACATTTTCCAGATCAAGGCCCTCGATCTGCGGGCGGAAGGGTGATGCGCCGGAGGCAATGATCAGCTTGTCGTAGCTGTAAGTGCTGCTCTCTTTGTTATGTACGGCCGTAACGGTCTTTGCCGCCGTGTCAACAGCCGTAACCTCGGTTTCCGTGAGCACCTCCGCACCTGTCAGCCTGGAAAATGATTCCGGCGTATTCACGATCAACTGCTCCCTTGTGGGAATCACGCCTCCCACATAATAGGGAAGCCCGCAGCCTGCATAGGAAATGTCTTTTCCCTTGGTGAGAATCGTCACCTCGCAGCTGCGGTCTTCCCGTTTGATTTTCGCCGCCGCCTTTGTACCGGCCGCAACGCCCCCGATAATCAGTACTTTCATCGGTAGAATCCCCTTTCTTTTCGTGATTTTTTTAACAATTCTCTGTCAAAAATACCATGATGTCCTGTTTGCCATTATTATATCACTTGGGAATTAATAATTAAAATGATATTATTTTATCAATAACATAGGTAAAACCTATTATCTTTTTTATAAAGCTTCTTCCAGCCACCATTTGACTACCGCCGGAGTTCCGTCCTCCTCCCATGTAATGAAAAAATGTGCAATACCGGCACAGTCTGCCACTCCGTCTTCCCCATACAGATATTCGGAAGCCTTCAGTACGTTTCTTCCCTCATACTCCGCCAAAGATAAGTTGTAAAATCCCCGTGCATTGCCGCCTGCAAGCTCTGCCGTCTGCGGAGGCTGACCCCCGTGTTTTCTGTGAAACGGAAGTATCTCGTCCAGGTAGGGACAGTACGCGCTGTAGCTGTCTGCCTCCGGCTCCCGTATCACGTCCACCGTAAGTCCCTGGTCATAATCCACATCAAGATCCGACGGAAGCTCCATTCTTTCTATGGTATTGTTTCTATATTTAAAAACAGCTTTGTAGGAGTCTCCCACCGCACCGCAGCCGAATCCCTCCGCGCTGAACACAATCTCTGCATTTTCATCATTGTCCACATCAGCCCAGAAGACGTCAAAAATACCATAATAAGAGCACGCTTCCTCCTCAAAGCAATAAGGCGCATCCTCATTCATATAGAGCCATAAGCCTCCCGACCCGTAAAAGACAATCTCCTCCGCGTCCTGCACCATAACGAGCATATCCGTCCGCCCGTTTCCGTCCATATCATCCAGACGAAGCCCTGTCAGCTTCATAGCGCCATTTTGAAACACATCATCCTCCAAAAGACGTTCAAAAAGCTCCTCTGCCTGCTCCGCCTCCACGCCCTGGCTCTCCGCCTCTTCCAAAAACTGTTCCTGGTTCTCCTTCATCTGCTTCACTGAGAAATGATTTTCCTCTCCTGCATCCGGCTTGGGCATGTCCGCATTTTTCCGTAGATAATGACGCATTGCTCCCGATTTCGCCCATGAAGCCTGTACTTTTCTGCCGGAGGCGCCGAATGAGCTGATTCCTATGCATAATATGAGTAAAATGATTTTATATATGTTATTCATCCGTTTTTTCATCGTCTTCTCCCCTCTGCTGTTCTTTATCTTAGGTTCATTTTAGCGAAAGACTACATCAAAACGGAATCAAATTTACATCATATTTGCATCATCTTGTCTTCTTTTTGTCGTACCTGCCTCCTGATAACTGTTGACATAGCAGAGAAAAAGAAATATTATAATTTTGTTCACAAAAAACAGGTTGATTTTAAGCTATGGACTTTAACAGGAATGGCAGCGATTATGAATGACAGAGTAATTGCATCTGAAAATCAACGGAAAAAATCAAAAGGAGGAACTATGAATATCGTAGAAAACCAGAGCAGAAACAGCTACACACCGGGCTTTTTGACAAATATGGAAAAAAAGCCCGGGAAAAGCTTTGCGGAAACAGCAAAACAAAGCTTTTTGGGCGCCCTTGCCAGTGAAAAAAAGAGCACCGGAGAAGAACAGGCTGAAGGCATTGGAAAAGCTTCCGGGCAGGAGGCGAAAAAAATGGTAGAAGCGTATCAAAAAGAGATACGGCAGGCGCTGCTGCGGGATCAGGTCCGGGCATTTGGCGGCAGCAATAAGGAAAAAGAAAAAAAGCATACATTATTTACTTCAGAAAACGGTGTGTTCAGCGATAAAACACTGGCCGAAGCAGCTGCACAGTGTTCTGCGGAAACACTTGATGCCCCGGGAACACTTACGGAGGAGCAAATTGCCGATTTCCGGGAAAAATATGATGTAGAGAATCTTTCGGATGAGGATTATGAACAGTTGCTCACAGAGCTTGTAGAACAAAATATCATTTCACAGCAGGATAAGATGAAGCAATTTCTGAAATCAGCACCTCCTGCAGCGGCACATGGTCTGATAACAGCGGCAGACGACAAAATTTTTTCCTATGCATCTGACAGAAATAACCGTCTGGAAAAGCTGCAAAAGGAAATGGCAGAGTGCCAGGCATATATTGCTGCCATAGAAAACGGACGCTGCTCCGTACATGGAGCCAGCTTATGGGAGACAAAGCATTTTTATGAGGAGGAATATGCATATACCAAGAAAATAGCGGATATACTGGAGCAGCTTAAGGCCGGCGGAACCTCTCTTTGACACTTATAAAATGTAAAGTGGTGCTTCCCCTTAATTTTACAGGGGCCGCACCGCTTTTTATGCAGGAGACGTAATATATGACCATCCGACATTTGAAAATATTTATCGCAGTAGCGGAAACCGGAAAGATGAGCCTTGCGGCCAAGAAGCTTTATCTGGCTCAGCCTACCATCAGCCAGGCCATTCACGAGCTGGAAGCGCACTATCACACCCAATTGTTTGACCGTCTCTCAAAGCGCCTCTATATTACGGAGACAGGGCGGGAGCTTCTTGATCTGGCCCGAAATGCGGTCCGCGCCTTTGATGATCTGGAGCTTCATATGGAAAATCACACCCGGACCGAGCATTTTCGGATTGGGGCTACGGTCACGGTAGGCTCCTGCCTGCTTCCCTCGCTTCTGGAAGATTTCCGGCAGAAGAGGCCCCAGGCGGATACCTTTTCTTTCATTGGAAATACGGCCATGATTGAGGAGAAGCTTTTAAAATCGGAGCTTGACGCAGGCATCGTGGAAGGCGTTATCAAAAGTCCGGATCTCATCAGTATTCCAATGGTGGAGGATTACCTTGTTCTGGCCTGCGGCAAGGACCATCCCTTTGCCTCTCTCACCTCCTTTCAGCCCTCGGATCTGGAAGGACTGGACTTTGTCATGCGTGAGAAGGGCAGCGGTACGCGGGCGCTGTTTGAAAAGTATCTCCATGCCAATCATATTCAGATTCACTGTCGAATTGAGGCGCCGTTTCCGGAGGCTATGAAGCATGCCATTCTTTACAATCACTGTATGGCGGTGATTTCCGTGCGCCTGATTGAAGAGGAATTGCAAAAAGGCACGATCCACATGCTGCCCCATCCGGAGCACGCTTGGAACCGTACCTTTAATCTCGTTTACCATAAGGATAAGCTCCTTACGGATTCTATGTTTCATCTGAAAAATCTGCTGCTGCAGTATCGGAGGCCGGAAGTAGGGTGATTAGAAGTACACCATCTCTTCTTCCGGCTTCTCTACAGACTTCAACGCTTTTGTATAGAGCACCGGCCCTTCCTCGCCGGAATATTCCTTCCGTGTTTCCACCTTCACTTTGGCAGTAACGGTAAGCCACTGACGGTTGCGGAGCTTGTCAACGTTCTGAGATTTGCACAGAAAGCCTAAAAATACGGTATCATCCGCGCAGCAGGTCATAGCCCGGCGGCCGGGTACGAAGTAGCCTGCCTCCAATTCCTTCGGGCGCATTACCATTGCTTTGAAACGGATTGTCTTGCCGTCGTAATGATCGGGATGATCCATAGCGTCCAGATACCAGATGCCGTAGTCCATGTCCCCGATATCTATGATCTCCGCATCCAGATCAAAGGGAAGCTCCTCCTCGTATTCAAAAAGCTCTCCGTCCTCCTGCTCAAATTCCACCTGTGCCCTGGGATTGGCCGCCCGGATATTCCGCTTATAGGAGGCTGCCTTTGTACCCTCCCTGCATCGGTTGAAAATGACAAGATCGGAATCCTGCACCATATCCATAAAAAGAGACTTCATATTCTGCATATACAGATCAAAGGTTCCGGCGTCCACCAGGGTAATGCCCTGGGCCAGAAACCAGCCCTTGGGCAGCTGCATGTCTCTTAGGTGCTGCATCCCCCACATGCCGTTGTACTCGATCATAACCTGGGTGGGCTTGTATTCCTTCCGGCATGCTTCCAAAAATTCCGGGGTAAATTCCGCCTTTCCCTCCACAACTGTCATAACCGTATCATAGGATTCCAGTATATGTTGGTCATACTCCTCCTCTCCCTCCTCGCAGGCGATAAGAAGAGTTTTGCCTCCGTCGGAAAAATAGGGGTCGGAAAGAGTCTCCTGGATGAAGGAGGTCTTGCCGCTTTCCAGAAATCCGTTTACTACATAAACAGGTACTTTATTTAAAAAACTCATAGCTGCTCCTATTCCAGTTCCGCAATATCCTGCTAACTGTCTTTTACGTTATACTACATGAAATAGTTCCTTCAGCACATCTTCATTAAGCTTGGAGCCGATTACGCACAGACGCCCCGTGTAATCAGGACTTCCGCCCCGAACTTCATATTCCTCCGGAACAAAGTCAAACTGCATCCAATTGCCGTCAGTGCCGGGAACGATGCCCTTGGCACGGAGAATGATGCCGTATTTTTCAGAGCCGCCCAGCTCCTCCAATATCTGCTGCAGCTCCTCTGCCGTATATTTATGAGCCGTCTCCACACCCCAGCTTGTGAAAACTTCATCTGCATGGTGGTGGCCTTCATGCTCATGATGGTGATGATCGTGACAGCCGCAGGTACAGTTCTCATCGTGCTCGTGATGGTGTTCATGACCACCTTCTCCGTTGTGGTGATGATGACCATGCTCACACTCGCTGTCATGATGATGATCATGTTCACATTCACCGCCGTGGTGGTGCGCATGACCGCACGCTTCCTCATGGTGATGATGGTCATACTCCCCCATCTCAAGCTCCGCATGGTGCATAGCTTCCAGAATCTTCCTGCCGTCCAGTTCGTCCCACGGTGTGGTGATCATGGCAGCATGTCCATTGTGCTCCCGAAGAAGAGCTGCGCACTCCTCCAGCTTTTCATCTGCCATACTTTGGGTTCTGCTTATCACAATGGTTCCCGCATGCTCCACCTGGTTATTGAAAAATTCACCGAAGTTTTTCATATACATCTTACACTTTTTCCCGTCCACTACAACAATGGAGCTGTCAATGTGAACATTCATGGAACCGGCCACATTTTCCACAGCCTTTACCACATCGGAAAGCTTGCCCACACCGGAAGGCTCGATGAGAATCCGATCCGGCGCATAGGTATCCAGAACCTCCTTCAAAGCCGTGCCGAAATCTCCTACCAGGGAGCAGCAGATACAGCCGGAGTTCATCTCATTCACCTGGATTCCGGCATCCTTCAAAAAGCCGCCGTCAATGCCAATCTCTCCAAATTCATTTTCAATCAGAACAATCTTTTCTCCCTGAAAGCACTCTTCCAGAAGTTTTTTGATAAGCGTTGTCTTTCCGGCTCCCAGGAAACCGGAAATAATGGTGATCTCTGTCATGGTTCATTCCTTCTTTCTTCTATTTAACTCTGCAATATCATTAGCACTCTCTTTGACATACTGCTAATTATAGCACGCTCCCTTGATTTGTCAAACCACAATGTATTCCTCAACGCTGCTTCCTTAACGCTTCCCCATCAACGCTTTTATCAAGATCTCAAATTCCCGCTCTGTCAATATGTTGCTGCTTCCGATTTTCAGCATGATTGCGGCCATTTCCTTTCCCTGTCCCGATAAGCGCTCATAGATTTCCCAAAATTTTTCCGCACTTTTCTCTTCCCCTGCCGGATCTTTTTTCATTTCAAATTCGCCTTTCCAAAATTTTGACATTTAATAAATGTCATACTTATGAAGATTTTAACATAGAATTTAAACAGTAAATGACATTCAGTATTTGTCAAAGGTGGCTTATGTATAAAAATAAAATTGGTGATAAAAATAATATTTCCGGAGCCGCAATCCGGACCCATCGCCTGGCAAAAGGCTGGTCCCAGAGGGAACTGGCGGATGCGCTGCAACTGCTGGGGCTGGATGTGGATAAAAATGCAATCCAGAGAATCGAAGCCCGGAAGCGGTTTGTAACCGATATTGAGCTTACGTATTTTGCCAAGGTCTTTGATGTAGGATATCAGACATTGTTGGAAAAATCAGTCTAATCGGGGCAGTTTGAACTGTCCTGTAAACCATAGCATTTCTTTAAAAACGATATTTGTATCTTTCAATCCGACTGTTTTCATCACGCAGATTCTTCTTTATAAGAAGCGGTTTTTGCCATTTGGCTGCTTATTCGTTTTAAGCGGGTTACCCGCTTCTTTTTTATCCGCAAAAAAGCCATTGAGCAGAGACGCTTTTTGCTCTGTTTCAATGGCTCTTTCTCTTATTATAATATTCCCGCTTACGCCAGCTTGCCCTTTGCCAGCTCTACTAGAGTTGCGAAGCCAGCCGCATCGTTGACTGCCATATCAGCCAGGATCTTACGGTCCAGCTGAACCTCTGCCAGCTTCAGTCCGTGCATAAACTTGCTGTAGGATAAGCCGTTCATTCTGGCTGCCGCATTGATACGTGCGATCCAGAGCTGTCTGAACTGACGCTTTCTCTGCTTTCTTCCCGCATAAGAGCTGGTCAGCGCTCTCATGACAGACTGCTTTGCTACTCTATACTGTTTGGAACGGGCTCCTCTGTAGCCCTTCGCCAGCTTCAATACTCTGTTATGTCTCTTCTTTGCGCCTAAACCGCCTTTGATTCTTGCCATCCTTTTATCCTCCTAACCGATCATTTCTGTTCCCGCCTTCTTATAAATACGGCAGGATCTTCTTCATATTCTTTACGACAATACCCTTTATGGTTAAGATGGCTCTCCCCTCCTTCCTTTTCCAATTACGATTATCCGTTCCTTGTTAGGTTCAGTATACCTGTCTTCTCACATAAAATCAACCCCTTCATCCTTTTCCATACCTGTACTGCCCATTCTTTACTTATCTGGAAACACATCACAAAGTACGGCGTCCAAAACAAATACTCCGTCTTTGGCGCTGACTTTCAAGTATCCGTTTCTCCTTTGGACAGCCGCTTCCATACTGGCTATCCTAAGACCATGCCCCCCCCGAATGCCGCCAAAAATGTCATTGCACGCAAAAGCAATAACATTCGTTTCATATATTTTTCTCCGTCATATACCGAAAGTACGCCTCCCGCATAGCCCGGCGTTCCCTGACGCGAATGGGAACGATATCTCCCGTTTCCATCCGGAACACATCTTCCGCCGCATAGACCCGATCCATATTCACAAGAAAGCTCTGGTGACAGCGCAGAAATGATTTCTCCGGAAGTCGGCTTTCCATCTCATCCAGCCGCCCATAGTATAGAATGTTTTCCTTTACCGTATGAATCGTCAGACGATTTCGGTTGCTTTCAATGTACACGATTTCAGATGGGGCGATCGTATATACTTTACTCCCCTGACGCAGGGTGAGCATAATCGGTTCCTCCCGCGTAAACAGACGTTGTAATAACTGCCGCAGTTTCATCCTCTCCAACGGCTTTAGCAGATAGCCTGCCGCATCCACCTCATACCCCTCTATTGCGAAATCCTGTGTTGTCGTTAGAAAAATAATCGCCGCTCTGTATCCCAAAGCTCGCAGATGGCGCGCCGTCTCGATACCATCTTTCCCTTTCATATAGATATCCAGGAAGACCAGATGAAAATCTATTTTCTTTTTTTCCCAAGCATTCAATAAAGCATTCCCGCTTCCGAATTTTAGAAACCTGGCATCTGCATCAAAAGCTCCCAGTTCCTTTTTTAAGACAAGACATAATTCCTCTCTGTCCTTTTGTACATCATCACAAATTGCAATGTGGAACATGCAACACCTCCTCCTTCGTTTAGCGTAATCTTGTTTATTATATAATTTTTCTTTACTTCACAAAACAATACGGGACAATTTTCAGGCTTTTGGGGAGAATCAGCATTGACCTATAGATGGAAGGAAAGGGACACAGCAAAATCTGCCGTGCCCCCTATCATATCGTCTTATTTACTCAACAACTCATGAATCCCCTTCGCGCCGGC
>OFFQ01000397.1_pt1 | contig 36191 bp, 47 predicted proteins | sample 1521411 | NCBI WGS metagenome assembly OFFQ01 (sample SAMEA3504110, study PRJEB24116) | mouse gut metagenome | biome: mouse gut; feature: mouse-associated habitat; material: faeces | place: Denmark | collected 2011 | reverse complement strand
GGACAACGAATAGCCTAGTGGGTGCTTTGCCACTATAAAAGAAAAGAAGAATCCCCGGACTGTACGCTACTACGGTTCGGGGATTCGTTCTTTGATTACATGTCATAATCATGTCTTTTTTCTGCCTATCGGCATTATAGCATATGTATTTTTATTTTTCAATATGCAAAAAAAGAAAAATCCCTGAGAGCCTACCCCAGAGATTTTCGTATTTCTGTTATTACCGCCCCTATACTGGTAACAGAAAGGTTATAAGCAGTATATCACGGGTGTTTTCGATTTGCAATATTCTTGATAAAATTTTCAAAAAAGGTATTGACTTTTTGGATATCCACTATATAATGAATTATAGGATATCCAATAAATAGAAAGGAAGTGATATGTAAGTATGTCCCCACGAACGGGAAGACCGCCAAAAGAGGATTCAAGGGAAAATCAGTACAGACTAAGAATGTCAAATGATGAATTACACAAGCTGGAAGTTTGCTGTCAAAAGACAGGATTAAGCAAAGCAGAGGTAATCAGGAAAGGCATTGAACTGGTTTACAAACAAGTATCAGAGTAATAAAAGAAACGGCGCTACACTTACCACAGCATACACCGTTTCTCTGTATCAAGAAGTCAAAACAACTTGATAGGCTTATTCTATCAAAAATGCTGGCTTCTTTCAAGGGAAAAATGAAAGGAGATTCAAACATGGGAAAAATTATTGTTGTAGGACAAAAGGAAAACAAAAAGGAGATTGAAAGCGAATTAAAAACCGCAATCCACAAGATGATAGACGCTATTTCAGACAAAGGAATTTTGGTAAGAGCATACACGTTTATTAAATATCTGAAATAGATAGGGGGATTGCAGAATGTCAGAAAAAGAATATATTGAGCAGTTGCACTTTTGCGAAAAACATAAATTGATTTGCTTTGAATTTTATCGGAGAAATAAAGATTGGAGAAGGAAAAAGGCAGAGCAGACGAAACAGGAAATGTGTTGCGGAGGGTTAGGGAATGTCAAAACGAATTGACTTGACAGGGCAGAAGTTTGAACGGCTGAAAGTAATTCGATATGCTGGAACAAAAAAAGGTTGTGCGTTGTGGGAATGTCAATGCAAATGTGGGAAAAAGATAATTACAAAAGGGAAATATCTAAGAAATGGAGATACGAAATCATGTGGATGCCTTATTAAAGAATTAGCAATAGAGAGAATGAAACAGAGAAATACAACTCATGGAATGAGAAATACAAGGTTATATGCAATTTGGCACGGAATGAAACAAAGAACATTGGAACAGACAAATAAAGCATATGAAAACTATGGAGGAAGGGGGATTGAGATATGTGAAGAATGGAAGAATTTTGAAAAGTTCAAACAATGGGCATTGAAAAATGGGTATGAAGATGGGCTGACTATAGATAGAGAAGACAATAATGGTGATTATTGCCCTGAAAATTGTAGATGGGCAACATATAAAACACAGGCTAACAATAGAAGCAATAATGTATTGATTGAATATAATGGAGAAACAAAAACAGTTTCGCAGTGGGCAGAGGAAAAAGGAATAAGAAATGATACATTGAGATTAAGGTTGAAAAGAGGGTGGAGCATTGCAAAAGCACTTGAAACGCCTGCAAGAAAGAAAAAAGTATAAAAAGATTGCCCGAAATTGCCCGCTATTTCCTTGAAAACCTTAAAAAAGTAGTGTAAAGTGTATAATAGCGAAAGCGGTATAAGGAGATAGAAAAATACGAGGAAAGCACCTTTGCAGGGTGCTTTTTTCATGCCATAAAACGGGAGAAGGTGAAGGATTGAACGGCATAGCAAGGGCGATAGACGGCATAATTGCCACGGTTGCGCCGCAAACCGCATTGAAAAGGACAGCTGCAAGACAGAAAATGAAAATACTGACTAATTCAGGCTATAGCAATTACGGAGCGAACACAACGAAAAAATCCATGATTGGGTGGAATTATTTTGGCGGGGATTCAAGAAGTGATATAGAAGACAATCTTTCTGTATTGCGGCAGCGTTCCCGTGATTTATACATGGGTGTACCGATTGCGACAGGTGCAGTAAAAACAATGCGCACAAATGTTGTCGGGCGGGGGCTGATGTTGAAACCAACGGTAGACGCAGAAGTGTTGAAGCTGACAGCGGCGCAGGCGCAGCAGTTAGAAAAAGAGATAACAAGGGAATGGGCATTGTGGGCAGAAAGCCCGGATTGCGACATGGCAAGGATTGACAATTTTTATGAGTTGCAACAGTTGGCTTTCCTGAATTGGCTTGCTTCCGGGGACACGCTTGTATTGCTTCCGACAAAGAAGCGGAAAAACCAGCCATATGATTTGCGGGTGCAGCTTGTAGAAGCTGACCGACTTTCAAGCCCGAATAATTTTGACACATTCGACAATCAGATTGTCGGGGGCGTTGAGGTAGACAAAGACGGGGAGGTGGTAGCATATCACTTTTCAAAACACCACCCGTTGTCATACGCAAATGAGCGCATGGAGTGGCAGAGGGTAGCAGCATACGGGGAAAAGACAGGAAGAAAGAACGTGCTGCATTTGATGTGCCGGGAGAGGATAGACCAGCGGCGGGGCGTTCCCTTCCTTGCCCCGGTCATAGAAGCATTGAAGCAGTTAGGACGGTACACGGACGCTGAATTGATAGCGGCGGTTATATCGGGGCTTTTCACTGTCTTTATAGAAAAAGAATCAAACGAAGACGGGGAGCCTGTAGGGTCCGGCATAGCGGAAGAAGACTTGATTGACGAAGACGACGAAAACAGTCTTGAACTGGGACCAGGCGCAATACTTGACCTTGCAGAAGGGGAAAAGGCGCATGATATAAACCCCGGAAGACCGAACAAAAATTTTAGCGGTTTTGTGGAAGCTATCTGCCGACAGATAGGCGCAGCACTTGAAATTCCGTATGAATTGCTTTTAAAGCATTTCACAAGTTCCTATTCTGCAAGCCGGGGAGCTTTAGAAGAAGCGTGGAAAATGTTCAAAATGTACCGGGCATGGATGGCGAACGATTTTTGCCAGCCCGTATATGAAGAATGGCTTGCGGAAGCGGTAGCGAAAGGCAGGATAAAAGCCCCCGGATTCTTCACAGACCCGTTGCGCCGGAAAGCATACTGCAAAGCGCAGTGGAACGGACCGGCACGGGGGCTTCTGAACCCGGTGCAGGAAGTAGGGGCGGCGGTAACAAGGGTTGAAAACGGCTTTTCCACAAGAAGCGCAGAAACAATGGAGATGGCTGGCGGCGACTTTTACAGTAATTGCGAACAGCTAAAGCAGGAAGAAAAGAAACTAAAGGAGGTAAAGAAAATTGTCAACGCAGGGGAACAAAAACCCGGAAGCGCAGCCGGGCAGCAGGGGAACGGGGCAAAGCCCGGAGAACCAGCAGAACAGCAGGACGACAACGGGACAAAGCCCGGAGAGCCAGCCGAACAGAAAGACGGCGACGGGAAGCAGGGAGAAAAGCCCGTTCGGAGTGACACAGAATAAATTCTGGGACTTTGTACCGGGGACGGCGACAAAGCCGCCTGAATTGCTTCTATACGGGACTATCAGCAGCCAGCAGAGCTGGTGGGAAGACAGGGTAACGCCCGCACAGTTTAACAGGGAGCTTGCGGCATTGGGTGAGGACGTGCCGGAAATAGTAGTGCGTATCAACAGCCCCGGCGGTGATGTGTTCGCAGCGAACGCAATCTATACACGGTTGAAGGACCACGGCGCAAAAATAACAGTGAAGGTTGACGGGTGGGCAGCTTCTGCCGCCACGATTATCGCAATGGCAGGCGACACAATAAAGATACCGAGAAACGGCGTATTCATGATTCATGACCCGGCAATGACCGTCTGGGATACGTTCAGGGCAGAAGACTTTGAAAAGATGGCGCAGGAATTGAAGGTGATAAAACAATCAATCATAAACGCCTATTCTGTAAAAACGGGAAAGACGGCTGATGAAATATCCGGCTTTATGTCAGATGAAACATGGTGGACGGGCGACGAAGCGGTGGAAAACGGTTTTTGTGATGAACTGATGTTTGAGGAAGCCCAGACGGTCATTGAAAACGCAGGAAGAATCATTGTCAATTCTGTACCGATTGACATGGGGAATTTCAAGACCGTTCCTAAAATGTTGTTAAACAGCCCGGCAGCAACGCCGGGAGGTTTGCAAAACGGCAGACAGCCGGAAAATAAACCCAAAAAGGAGGAAAAAAAGATGGAACCGAAAGACGCAATCACAACGATTGAAGCATTGAAAGCGGCATACCCCGACTTGACGGCAACAATAGAAGATAATGCCCGGAAAGAGGAAAGAAACCGTATCAAGGCACTGGAAGACGCAGCGGTGGGAGGGTTTGAAAGCATTGTGCATGACGCAAAGTTTGTGAACCCTATTTCTGCCGGGGAAATGGCATTGCAGATTGTGATGGAACAAAAGAAACAGGGCGGCGCATACCTGCAAAACAGGGAAGAGGACGTAACAGACAGCCACGTTTCTGACGTAGGCACAGGCGCAAGCGAGAAGGGCGGCGAAGGGAAAGACCCCTTTAATGAAGCGATTGACCGCTTGTTTCCTGATGTGAAATAAAGGGAGGGACAACAATGGGAATGTACGAAATTGAAACAAGGACGTGTGAAGCGAAAAACTTTTTCGCTGGCGACTTCCAGACGCTGACCGAAAGCGGGACGGCAGGCGGTGAGCTTGCAGAACATATGCCCGTAGCGGAAGACGCAGAAGGAAAGATTGTTGCGGTGACAGCAGAAACGGCAGCAAATGTTGTGGGAATTACGGCAGCGGCGGCGGCAGCAGATGAACCAGTTGTATATTACATGACGGGGGAATTTTTTCAGGAAGCATTGAACCTGCCGAATGGCGTAACGGTAGAAGACATAAAAGGACCCCTGCGGAAAATGTCAATTTTCCTGCGGAAGTTAGGTTAAAAGGGAGGATAAAAAGATGGCAAATGAAACAGTAAGTATTTATGACCCACGGACAATGGGGCGGGTAGTTTCTAAAATGCCACCGGTGCATACGTTTTTCAGAAGCACTTTCTTCAAGCATGAAGAAACTTTTGTAACAGAAGCGGTTGACGTGGACTTTGTAAAGGGTTCCCGCAAGGTTGCGCCGTATGTGCATAGACTTATCGGCGGGAAAACCGTGGCAAATACAGGGTATGAAACAAAGAGCTACAAGCCGCCTTTGGTTGCGCCTGATAAAATTACAACGGTTGACAATCTGTTAAAGCGACAGCCGGGGGAAAGCATTGTTTCAGGAAGAACCCCTGCGGAACGTGCAGTTCTGAAAATGTCAAGTGACTTTGTGGAGCTGCGGGAAATGATTACACGCCGGGAAGAGCTGATGTGTGTGCAGTCTATCTTCATGGGGAAAATCCCGATTATCGGGGAGGGGCTGAACGAAGTAATTGACTTCAAGTTTACGAACCGGGAAGAAATCACGACGGCAGCAAAGAAGTGGACCGGGAAGGATTCTGACCCGATAGTAGACTTGAAGCGGTGGCACAAGAAAGTACAGCAGACAGGATTCACAAATTGCGATATGTGCATTATGTCAGATGATGTTGCAACGGTATTTGTCAACCATGAGAAGGTGAAGAGCCTGCTGGACGTGAAAAATTATAACCTTGCTGTCATTCAGCCACGGCAGCTTCCGAACGGCGTAACCTATATCGGGACTATTCACGAATTAGGGCTTGACATTTACACATACAACGAATGGTATCTTGACGACTGGACAGACCCGGACCCGAAGAAAGCGACGGAAAAACCGCTTGTCCCGGAAGGTGAGCTTGTTCTTATCAGCAGCAATGCAAATTATTCCATGTATTACGGCGCAATAACCCTGATTGATGATAATACAAAGGAGTTCCGCACGGTAGAGGGGAAATATGTGCCTGATACATGGGTAAAGAGAAAGCCCGCAAGAAGATTCTTGCAGTTGTCTTCTGCCCCGCTGTCCGTGCCGCATGACGTAGACAGTTGGTTTGTGGCAAAGGTAATATAATGGACTTTAAGGCGCAGATAATAAAAGACCTGAAAGTATTTCATAACCCCGGAGAGTTTGCGGAAATGATGTGCATATGGTACGACGGGCAGCAGTACGAAGTACCAGCCGTTCTTGACCACATGACAGGGACAGACAGGCAGAAGCCGGGCGGCGACAATGCGGAGGGGATATATAGAGCGGAAGCAATGCTTTATATATCCCACGCAGATATAGGCATTGTACCGAAAAAGGGGCGTGAAATAGAAATAGAGGAAGCCGGGGCGGTAAATTCCTACACGATTGAGAAAAGCAGCTATGAAGCCGGGGAAATCGTGCTTGAACTGGGGGCGTATACAGAATGATTGAAGTATCAGCGGAAGCGATAGAGCGGGTGGAGCGTATTCTGGCAGGCGTTCCAAAAGGTGCGGAACGTGCGCTGTCAAACGCAATAAACCGGGGATTGTCACGGGTGAAGACCGGGGCGAAAAAACGGGTGAAAGAAGTGTATACCGTGCAAAGCAGCGCATTTACAGCGGCGGCAAATGTGCAGGTAAGCAAGGCAAGTACAGGCAATCTTGCGGGCGTTGTGACGTTCGCAGGCTGCAAGATACCGCTATACAAATTTCAGGTAACGCCGAAAGCCCCCGGAGTAGGAAGGAAGGTAAAGGCGGCAGTAAAAAAAGGCGGCGGCACACAGTTTGAAGAAGCGTTCATTGCAAATTTGAAGTACGGAACGGGAGTTTTTGAACGGGAAACGTCGAAAAGGTTCCCTGTTGAAGAGCTTATGGGACTTTCAGCGGCGCAGATGATAGAAAATGAAAATATAATGCAGGAGCTGGAGGAAGAAGCGCAGCAGGTAGTGAACGAGCGTCTGGAACATGAGATTGAACGCATTTTGAACGGCTACGGAGGTTAAAGGAATGACCGCTATAAATTTATTAGAGTGCCTGGAAGAGTTTGTGAAAGAGAAAACGGCAGATATTAAGCTGCAAGTGAAGGTAAGGAACCGAAACCCGCAGGAAGTGAAAGAGAGGGCGGCAGACGTTTATAAAATGCGTCTTCCGAAAAAAGAGGACCAGACAGAGAAAGTCCCATATATCCTTCTGCAATTCCTGACCGGGAAGGACGACAAGGAGAACGGGGAGCCGCAGGAAAGCGATTGCAAAATACGGATAGTAGTTGCGACGTATTCAGAAGACGGCGGCGAAGGTTCCTTTGATGTGCTGAACGTGCTTTTGCGTATCAGGAGCGAACTGGAAAAAGCCGGGGTTGTCGGTGAAAGGTTCACGCTGCAATACCCGCTTGAATATATCGTATACCCGGACAGCACACAGCCCTATTATTTGGGTGAAATGATAACTAACTGGTCAATACCGACAATGGAAAGGGAGGTAACGGACATATGGCAGTAAAGAAGAACGCCACAGAAGCCGCAGGAACGGCAGAAAAGGAAAAGACGGTAAATACTACCACCAAAGACGGAAAAGCCGTTTCTGGGGCAGACAGCGCAGCCACAGAGGGCAAAGAAAAGGAAGGGGAAGCGGTGACGCTTGCATATATCGGACCGCAACTGCCCGGTGGACTTCTGAAAACAAATAAAATCATGATAGGGACAAGGGAAGAAATCATGAAGGAGCTTGCGGGGGTTCTGGAGAAATACCCGCTTGTGGAAAAAATGCTTGTCCCGGTAGAGAAGATGGCAGAGAAAAAAGACAAGGCGGCAACGGCAGGAAACATTCTGAACAAATATTACACGGACATTGTTTCTTCTATTGCCGCAGGAGAGAGAAAGGAGGAATAAAAGATGGCTGATATTACACATGGGATTGATACAAAGAAGCAGCAGACAAGCGTTGCAAGCCCGACAGTCGTGGCAACGGGGATTCCGTTTGTAGTAGGAGCTTCCCCGGCGCACATGGTAGGCGGGAAGGTAAACAGCGTAATAATGGCGAATAACTATGAAGAAGCCGTGAAAGCGTTGGGATATTCCGACAACTGGGAAGGTTACGGGCTTTCAGAAGCAGTCTACACGCAGTTTGTATTATATCAGCAGTCCCCGGCGTTTTTCGTGAACGTTTTGGACCCGTCAAAGCACAAAAAGGAAGTGACCGGGAAGAAATACGAGATTGCGGAAAACCAGATTGTGCTTCCGCTTGAAACGATTGCGGAAAGCGTAACGATTGAGGGGAAGACGAAAGGCACAGATTTTGAAGTGTTCTACAATGACACAGCCTGCATTGTAGAATTTACAGAGGACACGACAGGGGAAATGACGGTATCATGTACGGAGGTTGACCCGTCGAAGGTGACAAAAGCTGATATTATCGGCGGTTACAGCGTAGCGACGCACAAGACGACGGGGCTTGAACTGATTGACGATTGTTTCCCGAAATACAGGATTGTCCCTGACCTGATTTTGTGTCCGAATTGGTCACATGACCCGGAGGTGGCGGCGGTGATGTCAGCGAAGGGGGAGAACATAAACGGGCTTTTCTCAGCGGACGCACTTCTGGACGTAGACACAAGGGCAGAGGGCGGGGCGACGTATTACACGGAAGTCCCGGCATGGAAGCAGTCAAAAAATTTCATGAAGCCGAATGAATTAGTATGCTTCCCGAAATTGAAGCTGGGCGAAAGGGTTTTTAATTTTTCGACGCAGCAGGCGGGATTGATGGCACGGACGGACAACGACGGTTCGCTGGGCGACGGGACCCCCTGCGAAAGTGCTTCAAACAAGAGCTTGCAGGCTGACAGCATGGTACTGGCAAGCGGTGAAGAAGTCGTGCTTGACGTTCAGAAAGCAAACTATCTGAATGACAACGGGGTTATAACGGGGCTGAACTTCATCAACGGTTTTGTGAGCTGGGGAGATTATACGGCTTGTTTCCCTGCGAACACAGACCCGGTTGACTATTTCTATTGCATTTCCCGTATGTTTAAGTGGGTAGCAAAGACGGTCACGCTTTCTTACTGGTCACACGTTGACCGGAAGTTGACCCGGCGACTGTTAGACGCAATCTTGCAGGGTATCAACGACTGGCTGGCGGCACTGACGGCAGATGAAAAGATTGTGGGCGGGCGTGTAGAACTGCGGGAAGAGGAAAACAGCTTGACAGCGTTAATGTCAGGAAAGGCAAAATTCCATATCTACATTACGCCACCTTCACCTTTGCGGCTTATGGAATATGTGCTTGAATATGATATTTCCTATCTGTCAAGCCTGCTGGCAGCATAAGGAAGGAGGGCTAAAAAATGCCGAAGATTGATGAACTTGTTATAAATTTTAGAGTATATGAGGACGCAAACGAGTATCTGGGAATGTCAGAAGCGACGCTGCCGGAAGTGTCGAACCTTGCGGAAGAGATTACAGGGGCGGGGATTGCCGGGAATGTTGAAGCGGTAGTATTGGGACATATCGAAGCAATGACACTGACGCTGAACTTCCGAACGGTCACGAAAGCGGCAATCCGGCTGGCAGAACCGAGAATACATAATATTGACCTGCGGGCGGCGCAACAGGTAAGGAACACGCAGACAGGCAAAATTGAAACGGTTGCAGCAAAGCACATTATGAAGGTTGTACCGAAAAAGTTTGCGCCTGGAAAACTTGCGGCAGCTTCCGCAGCGGACGCAAGCGGAGAATATGCCGTTTCATACTATGCACTGTATCTGGACGGGAAGAAGGTAATTGAAATTGACCCGCTGAACTTTATTTATTATATCAACGGGACAGATTATCTTAGCAACGTAAGAAGGGCACTGGGCAAATAAAAAAGGGAAAGGCAGAGAGCCAGCGGAAGGGTCCGCTGGTTTTTATCTGCCTATTTTTAGGAGGTAAAAAGATGGAAGATAACAAGGTTGTACAGGGGCAGCAGGAAGAGTTCACGGAGGAAATGAAGGAAGCGCAGAAAACCGGGATTGTCAGCATGGAAGACAAGAAGAAAGAGAAAAAGACCAGCCTGAACTACACGCACACCTTCAAAGCCCCGGTTGAGATTAACGGAGAGAAGCACAAGGCGTTGACATTCTACTTTGAAAAGCTGACAGGGGAAGACGTAGAAGCGATAGAAGAGGAATTGCAGGACCAGAACAAATACGTTCTGACCCCGGAAGTGTCGTCTGTATTCCAGACCATGCTTGCCGCACGTGCAGCAGGCGTGGGGGCTGATGAAATCAGGCGGCTTCCTCTTGGGGAGTACATGAAAATCAAGAATCAGGCAAGAAGTTTTTTAATAGAATCGGGCTATTAAAAGTAAGCAGCCCCGGAAATTTTATCAGAAAACAGGCTTACAGACTGGCAAGGGCTTCTAACACGCCTATACCGTTCTTTATGCAGCTTACACTTTCCGCACTTTTCCGCTGGATTAAAAGCGTGAATGAAGTAGAAAGGGAAGATGCACGGGAGCGGGAACGCCTAACACATAAAAAGTGATAGGAGGTGGAAGCGATTGGCAGGGTCACAGAAGGAATTTGAACTTCTTTTTAAGCTGAAAGCGTCACTGGGCGGGAATTTCAACAGCACTTTCAAAGGTGCGATTGAAACACAGCGCAAGTTGCAGGACAGCATAAAAAGCGTAAATTCCATGCAATCAAAGGTTGACGGCTACACAAAGGCTTCAAACGCCATAGAGCAGCAGAGGGGGAAGCTGGAAAAACTGCAAGCGGAACATGAAAAAGTTTCGCAGAAGATACAGCAACACCAGACGAACGCTGAAAGGCTGCGGGCGAAAATCGAAGAAACAGGCGACGCAACGGGAGAACTGACAGCGCAGCTTGTGAAGGAAGAAAACGAAGTCGCAAGGAATACCGAACGCCTGAAAAGCAATGAAAACCAGATACGACAGACCACTGCCAGCATACACTCACAAGAAGAACAGCTTGAACGGATGGCGCAGGAGCTACGGGACGCAGGGATTGACACAGACAATCTGGAAGAATCAAACGCCCGCTTGCAACGGTCATATGAACGGCTGCGGGGTTCGCAAGAAAATTTAAGCCGTATCAATTCCGAACAGGCAAAAATAAAAGAGAATATAGCAGCTACAAAGACACAGCTAATGGGAACGATAGGGGCGGTTGGCGCAGTTGCGGCGGCGATATACGCCGGACCCGTACAGGCGGCGCAGAAATACGAAACCGCTATGGCGAAAGTCGGGACGATTGCAGACACAAAGCAAGTGCCGCTTGAACAGCTTTCAAGTGAAATCATGAAGCTGTCAAACACGACGGGGATTGCTGCCGAAGCTATTGCAGATGATGTTTACAATGCAATTTCAGCGGGGCAGAAGACTGGGGACGCAGTAAACTTTGTTAGCAATTCAGCTAAACTTGCAAAAGCGGGATTTGCGGAAAGTTCGCAGACGCTGGACGTTCTGACGACGATTCTAAACGCTTACGGAATGGAAGCGTCAAAAGTAGGCGACGTGTCGGATATGCTTATTCAGATACAAAATAAAGGTAAAGTGACCGTGGGCGAACTGTCAAGCGTTATGGGTAAAATCATACCGACAGCAAACGCAAACGGGGTGGCATTAGAGCAGCTTGGGGCTGGTTATGCAATCATGACCAGCAAAGGTATTGCGGCAGCAGAAACCACAACTTACATGAATAGTATGCTGAATGAGCTTGGAAAGTCCGGGACTACAGCAGACAAACTTTTGCGGCAGACAGCGGGGAAGAGCTTCAAGGAATTGATGGCAGACGGGAAGAGCCTGGGCGACGTTCTGGGAATAATGCAGGAAGCGGCAGAAAGCAGCGGGAAAAGCCTGTCTGATGTGTTCGGGTCCGCAGAAGCAGGAAAAGCGGCAGTTTCCCTTTTGTCGAACGGTGTGGACGGATTCAACGAATCTGTAAAAGGAATGGTTGAGAGCGCAGGCGCAACGGAAGAAGCGTTTGCGAAAATGGAAAACACCACGGAAGCGAAAATGCAAAAGGCAAAGAACAGTATCGCAAATTTAGGTATTGTTCTGGGTCAAAACCTTCTGCCGATTGTCGGGAACCTTGCAGACAAGGTGGCTGCGGTTGTTGTGAAAGTTTCAGAATTTGCACAGGCGAACCCGAAGCTGGTGCAAACAGCCCTGAAAGTAGCGGCGGCACTTGCAGGAATGAAGGTTGCCGGGCTGACTGCAAAATTAGGGTTTCTGCATATATCAAGCGGGATAAAGGACGCACAGAAGATTCTGGAGCTTTTCAAAATAAAGGCAATCGGACTTTCCGGCATAGGTTCAAAGGTTGTCGGATTCATCACAAAACCTTTTAGCGGTATCGGCGGCATACTTGGAAAGGCACTGTCAGGAATAGGCGGCATTGTCGCACGTTCCCCGCTTGGGTCAATCGGAAGGGTGGTTGCTTCCAGTTTTGGAAAAATCGGGTCATTCATTGCCCCGGTAGGAAACATCATAAAAAAGGCGTTAGGACCGTTGGGAAAAATCGGTTCGACGCTTCTGGGTCCGTTAGGGGGGATTGCAGGAAAATTTTTGCCCGTAGTAGGTGTAATAACTGCGGTAATTACGGCAGTAAAACTATTACGGGACAACTTTGATAAAGTCCGGGACGCTGTAGGGCGCATTTTCGGAGAAAAGGGTCTTGAGATATTCGACAAGATTGTTGCAGTAGTGACAAGCGTGGGCGAAACAATCAAGGGCGTTTTTTCAGACGGTAATCTGGGGGCGGCAAGGGACAAAATACAAGAGATTTTCGGGGAAAAGGGCGTTGCGGTATTTGATACCTTTGCAGGCGTTTTTCAAAAAGTCGTAGCGGCAGCAGGGCAGTTTGTAGGGTTCGTCAATGAACATATTGTGCCTGTAGTGGAAGACATACTGGAACTATTAGTAACAACGGTTATTCCGGGAATTATCAGCGGAGTACAGGCGGCAGCCCCGGTTGTCATGGAGGTATTTCAGGCAATAGCGGACTTCATAGGCGGCATTATCCCGATTATCGGAGATTTTATTGCAGGCATTATGCCTGTAATCAGCGAAGTTATAACATTTATTCAAACGTATGTTTTGCCGATTGTGGGCGAAGTTTTCAACTTCATTGTGCAGCAGGTTTTACCGTTCATTGTGCAGGGCATACAGCAGCTTGGGTCAATCATTACAACGGTTCTACAAGCCGTTTTGCCCGTAGTTCAGACTGTTTTCACAACAATTTGGAATATCATACAGCCGATTTTGCAGCAGGTTCTAACGACGGTTCAAGCCGTGCTGCCTGCGGTGCTGTCAATTTTTCAAAATGTGTTCAACACGATAGGCGGCATTATAAGCGCAGTACAGCAGGTATTGTCCGGGATAATTCAGTTTATAACGGGCGTTTTTTCCGGGAACTGGTCGCAGGCATGGGAAGGGATAAAATCTATTTTCAGCGGCGTATGGGACGGCATTTTATCTATCTGCAAAGGCGTGATAAACGGCATTACAGGGGCGGTGAATGTAGTTATCCGAGGGCTGAACAGCCTAAAAGTACCAGACTGGGTTCCGGGCATAGGCGGGAAGGGAATAAACATTCCCGAAATACCGCAGCTTGCAAAGGGTTCAAAAAGTACGCCTGATACATTCATAGCAGGAGAAGCGGGACCAGAGCTAATAACAAATGCGCCGGGAAGAACAGTATATACAGCGCAGCAGACGAAAGATATATTCAGCGCACAGAACGCAGCCGCACAGGTGGCGCAGGCAGCAGGAGCCGGGCAGACGGCTTCACAGGTATTCTATAATACCACGAACAATGCGCCGGAAGTAAAGCCGCCAGAAGTAGTGAGCGGCGCAGGAGCGGGCGGCGGGAACAATATCACAATCACAAACAGCCCGACGATATACGTTGACAGTGACAAGGCAGGTGATTTGGAAGAGAAGCTAGAGGAAAACAATAGAAACTTATTGCAGGAGGTAGAAGACCTTCTGGACAAAAGAAATGATGATGAAAGGCGGTCAAGGCATGAATAAGACTTATACAACAATATCCGGGGATATGTGGGACCAGATAGCGTACACGCAGATGGGAAGCGTTCTTCATACGGACAAATTGATAAAAGCTAATGCCGACTATGCCGCAATGTTTGTCTTCCCTGCCGGGGTAGTTTTAACTATCCCGGAGGTGGAAGAAAAACAGAGTATGGAGCTGCCGCCGTGGAAAAGGGGGTTGTTAATCTGATGAGCGACAAAAGACTTGCACGGCGGGTGGTGCTAAAGCTGAAATTTGAAAATGTAGACGTGCCAGAGAATATAGCGTTGCATTTAGTGAGCGCAAGTTATACAGACAATGAAGACGGAAGCACAGATGATTTTCAAATTGTGTATGAAGACCGGGAACGGAACCTGATGGGGGACTGGCTGGAAGTAAAGCCGACAATCATAAAAACAACAAAGCAGGTTGTGAAAGAGGTTCAGAAAGAAGAAGTAATAAATTATGTTGTGAAGCGGGGTGACACATTGTGGGCGATTGCTTCACAGTATTTAGGGAGCGGGACAAAGTACCCGCAGATTGCACAAGAAAACAACATACCGAACCCGAATTTGATTTATCCGGGGCAGGTATTCAGGATAACGACAGGCGGCACGGCAAAGAGTACAGCAGTTGAAACCGTGGAGGAAGTGAAGCAGGGGGCAAAGCCGAAACTTGTAACGGCGGTTCTTGTCCAGCAGAACTGGAACGACACAGGGAAAGACGCAACTTTGAATATCGGGACTTTTGAAATAGACGGTATCGACGTATCAGGACCGCCCACAAAAGTAACCGTGAAAAGCACGTCTATTCCGTACACTTCCACAATGCGGATAGAGAAAAAGTCAAGGGCGTGGGAAAATATCACGTTAAAAGCAATAGGGGAACAAATAGCGGGTGACAGCGGGCTTTCCCTGATGTATGAAGCAAGCGACAATCCGACATTCAAAAGAAAAGAGCAGGTGCAAACGTCGGACGTAAAGTTTTTGCAGGAGCTATGCCACGCCGCAGGAATGGCGTTGAAAGTGACAACGCTGAAAATTGTAATATATGACGCTGCGGAGTATGACGCAAAACCCGCAGCAAAGACTTTCAAATACGGGGATAAAAATATTATATCATACAAACTGGGAACAAGCCTGACAGATACGGCGTACACAAGTTGTCATGTTTCTTATACAGACCCGGACAGCAAAGAAACCATTGAATATACATACACGCCGGACAGCAGCACGGGGACAGGGCAGGTTCTGGAGATAAACGAAAAAGTCAGGAACACGGAGGAAGCGAAGACGCTGGCAAAAAAACGCCTGCGGGAAAAGAACACGCAGGAATTTACAGCAAGTTTGAAGGTAGTGGGCGACGTTTCATTTGTAGCGGGAATGACCGTAAAATTAAAAGGCTTTCAGAAGTTCGATAGAAAATACAAGGTAACGCAGGCGAAGCACAGCTTGACAGGGGGCTACACGGTAGACCTTTCTTTAAAACAGGTTCTGGAGGGGTATTAATGGCAGATATGAACGAACTAAAAAACATGATACGGAAAGGGACCGTGCAGAGCGTGAATGACGGAACCATGAAAGCACGGGTGAAGTTCGGGGATAAAGGCGGCATTGTGTCAGGGGAGCTTCACATATTAGTCAGACCCAGAATAGTAGTTCCGGGGGAAAAGGACAAAGCCGGGAATAAAACAAAAACGGAAGCAGGGCATTTCCACGAAGCATATATAACAGAGTGGGTCCCGAAAGTAGGGGACCTTGTTTTGTGCCTGATGATTCCTGACGGCGACGGGGAAGGGTACATTGTAGGGAAGGTGATGTAATGGCAAAAATCGGAAGTTTCGGGAGCCTTGTTTTCAGCGTGTCGGAAAATACGGTAAAAACATTTGACGGCATGAACTGGGATTTTTCCGCTGATTACGCAACGCATGACAGGCACATAAAAGCTGACCTGCTAGAATACATGGGACCGGGGATTGAGAGCATATCATTTTCTATGACGCTTTCTGTATTTTTAGGGGTAAACCCGTTAAAGGAAATAAAAAAGCTGCGGGAGATGGTGCGAAAGGGATACGCAGAACGGCTTGTAATCGGCGGCAAGGTATACGGCAGTTACAAGTGGGTAATGCAGAAAGGGACGGTTGACTTTCAGAGGTTCGACAACAAAGGGAATTTGTGGGCGGCAAACATAAAAGTGACCCTGAAAGAGTACCCGAAAAGGTGATAAAGATGGATATTATCAGAGGTGACGGAACACTACTAAAAAATATTGACCTATCCCCGAAAAATGAATATCAGGAAGTATTGCAGAATGTAGCAATCATAATAGACACATGGGAAAATACCTGCCCTTTGCTGCGGGCGTTAGGGCTTCCGGGGCAGTTGATAGGAAGACCGTTGCCCGTAGTAAAAAATATCATGGTGGGGCAGTTGCATGACCAGATTGAAGAATATGAGCCACGGGCGATTCTGGGGGATATAACCTTTGAAGAAAATGCTTTCACGGGGAAGCTGATACCAATAATAGAAATAGAGGGGGTGCAGACGGAAAATGAAGAAACCTGAAAGGGAATACCCGGACATTGAGTTTCTGGAAACGGACACAGAAACGATTGAAAGCAATATGATTGCGCTTTATGAAGAGCTGGTAAACAAAGAGCTGGTGAAGCAGGGGAAACGGGAAAAATACAAAGTTTATCCGGCTTCCCCGGAGCGTCTTTTTATTGCATGGTGCGCCGCTATTATTGTACAACAAAGAGTGCTGATAAATGAAACGGCAAAAAAGAATGTTCCCCGGTATGCAAAGGGGGAGTATTTAGACAGCCTTGCGGAGCTTTTCAAGGATATTGAACGCCTGCCCGCCACGCCTGCCGTTGCAAAATTCCGTTGTTACATATCGGCGGCGCAGAATCAAAGCGTAATTGTCCCGCAGGGGACACGGATAACATTTGACGGGGAAATCACATTTGAAACCACGGAAGAGCTTGAAATAAAAGCCGGGGAAACATACGGGGAAGTCAACGGGAAATGCCAGACAGCGGGAATTGTCGGGAATAACCTTGCGCCTGGGCAGGTGAAAGAAATTGTTGACGTTTACGACTATTATTTAAAAGCTGAAAACGTGACAAAGACAGAGGGCGGCGCAGGAGAGGAAGACGACACTTCATACTATGAGCGCATGAGGGAGAGCATGGAGAGCTTTTCAACAGCGGGTCCAATAAACGGCTATATCTATCACACAAAGACAGTCAGCACGGCAATAGCTGACGTTGCGGCAACAAGCCCGGAAGCCGGGGTGGTAGATATTAGGGTATTGTTACAAGGCGGGGAACAGCCGACGCAGGCAGTTCTGGAGGAAATAGAAGCCGCCCTGAACGCTTCCGACGTGCGCCCGCTGACGGATATTGTCACGGTATCAATGCCGGAGGAAGACCCGTTTGAAATAGACCTGACATATTACATAAACCGAAACAGTCAGGCAAGCACAAGCATTACAGACAGGGAAGCAAGGGCAGCGGTGGAAGAATACATAAAATGGCAGACCGGGAAAATGGGAAGGGACATAAACCCGTCATACCTGACGCAGTTAATCATGGCAGCAGGCGTGAAGCGGGTAGAAGTAAGAAAACCGACATTTCAGGTGGTAGAGGAAACACACGTTGCAAGGATTGTCCGGGACACAATGAAGGTTTTGAACGGGGGTGTAGAAAATGCCTAACCCCAAAGGAATAAGGAACGCCGGGCGGGATATGTACACGGTGAATTTTGCGGACTATCTGCCGGGGGCGTTGAAGCAGGACCCGAAAATCAAGGCGATTGCGGAAGCGGTAACAAAGGAAGCATTGACGGTCAGCGGGGAAATTGAAAATGTGCTGATATATTCCCGTATAGACGAACTGCCGGAAGCATTGATTGACATTCTGGCATACGATATGCACGTTGACTGGTACGACTATTCTTTTCCACTGAAAGTAAAACGGGACATTCTGAAAAGCAGCGTAAAAGTCCATAAGAAGATGGGGACAAAATATGCCGTTGAAAAAGCACTGGGCGCACTGTACCCGCAAAGCGAAGTTGAAGAATGGTATCAGTACGAAGGGGAACCACATCACTTTCACATTGTATGCGACGTAACGGAAAACAGGGTGACAGCCAGTTTTCAGGAAATTATAAATGCCGTGATGATGTACAAAAGGCTTTCTTCACATTTGGACGAAGTTGTATATCAGGCAAGCGTGGGTATCAGGGTAGAAACGCATACAGACTTCTTTCTGTACAAAAACCCGGCAACGGGGAGCCTGCTGGCGGGTACATACCCGCAGAGGATAAGGCGGGGCGTACAGGCGGGAAGCGTGATTGTAGTGGGGACGGACGCTGCGGGGTTTATCTTTTTACCGACACAGGCGGGGACATACCCATACAGAAACACAATATTCAGGCACACAGGCGCACAGATTGACGTAGAAACGGCTTTAAAGGCTTACGGGTATAGAAATACACCTGCGGGGAGAATAAGGGCAGGAGAAGAGCCACAGAGAAGCCACAGAGGGGCGCAGGCAGAAACGGGCATTGAAGCGCAGACAGGAAAAGAAAGTTTTATGTTTTCTTCCCCGGCAGCAGGAACCGCCCCGGACAGAAACACAATATTCAGGCACACAGACGCACAGATTGACGCAGAAACGGCTTTAAGGGCTTACGGATATAGAAATACACCTGCGGGACAGATAAACGCAGGAGAAGAGCCACAGAGAAGCCATAGAGGGGCAGAAACAGGCGCAGGGATAGAAACACGGACGGAAGCAGAGGGAACGCCGTTTTCTGTCCCGGCAGCAGGAACCGCCCCGGACAGAAACACAGTATTTCAGGAAAGCGGCGCAAACATAGAAGCAGAAGGGGAGGCAGAGGGCTTCCCCTTCTTCATGCAAGCTGCCGGAACAAAACCTGAAAGAAATGTTGTCATGAGCAATTCCGAAGCCGGGATTGCGGCAGAGGAAGCCGCAGACGGCTTTTTATATACCGTAAAAGCTGCCGGGACCGTGCCGGAAAGGAACACGGGAGAAGGAGCCGGAAGCGGAGGAATTGAAAGCACGGTGAAAGCGGAGGTATTCAAACATACAAATAAACCTTGCGGGAGCCGCAGAAAACTTTGAAAGGGGGTGAAAAATCATGCTGACACCACAGGCAATAGAGGACTTCAAAGGCTTTCTTGACAATAACATTGCGTATGCAAAAGTTACGGTGAACGGGGAAGCAAAGAAAATCCCGATTCACAGGCGGGAACGCCTGAAAGACGGGCGGGTGGCGGTTTACCTGAACATTACGCCGCAGGCGGGGACGGAAGCGACAATTCAACGGGTACAGCTTTACAACAAAAATAAGCAGTTGTGGGCAGACAAAACGGAGGACATAACGCTTTCTAATGTGCAGGAAGGGGCGTTATACCGTTTTGTCTTCCGATTTGTAGAACAGGAGGTATAAAGATGGCATATGAATGGCAGCAGTGGCAGGACCATGTTACAGAGCATGAAAACCGTTACAGAGAGATTGAAAACGACGACGGGACAATCACGCATGAAGCCGTGGAAGGGGAGGTATTGCAGCAGGGAACCCCGCAGAGCGCAACGAACTTCAACCACATGGAAGACGGCATAACGAACGCCGGAGAGCTTGCGGCACTTCTGGCAACGGAAACAATTCACATGAACCAGCGGGCAGCAGATGAAACCGGGGAAACAATTCTTCTGACCCTGACGAACGGGCAGCAGTACCCTTTCAATGATTCCGTGAAGACCGTTGCACTGAAAACGGAAAGAAACCATTTAGATTATACCGTGACAGCAGAAGTGCTGGAGTACAGCGGCGGTTGCGTCGGGGATATTGAAGTAACGGAGAAGCTGGCGAACGGGTTCAAGATTGCGCATACAGGAAGCGCAAAGGAAGTCAAGCTGAAAGTGTTTGTGAAGGGGGGCTTCTACTGATGAAGGGCGCAAATGTGATTATCAGGAGCGAAGAAAGAAAACAGCATGAAGCGTATGTGCTGCAATCTTTTGGAGTAAAGGGGAGAGGAACCCCAGAACAGCGGGAAGCAGCGGAAGTTATAGCCGCAAGGACCCGTGAAGTTGTAAAAGAAGGAGGAAGATAAGATGGCAAAAATCAAGGTTGTTGAAAAAATGCCCGGCAATCATATTCAGTATGAAGTGAAGGGCAAGAAGATTATTTTCGGTGATGATGAACTTTCCGTGAATCTGGCAAGCCGGGAAAGAGATTTTGAAGTGTCGCTGGACATTTGCATTGACAGTGAAAACGGCGTTGTTATCGGGACAGGCGGCAGGGCACAGAAGTACGCAGCGCAAATTATCATTCCTGCCCGCCGCTATGATGTGATTGAAGACGGGGTGGACGAAAACGGAGAGTCACGGGAAGTGCCGATTCCGATTGACTTTGATGTTACACTTTGCACAATTATTTTATGGGAGGTATAAAGATGGGAAACTTTGACGATTTAGCTTTAGCGGTTGCGTCTTTTGGAGGACACAACAAAGTCATTCTTGATGATTTAGGAAAGCCGTCTATCATGGTTGGCGTTCCGAAGATGAAGTATTCCGACATTATCACGGGCGGCACACAGGAAACCTTGCCGTGGTGGGTGGTTGAAGGGGTAGAAAAGAATGTGATTTGGGTATCAAAGTATCTGAATTGCGTTGTAAATGACAGGGCTTATTCCCTGCCTATGAAGGACCCGAAAGCGTATGTGAATTTTGACGACGCTTTACGGTTCAGCAGGAATAAAGGCGAGGGCTGGCACTTGTTACAGAACGGCGTTTTTGCCGCCCTGTCCTTATGGAGCGAGAAAAACGGCACGATTCCGAGGGGCAACACAAACTGGGACGCAAGCTATGAAAAGGCGTGGGAACGGGGCGTAAATACATATATCGACGGTTCACACGGCGGCGGCAGGACAGCGACAGGAAGCGGACCCGTAACATGGAACCATGACCACAGCGCAGCGGGCATTGCTGACCTTTGCGGGAATTGTTGGGAATGGGTGAGCGGCGCAAGGCTTGTCAACGGTGAAATTCAGATTATCCCTTACGGAAATGCTATGAAGTCAGATTGCAGCATGGGCGCAGACAGTACGGAGTGGAAAGCTATCATGCCGGACGGAAGACTTGTTGAACCGGGGACGGCGGGAACGCTGAAAATTGACAGGACCAGCGCAAGTGATTCAACATTGCGTATCAATACAGGAGTAACGACACAGACGACGGATAGTAATGATACAAGCGTACCTTTCAAAGATACGGCGGCGGTATCTGGCGTGAGTATTCCGAAAATCTTGATTGCAGCAGGATTTTTCCCGGATAGCGGGCAGAAAGCCCCTGGGCGATTCTGGGCAAGGAATAACGGCGAAAGACTGCCTATCCGGGGTTCGGGCTTCAACAGCGCTTACCACGGTGGGGTGGCGGCGTTGAACTTGGACGGCGCCCGTTCTTTCGTCGGCAACTATGTGTCCTTCCGTTCCGCTTTTTATGAATAACTGTAAACTGATAACTGATACACTGGGAGGGCTTGCGGCAGCAAGCCCATTCTACCAAAAACAGACAAGGCAGGGTGAAATATGGCGGGACAGGAAAAGGACCTGCCGGAGCTTGACCCGGTACGGGACAATGCGACGGCAGACGATTTTAAAACAAAAAATAAAATCTATGAGCTGATACTATACACGGGACCAGAGCTTGAACAGTTTCCACGGGCGCAAAGAAGACTTGCGGAAGAGATACGGGAAACAATGCTTCAAATTTTGCGGCTTGTCGTGACACTGGAAAATAAGCACTACAAGAAGACGACGCTGGGAGAACTTGACAACGAAGTTGACGTATTACGCCACCTTGTAAGGCTTGCGGCTGACCCGCAGTATACAAGGAGCCGGAAACCCTGCCTGCCCTTGCGGAAGTATGAGAATATTTCACGCAAGATAAATGAAATAGGCTGCATGATTGGCGGCTATTATAAATCATTAAAGAAATGAGCGGGAAACCGCTTTTTTCATATCGGGAAAGAACCGTTATAGAGGACTTGCCGTGCCTATCCGGGGTTCGAGCTTCAACAACACTTCCAACGGTGGAGTGGCGGCGTTGAACTTGAACAACGCCCGTTCTAACGTCAACAACAATGTGTCCTTCCGTTCCGCTTTTCCTCTACAGCCAGAAGTCACGTTCACAAGTGAGCGTGTCCCGTGCGTACAGGGTTAAAAGGGGTTCTTTTCCGTTCCAAAGGCGACCGGGGAACCGGGGACCGTAGGAAGAAGATTGAATTGTCGGGAAGATAGTTAGTAACCCTGTAAGACAGAATCAGGATTTTGTCTTACAGGGCGAAAGTCAGCCGAAAGGCTGAATGAATATATCACGTTTGAAACGGAGTGGTGGACCGGAGTAAATTTGCCCGACACATTTTTGATTGCAGGAGGTAAAAACCATTGAAGAAGATACGGGGAATTTTCCCGAAAATCTATGACTTTGAAAACCTGTTTTGTGCATACAAAGCGGCTATCAAGTGCAAAAGATACAGACAGGACGTTATGGAGTATACGGACCGGCTGGAAGATAACCTGATTATCCTGCAAAATGAATTGATATGGGGACAATACAGCGTCGGAAGGTACAATATTTTCTATGTGTACGAACCGAAAAAACGCCTGATAATGTCACTGTTATTCAAAGACCGGGTGGCGCAGCACGCAATATACAGGCAGGTGAACCCGATTTTTGAAAAGAAGTTCATTTTCGACAGTTACGCTTGCAGGGTAGGGAAGGGGACGCACAAGGCAATAGACCGCCTGCAATATTGGTTAAAGCAGACCGACAGGAAGCCGAAGAAATACTACTATCTGAAATTAGATGTATCAAAGTATTTCTACAGGATAGACCACGGCATTTTGAAGAAGATTCTTGCAAAGATGTTTGACGACCCGCCACTTTTAGAGCTGATGGCGAAAATCATTGACTGCGAAGACACAAAATTTGGACTGCCGCTGGGCGCAGATATAGGGGACGTTGCGTTTGACAGAATGTTAGATGATGTGGGCTTGCCTATAGGAAACCTGACTTCACAAATGTTTGCAAACTTGTATCTGAATGAGCTTGACCAGTTCTGTAAGCACAAATTAAGGTTACACTTCTATATCCGATACATGGACGACATTATAATTTTACATGATGATAAAAAGTATCTGGAAAAAGTAAAACAGGACATAGCCGTATTTCTGGGAAAGAAGCTGAATTTGCAGTTAAACAACAAAACCTGTATACGCCCGACAAGTATGGGCATTGAGTTTGTAGGCTTCCGGGTGTGGGCGACGCATAGGAAGTTAAGGAAGAAGACTGCAAAGAAGCTGAAAAGACGGCTGCAATATATGTTCCATGCCTACACAATAGGCGAAATTGACAAAGACACGCTTGACAGAAGCGTTGCTTCATACCGGGGAATACTAAAACATTTTGATAGCTACGGACTGCGAAAAAGTTTGAATGAAATGTATAAAAAGGAGGTATGCGGAAATGTCACAGGAACTATTGCAGACAGCGAAGGAGATTCTGGCGTTTCTTGCGGCGGCGGGGATAATAATTGACCTGACCCCCGGCATTAAGATTCAGCCCGTGCGGTATATCATAAAGCGCATAGGGGCGTTGATGAACCACGATATAAAAGAACAGCTTGACAAGATAGAAAAGGATTTGCAGCAACACAAAATAGAGAGCTGGCGGCATGAAATCTTGACTTTTGCAAACGAATGTATGAACCGCAGGAAGCACACGAAAGAAGAGTTTGACAATTTCTTTGAAACACATAGCGACTATGAAGAGTACATAAAGGCAAACAAGCTGGAAAACGGGCGTGTAGATATGGCGCACAAGTATGTAAGCAATGTATATATGCGCCGTTGTGAAAAGAATGATTTTCTTGTGGAAAGGGAGGAAGAAGACGAATGATTGTTTTATGGATTGTGTCTGGGTTCGTGTTATGTGCTTTATTCATGTATGCTTTCAATGCACGGGGAATAATGGAAGCACAGAGAAAGTACAGGAGGGCGCAAGCAAGGGCGCAGACAAAGAAAAAGCAGAAGCGGGAAAAGATACAGGTTACAAAAATAATCGTGTTTTCTATCATGATAACCTACTATATCGCTTTTGCGGTTGCGGTGTGGGTAGTGATAGCAAAGGACATATACCAGCTTTCAAGCCTGCTGACCTTTACGGGCAGCGTTGCGGCGTTTGCGGTTGCGTTCTATTGCTGGAAGAGTAAAGCGGAAAATTTAGAGAAGATAAAGAAAGGGAACCCGGACTTGTGCGGTTCCCTTTCTGATTTTTCCGGCATGGGTTCACAGTAAGGGAGGAAGGACAGATGAAAGAAGAGCTGAAAAGAGAGGTTGCAGCGGAAGCGGCGAAAATTATCTTTGCGAATGAAGGAAATTATGCTTCCGTCAATGCTGATGATAATGGGGCGGTGAGCGTCGGAAAGGTGCAGTGGCACGGGAACCGGGCATTGTCACTTCTGAAAAAGATTGTACAGGACATGGGCACAGGAGCGGAAGCGGTTCTGGGCGGGACCCTGTACCGGGAAATTATGACGGCTTCCGACTGGTCAAGAAGGAAAGTGACAGCGGAGGAAAAAGCGAAGCTGTCAAAGGTTTTGGGGAGTGTTCAGGGGAAGCAGGCGCAGGATCGGCAAGCAGAAGAAGACATTCTTTCATACGTCACGCACGGCGTAAAGATGGGGATTGAAGACCCGCAGAGTCTTGTATATTTTGCAGACTTGGAGAATCAGGGCGGGGCGGGAGCTTCAAAGCGTGTCGGGAACGACGCAGCGGGAAGAGCCGGGGGAGCCGGGAAAGTAAAACTTGACCACATACACGGGGCGGCACTTGCTGACCGTGTAATGGGTAAATACAGCAGCCGCAGGAACCTTGTATATAAAAAGGCGCAGGAGCTTTTCAAGGGGACTTCCGGGGCTGCAAACAATAATCAGACAGGAGGTAAAAAGACTATGACAGAACAGGAGTTGCGAAACAAAGTAGTACAGACAGCACGGGGCTATCTGGGAAGCAATGAAGCGGACGGGAGCCACAGGAAGATTATTGACGGGTACAACGCCCACAAGCCGATTGCACGGGGCTATCTGGTGAAGTATACGGACGCATGGTGCGCCACGTTCGTTTCTTTTGTCGGTATCGTCTGCGGGCTTACGGACATTATGCCGACTGAATGTGGGTGCGGGGCAATGATTGACCTGTACCGGGCAAAGGGACGCTGGCAGGAAAACGACGCATACAGACCGCAGCCCGCAGATATTGTCATGTACGACTGGGACGACAACGGGGTGGGGGACTGTACGGGATATCCTGAACACGTCGGCATTGTGGAAGCGGTGAACGGGAATACAATTACGGTCATTGAAGGGAATATGAGCAATAAAGTGGGGGAACGGGCGTTGCAGGTAAACGGGCGTTATATCCGGGGATATTGCCTGCCTGATTATGCAAGCAAGGCAAGCGGCGTTCCTTCCGGGTCCGTTCCTTCTGCAAGCGTTCCTTCCGGAAGTCCTTCTTCCGGGTCCGCTTCTTCCGCAGAACAGGTTTACACAGTTCAGGCGGGCGACACGCTTTCAAAGATTGCCGCAAAGTACGGCACTACATACCAGAAGCTGGCAAGCCACAACGGGATTGCAAACCCGAATATTATAAACGTCGGGCAGAAAATCAGGATTCCGGGAAGCGGCGTAAAAACCTATACAGTAAAGCCGGGCGACAGCTTGTGGGCGATTGCGGCGGCGCAGCTTGGGGACGGTTCCCGTTACAATGAAATTAAAGTCATGAACGGGCTGGCAAACAACACGATTCACCCCGGACAGACCTTGAAGCTGCCGGAAGCATAAGAGGGAGGAAAAGAAGATGAATGACATTATCATTTTAGCGGTACAGTTAGGACTTACGGTTGCGGCGTTTGTTATCGGGAAGTATGTATTCCCGAACATTCCGAAAAACGTAATTGACAAACTGAATATGCTGTCACAGTGGGCGGCGCAGTTTGTAGTATGGGCGAAAGAGTTCATGAAAAAGGAAACAGGGGAAGAGAAGATGGCGGCAGTTGTCGAAAAGCTGAAAGAGATTGCAGACGAAGCCGGGATTGAAGTCACGGAAGACCAGTTGCGGGCAATCGCACAGTCAGCCTACAACGCAATGAAAGCCGGGGAGAAGGAAGCGGCGGTGGCAGAGCCGCAGGCGGTAGAAGCGGCACAGGTTCCGACAGTGAATATTTACACAGGACCCGCAGCGGCAGGGAAAGCCGCAGTTGCGACAGATGAAGTCCCGGAAGGTGCGCTGGAGGACAGCAAGGAAGGGAAAGTGAACGTATACGACGCAGACGGGAATAAAACCGGGACAATCACGGCAGAGGAAGCGGCAGAAGCGGCAGAGGGCGTGACACATATTGAAGTAGAATAGCCCGCAGACGTGCCACGCAAGCCCACAGACAGACTAAAAGCCCCGCAGGTAGGAAATATACCTGCGGGGCTTTTCTGACGCTTGTGGGGCAAATACGGGGCGTTCATGCGGTTGTGAAAATCTCACTTTCCGTATAGTTTATAAATTTCCGGGGAGTGCCGGACGGCACATTTAATTCATTTCTAAAAATAAAATAGCTTCTGTCAAGTTCTTCTGAATATAGCTTCATAAAGTCAACAACATTTGTTTCAGTCTGGTTGTCGTCGTCGTCATAAAAATATTTCAGTTCAACGGTTTTTGCGCCGTATGCGGTAGCAAGTTCCCGGACAGCCGCCCGGAAGCCGCTGGTGGTTGTGCAGGCTGCAAGGGAGAGCCAGCAGGTGGTATTGTCAAAGCGGGCAATCACAGGACGGTAATTGCTGCGGTTGAAGGTTACGCCGTTCATAGTCCATTTTAATTTCATCATTTCACCTTTCCTTTCAGGGAGGGCAGCGGCAGGAGCCGCCGCCCGGTCATTTAGTTTTCTTTCTGTAGTTCGTTGTAGACGTGGTGTCCCAGTTCGTGCATGGCTTCCGGGACTTCCTGAACAAACACTGTAAACATGAAAGTCATAAATTCTGACTTTGTTTGCGCCCATTCTTCCGGGGTCATGTTCGGGTTTTGCGCCAGCTTCATTTCAAGCAGCTTTTGTGTAAGTTCCTGACCTGCGGGGCTATTCAGTGCGCTTCTTTCCGCTTCTGATACCTTGTCTACAAAATCATTGAAATTTTCTGCTATCATCATTTTTCTTTCCTTCCTTTCTTTGCTGGAGGGGCGGCAGAACCGCCGCCCGTTGTCTTTATAAGTGTGTAGCCATTCCCGTGGTTGCGGTGAATATATCTTGCAGCATATCAGCATATACGCCGGAAACCTTTTTAATATCTTCCTGTTTATCCGGGGTCCATGCGAAAGTCTTTTTGTTCAGCCGCCCGGCAGTAAACTTGAAGAAATACATTGTGTAAGTGTCCGTTGTGTCAAGCGTGATGTAAAGGCGGTTTGCCTTGCTGCGGTTTTTCGGAAGTGTCATGCGCAGCGTGTTTCCGTCTGACAAGAAGTTCTTTGCGCCTGTCATTGCGATAAATTTATTGCCGCCGAGTTGTTCAAGAATTGTGTTTGCTACTGTCATTTTATTTGCCCCTTTCCTTTGCTTCATCTTATGTTATTATTATATACTTGCGCAAGTATAATTTCAATAGGCAAAGTGTACAAAGTTACGCAAGTATATTTGTATAATTTGTATACTTGCGTAATACTTACGCAAGTGATATAATGATACATACCAGAAGAAAGGAGGGCGACAGATGGAGGAAAAGAAGGAAGAGGGGAAGAAGCCGGACACAAAGAACACAGGGCAGCAGAAAGCGTCCACAAAAGCAAAAAACACGTTCAACGGAAAGAATTATGAACGCCTGTACCCGTTTGTAAAAATGGGGGAAAAAGCGAAGATTGAAAGGGCGGCTTCTGCTGCCGGGCAATCTCTGAATGATTATATTGTAACTGCCGTATATCAGCGCATGGAAAGAGAGGGGCAGGCAGGTGGAGAAGGACAAGGATAAAAGACCGGGGAAGTGTGAGAGTTGCGGACTTATTGCGACTATTCATATTTTCTGACTTCTGATAAAATCAGCGTGTCAGAGCTTATGCAGGAGGTAGCAGAAGTTGAAATTTGAAATGATATGCACAGGGGGACCGTTCGGGGATTCCTGCTGCAATTATGATGTGAGAATAGAAGGAAATTGCACGGTCAGGGAGTTTATAGAAAGTGTCCTGAAAGAAAAACCGGGAGAATGGGGAACTTTTGAGATTGTGAAGGATATGAAATATACTTTGCAGAGCATGACGGACGATTGCGAGTATAAGAAAGGGGAAATCACAAGGAATTTCAAAAGGAAAGAAACCGAAGAAAAGGAAATTGAAGAGATAAAGGCAAACGGTGGCTGGTCGTTAATGACGTATTACATTAAAACAAAATAAAAGGACCCCGGAGGGCAGCAGGCTTTCCGGGGCTTCTTTTGTGTTGTACTAATTGAACAGTACCCACAGGGGCATTAGACTCCCATTCTTCAGCACAGGTTATGAAGTTGTTTACGGATATACACAGAACAGGGCAGACCATCCTTGTTGTGACACATAGCGTCAAGACCGCCTGTTATGCGGGGCGGGTTCTGTTCATCCGTGACGGGAGGCTTTTTAACCAGCTATATCGTGGGGATATGGATAATGAGGCATTTCAGGAGAAGATATCTGACAACCTGAAAATCCTGTTACAGAAGGAGGGATTAGATGCGTAACTTTTATATCCGGCTTGCATTATCTAATGTTAAAAAGAATAAGCCCGTATATTACCCGTTCTTTTTGACAAATATCCTGTCCGTAATGATTTTCTTTTGTATGGCTTCCATCCAAAACCAGACAATCATTGCTACACTTCCCGGAAGCTATATATTTGTTCAGTTTCTTAAAGTGGGGGTTGTTATGACAGGAATATTTGCGGGAGTATTTCTCTTATACACAAACGGACTGCTCATACGGCAGCGAAAAAAGGAACTGGGGTTATATACAATCTTTGGCTTGGAAAAGAAGCATATTGCAAAGGTACTTATACTTGAAAGCATGTTGCTCACAACTGCCGGACTTGTGGCGGGTATTGTTTTGGGTATCGTTTTGGGAAAACTCTTTTTCCTTGTTTTGCTGAAATTGCTGCACTTAGACAGTGGGCTTACATTCCAATTTTTAACGGAAGCACTTGTGCAGACAGGTATTTGTTTTATTGTGATCGGTGTTTTCATCTTGTTTTACAACCTGTTTTCTGTTATGAAAGCGAAACCTGTCGAACTGTTGTATGCTGCCCATAAAGGGGATAATTACCATCCTTTTGTGGGGTTAAAAGCCTTTTTAGGAATTTTATGTATTGGGGGTGCATATGCGCTGATCCTTACCACTCCATCTCCTATTGATATAATCGGGCGTGTTTTTCCTATTGCATTGTTGATTTTGGTGGGAACATTGTTTTTCTTCTCATCCTGCTCTGTCGTTCTTTTGCAAGCTCTGAAAAAGAATGACAGCTACTATTATAAACCAGAGAACTTTATTTCTGTTTCCGGTCTTATTTACCGGCTGAAACAGAATGCAAAGGGGCTGTCAAATATCTGTATTTTAAGTACGGTTGTTATGGTCATTGCCACCACTACGCTGGCGCTGTATGTGGGACAGAAAGAAATGATCTCTTTCCGTTTTCCTATGGAAACAAAAATTTCTGTTTCTGACATAGCTGACGGACAGCCAGCTTTGCCGCAGTTTGTCCACAAAACAGCGGAGCAGTATGATATGGAGATAAGCCGGGAAGCTGACTACAATGTTACCTATATCAGCGGTGTTTATAAAGACAATACCATTTCTGTCTATCAGCCTGATATATACCCGCCGGATATGACCTGCGGCATTTATCTGATTACATGGGAGGATTACAGCCGCATGGAGGAAGGGGCAGAACCGCTTGAAGCGGATGAGGTTTTTGTATTTTCTTCCTCAAAGGATTTAGGAGTTTCGGAAATTAGTTTTGACAGTTTGAAGTATCGGGTAAAAGCTGAGTTATCGGAGCTTGCTATACAAAGTAAAAGCGTGCTGTCCTCTGAAACACATTATTATATTATCTGCCCGATGCAGAAAGACATAGGCAATATCCTTGCTGAACTGTCACCCGCTGAAAATAAATTCAGTCAGACATACAACATGATGTTTGATGCGGAGGGCGGGCAGGAAACTGATTTTAATGCCGCTTTACAAAATCAGTTGGGTTCAAGTTATGCCGGGGCAAAATATGAAAATGCGGAAACAAAAAGGCAGAGTGATAATTTTACCTATGGAGGTTTTCTGTTTATCGGTCTGCTGCTCAGCCTGCTGTTTATGATTTTTCTGGCTCTGGTTATTTATTATAAGCAGATCACAGAGGGGTACAGTGACAGATATAATTTTGAAGTCATGCAGAAAGTAGGGCTTGACCGGAATGAAGTGTCAGCCATAGTCCACAAAGAAATCCGGACTATGTTTTTCTTACCGCTGCTTATTGCGGTTATCCATCTGGCTGTTTCACTTTATGCAGTCGCCATGCTGATTGCCGTGTTTGGACTGACAAATGTTCTGGTGCTTCTGCTCTGTGCGGGTACAATATCCTTGTTGTTTGCCTTTATCTATATGGTAATGTATTTTAGTACCGCAAAAACCTATTGCAAAATAGTGATGCGCTGATGGAAAGGAGCAAATATGAGTTTTAATTTTGGAATTATTTTTGCTGTTATCTGCATTATTGGTGGTTTGCTTATGATTATCTTGTATAAGCCGTACTGGTGGCTGATGAAAAAGCAGGAAATGCCTGATCATTACAAATGGTATCTGCGCATACCGGGAATTTTGTTTATTTTGTTTGGCATTGGGATTATCGCCATAAGTATTATTAACAATTTAGCGTTTTGATTGAGGGGGGTGCAGGCATCTGATGAATGGTGTGGAAAAATGAGAAAAACGCTGATTAAAAAGACACGGATAATGTTATGTGTAATAGGCACAATATTTTTTATTCTGCTTATTTGGACGGTATGGGGCAATAAAGCATTGATGGTGAGTACAATTTCAATCTCAAGCAGCCACATTCCTGCCGCATTTTCTGGCTTTCGGATAGCACAGGTATCAGACCTGCATAATAGTGAATTTGGAAAAAACAATACAGAACTGTTAAAACTGCTATCCGAGAGTCGGCCGGATATCATCGCGATAACTGGCGACCTCATAGATGCCAATCACACGGATGTAGGGATAGCGTTAGGCTTTGCGCAGGAATCCGTCAGGATTGCCCCGACCTATTATGCGACGGGAAACCATGAAGCAGCAAGCCCGCAATATGATACTTTGAAAGCCGGGCTTGAAGAAGCGGGGGTTATCGTGCTGGAGGATGAAGCCGTTTCCTTAGAGCGGAATGGGGAAACCATAACACTGCTTGGATTGGGTGATCCGGATTTTACGGTCAAGGGAGGTATGTTTGGTGAAACCTCTGCTATGGTTAGTACGAAATTGAAAAATCTGGATGACGGCGAAGGAGGGTATACCATTTTGCTCTCACATAGGCCAGAACTGTTTGAAACGTATGTAAACTGCGGCATTGATCTGGTCTTTGCAGGCCATGCGCATGGCGGCCAGTTCCGGCTGCCGTTTATCAGTGGGTTGGTTGCCCCCAATCAGGGATTGTTTCCTCAATATGATGCCGGACTATATACAGACGGCAGCACAAGCATGGTGGTCAGCCGTGGCATTGGAAACAGTATTATACCATTCCGCTTCAATAACCGCCCGGAGATTGTTTTGGTGGAACTTAATGCCAGATAATACTACAAAAGACAAACCGCCGCACTATGGACTTCACCCGCCATATGCGGCGGTCTGCCTTTTCCGCAGGCAGGCCGGGCGGCCTGATAATGGAAATCACTTGGAAAGTTGGGAACTTAGAGGTAATATGCTTACACGGCGGTTTGCGTTTCCCCTATATCATGCAAAAACGTCAACGTCTCTTAATAATTAACGGTAATTGACCGATATATAAATTGACAATATATATCGAAAGGAAGGAAGCGGTATGGCAAAGGAAGAGATTACACCGAGTGAATGGCAGATCATGGAAGTCCTGTGGGCGTGCGGGGAGCCTTTGACATCCTCCGAGGTCTACAAGAGGATGCAGGGGAATGTGGATATGTCGATGAGGATGGTGCGGGTGCTGATGAACCGCCTGAACCAGAAGGACATCCTCGGATACACGGTGGATGAGCATGATTCAAGGGTTTACCACTATTATGTGCAGAGGTCAAGGGAGGAATGTGTAAAGGAGAAAAGCAGGAAGTTTGTGGACAGCTATTTTTCCGGCAGCGGGACAAATGCAATGGCGGCGCTTTTGCAGAGCTTCGCACTGACGGATGAGCAGATAAAAGAGCTGGAGGAGATTCTGGAGAAAAGCAAGGAGCGGGGGACAGAATCCACGGATAAAGAGGGTGAACCCCATGCCTGACTGGGGCAGCCTTTTGGATTTCTGTGCGGCATATTATGCCACCCAGCTTGTGCGGTGTGCGGCTTTTTCCTTTTTGCTGCTCGGACTGGTGATGCTGCTCCGGAAGATGCTTTTTTCAAGACGGACATTCATAAGGGGGCTGTTATGGTCATCCTTCCTGCTCATCCCGTTTCTTGGAAAGTTGAAGCTGTTTTATGAGAATAAGGCAGTGGTGAGAATAACAGGCCGGATAACGCATGGAACCATGACCTGCCTGTGGGCTGACCGCATTTATATGGCGGGCATCCTTATAGCTGCTGTCTGTATATTCGGAAAGCGGCTGCGCCTCCGGAAGTCGGTTGCCGGGATGGAAAAGATTTCTCTGGATAATATGCAGGTCAGGATTACAGACATGAATGTGACGCCGTTTACAGTTGGGCTGCTGAAACCAAAGATTGTCATTCCTAAAGTGGTATGGGGGAGTTACAGCCAGGATGAATTAAAAGCTGTTGTACAGCATGAGCGGACGCATATCCGATTGGGGCATTTATGGTTTGGGCTTGCATGGGATATCCTGCGGTGCCTCTTATGGGTGAACCCGTTGCTGACAATCTGCCAGAAACAGTTCCGGGCGGATTTGGAGGATATTTGCGACAGGGTGTGCATACAGAGCAGCGGGAAGCCGGCGCATGAATATGGCATGGTGCTGCTGAAAACCCTGAAACTGCTGCGCTCTGGGACAGAGGGTACGCCGCCCGCCGTCACCTATGCCGGGGAAAAGGAATTTGCAGACATGAAAAGGCGGATGGGCGAGATTGCAGGTTTCCGCCCATACCGGAAAAAACTGTGCATGGGCATGGTAGCCATAGTTTCTCTGATAATTGTGGTTATGCTGCTGGCGGTACATACCCATTCCTATGCACGGTGCAATGAAAGTAAAGATATCATGGTTGGAAATTATGACGGAGAACCCGGAATAGTTTCTTACGATACCGAAAAACTTAGAGAAATAATTTCATATGATGACAGGTATGTTTATGTTGAGCGAGATGCCTTTGAGAATTTTTTAGAAGAAAATGATGCAGACGGAGAAATATGGATTGTTTTTGGCGGATTTTATAAACTGCCGGGTTTAGCTGGTGCAGCGGAAACTTGTATATATGAAAGAGGTTCAAGAGGCAGTATAGTACAGATTCCCTATGAAGGCATACGGGATAGCTGGTATATGGAACTGCTTAAATTGTTATAGGCGTAGCATGGAAACGAAATGGATTTCAAATAAATTTTATATCAAGGAGGACAAAATTATGGCAATGGAGATTACAAGCAATTACAGCAGCTATGCGGCACAGGGCATGGCGGACAACACAAAGAAAAGGGCAGAGAAGACATCGGAACCGGTTAAAACTAACAATACGGAAAGCACATCAGATTATTTAAGCAAATTGCAAAAGCAGGTTCCGTATATGACGCTTGAGGTTGGGAGCGGCCTGTCAATGGCCAGAGATAACAAAGTCAATACACTGGCTGTAAACCCTAAATTGCTGGAGAAGATGCAGAATGACCCGGAGAAGGCAAAGGAATATACACAGCGGTTGAAGGATATTGAAAATGCACAGAAATTTGTAGATGGGTATATGAAAGCCAAGGGATCTAAAACAAAATTTAGCCATTGGTATGTGGATGAAAATGGAAATTACTCACATATCGCCTATTATGAGCATGATAATACCTTCTATAAAAAACTTAGTGAGAAATCGCGGGAGAATATTGAAAAACATATTGAAAAAACAAGAGAAAAAGCGGCAGAAAAACAGAAAGAGTTTCAGGAAAAACTGGAAGAAAAGCGGACTGGACAGGAAGATGGAACAGCAACTCCGAATAAAGCAGAGCAGCTTTTAGAAGAAAAAATGTCTGCTTCCAAAGATGGCACGATTTATCTGAATGACACAGATATGAAAACAATTATCGAAGCTGTCCAGGAAGAGGATGCGGGCAAAACCACTGTGAAAGATCAGCCGCAGGTTGGTGCGAATCTGGATTTGAAGATATAAGAGGAGGCGAGGATATGAATATCAACAGTAACAATATGAAATGGTTTTCGGGATATTCCCTGATGAACAGGCTGTTTTCGCAGAAGAATGGAAATAAAACAAGTACATCTAGCCAGATGGGTGCTGCTATCAGCGGAGGGGTAAAGCATAAGCACAGCAATTTATACTATGATGAGAACGGTATTCCCTGGATGTCAAAAGAGCAGGCGGACAGATGTATATCGGGGAGAAGTGACTGGAAAAAAATTGTGTCTGTGTCAGATGAAGTAAAGGCAGAACTGGCAGAGGTGGTAAAACAGGATTTTATCAGCACCAATGGAAAGAGCATACCGGAAGGAACCAGGAGAAACGATGTCATCAATAAGTATTTAAACACTCTTCCTTCAAAACAGCGCAGTTCTGCTTCGTGGACATTGGACAGAATGGCAGGGGATTATGGAAGCCGTTTGGAGGCATTGGTAAAACAGAACAATCCGGGATGGAAACCGGGGGACGCTTTTGACACCAGTATTTTAGACCAGCTTGATGGGACGCTCGGCGGAGTGGATTTCAGGGCGTAAATTTGGAAATGGAGGATTTGATATGTCAGTAAATATAGAGGGAAATATAAGCCAGGCGGGTGCAGCAAGCGGATGGTATCAGAATAGCAGAGTGGCCAGTCCGCAGGAGAAGGAAAAGGATGCGCTGCAACCGAAGGCGGACAATGCGGTGAAGGTTTCCATTTCGCAGGAAGGCATTGAGAGCTATCGGAAACAGACCCGTGAAAAAGGGACATCGGGCAGAGTTATTGCAAAAGGGAATAAGGAGAGCGTTATAAGGCAGGCAAAACAGACGGCAAGCGCACTGGCCGCAAACGCCTATGGCGGTGAACTGGCCGGAGAATTGGAAAAGCTGAAAGGGCAGAGGACAGGAAGCGCATACGCCATTGCAGACCAGATGGAGGATTCCGTCAGGGCGTATGGCAACCTTTATGATGAAATCGTGCGGGGCTACCAGAACGGCACAAGGGAGCGTTATGTGGAGGATGAAAATTCAGAAACGGGTTTCCGTAAAATGACAATGGAAGAAGAATTAAGTGAGCTTGACCGGGCATTCCAGAAGATAGCGGACAGAGCGGATACCAAAGAAATGATAGAGGGCGAGTTTCAGAGGCTCAGAACTGAGGGAGGGAAGGGGCTTTCCACGAATGTCTCTAAAAAGCCGCAGGAGACAGATGGAGATGCCCCGGAAACAGCCGGAACGAAAATGAAAAGGCTGGCGCAGGAATGGAGGGATGCCTACAAGACTTCCGGTTCCAAGGAAAGCAGCATGGAGAAAGTGTTATCCATGCTGAATGGTATGTTTGGCATTCATAAAGAGGCGTAATTGGATATACACATATAATTTTTACACCCTATTCCGCAGAGGCGCATAAGGCTTTGCCTCTGCGGTCTGCCCGGAGGCGAGGGGGAGTGTATTTAAGGCAATGAACCGCTCGGACTTATTACGAGGGAGAGGGTGCGGTGCTGAATGACAGAGGGGCCGCAATAATAAAAATAATTGGGGATTTGAATCATGAGCATAAACGGAATAGGGGCGGGATATCCCGCATGGCGTGATATGGGAAAGG
>OFFQ01000359.1_pt1 | contig 38255 bp, 28 predicted proteins | sample 1521411 | NCBI WGS metagenome assembly OFFQ01 (sample SAMEA3504110, study PRJEB24116) | mouse gut metagenome | biome: mouse gut; feature: mouse-associated habitat; material: faeces | place: Denmark | collected 2011 | reverse complement strand
GGTTGGTCAGCCGGTTGTAGATGACGGAGGAGATGGTCCGATAGTCCTCGCCGTCCGTCTCCTTCTCGATCATGGAGGCGACGGTGACCACGTCGTGGAGAGAATAGACGGCTCCCTCGGCGGAAAAACGGGCCATATACTCGTCCATTTTTGCGTCAAAGTTCACCAGCATCTTGTTGATGACGTATTTGGGGTTCTCTCCCAGCTCAAAGGTATAGGTGTCGGGGAAGAGGTAGCCCTCCAGGCGGTGGTAGTCCCCCAGGGGGCGGTCCCGCAGCCAGTCAAAGCCATAGTCATAGTTGGCGGCCATGTCCTGGAGCTTATCCACCGAAGTGACCCCACGGTCCGCCAGCAGCTGAAAGACCTGGTCGATGGTGAGGCCCTCCTTGATGGTGATGTCCGTGGTCTGCCGGGTGGCGGAGGAGGCCCCCATGTTGGACACGGAGAAGGTGCCGCCCTCCAGCTTCACCCGCATGAGCTTGCCCTTTTTCAGGGGCTCATAGATCTTTTTCAGCACAGCCTCCGCCTCCCTGCTCTCCGTGCCGATAATGATGCGCGCCGCATGAAGCGTATCGTGCACCGCGGATCCCTGTGCCAAAAATTCCGGATTGGAGGCCACTTCTACCTTCACATCCCGGATCAGGAAATCTCTGATAAACTGCTCCACCTTGTCATTGGTGCCCACCGGAACCGTGGACTTCACCACCACCAGACAGTCCCGCTCCACAGACTCTGCGATCTGTCTGGAAACCGTCGCGATATAGCTTAAGTTGGCGGAACCGTCCGGCTGCTCCGGCGTGCCCACGCCGATAAAAATAGCATCCACATCCCGGTAGGCATTCTGGTAGTCTGTCGTATAGTGCAGCCTGCCGGTGGCATTGTTCTTCCGCATCAGCTCTTCTAATCCTTCTTCATAGATAGGCGAGACGCCGGACTCCATCAGTCTGACCTTCTTCTCGTCCACATCCACGCAAGTGACGTTATGCCCTTTTTCCGCAAAACATACACCTGCCACCAAGCCTACATATCCTGTTCCTGCAACTGCTATCTTCATCTTTTCCTCCGTTCTTCTCTTATCTGTGTCCTTTTGCCGCTGTATTTACAGCAGGCTGGCCCTTCCTGCGTTCTGCTACCTGTCTGCATGTATTCCTCAGCCGCCGTCTCTCCACTATTACTCCAGCCCCAGCAACCGCCTGAGTTTGCGCAGCGCCCGCTGCATAACTGTCGGTCCGTGGCAGCTGCGCGCGGCAGCCTCGTCAAACAGGCCGGCCAGATCCGGCTGGCTTTTTACATAATCCCACCAGAGATTTCCTCTGTTGGTATCGTATCTTTTCCAGGGTTTATCTCCGGCATAGTGAATGATCACCGGACACTTCCTGCCCTCCTCACACTCCTGCGCCGAATAGATCCCTTCCCTGATACAATTATCATAATCCACGTCCGTCATATAGGCAAGGCTGTTATAGCGAAAAGGCAGAAAGGCGATCGCCCCCTGACAGGTGATGTTTAAAATATCCTGATCCTGATAATAGAGCTTCTCCTTCGCCCATTCCCGCCACTGCTTCTCCATCTGCCGTTCTCTGATCAGGGCGAGATTCATCAGCGTCACTCCGGCGTTGATATAATTCCCCCGCACCTTCTCCAGATGATGCCAGTAAGGCCGCTCGCTGTTGCGCGCCCACTGGTCGGCGAGGTTCGCACCGCCCCGTACCGCCGCCAGAAACTTTCCCTCCAGCGGCGTCTCCCAGAGTTCCCGCAGGCTGCCTTGAAAAAGGATATCCACATCCGTATACAATATCTTATCCACTTCCGGCAAAAGCCTGTGCAGTTCCAGCCGCAGATAAGTACCCGCAGAAATGCCCCTCACCTGGTAGGAATCTGCATAGGGGTTGTCCGCCACCCTCATGGTAAGCTCTGACCCCGGATCCCTTGCGGCAACGATCTGTCGGAGGTCCTCCTCCACAACCGCCGCTTCTTTGGTACAGACACAGTAAATATGATAATGGTTCTGCGCCGATCCTCTGTGATCCAGCAGGGAAGCGGCCGCCACCTGCACCTGACGGACTAAATTGTGGTCAAAACAAAATGCTGTATTTATATACAAAATTGTTGTCTCCTCTTCCTTTTTCCATCATCCGTCATACTTCAACCACTTTATTATATACAAAATCCATGATTTTTTCAAATAGAACGAAACAGCGCAAAAAAACTTATGCGCCCTGCATTATCAGCACAACGAATCCTCCTCTGCCCTTAAAATGCGCAAAAACTGCCCCGCGCAGAAATCTGCAGACAGTCTCTCCCGGTAATGCAGACAATTCTGCCGATAAAATTCATTGTCCCTGATCATTTTTACCAGTGCTTCCACGCTCCAGTCATCCTCCGCGATCCCCAGCTGTTCCTGTCGGATATAGGCCGCATTGTAAGGAACTGCCGTCGTGACTACAGGCGTACCCACGGCAATGCTCTCCACGATGGACACCATATTGTTATCCTTTTCCGTATAGACCAGCATCGCCTTGGAAGCGGCAACCACGGGCAGCAGTTGTTCATGCCGCATCTGTCCGCAGAAAATGACTTTTTCCCGCAGCTGCAGTTTCTCCGCCAGTGACCGCAGCGCCGTCTCCCGCTCCCCGCTGCCGATCAGATACAGACGATAATCCTCATATCCTCTGCCGATCAGCTCTGCGAAGACTTCCAGGATTCTGTGGATCCTTTTTCTTTCGATCAGCTGGGAAACGACCACAAACTGTTTCTTTTTCTCAGGAAATACAGGCCGTCCCGCCACAGGCTTTTCGGCGGCTGACTGTTCCCTGGCGTCCTGTTCCTTCTTCGCCTGCATGACGGTATCCAGCTTTGTCAGATCCACGCCATGATCCACCACCGTCTTCGACACCCGCTTCATAAACTGCCTGATAAAAACCGACGCCGCTTCAGACCGCGGCACCACCAGCGCCTTTTTCATCAGCAGACGGGCCACGCCATTGTACCAGACCTTCGACGGTATCCTGTGCAGCATATGGTTATGGGCTGCCAGCTCATGCCAGACAATGGTTCTGTCCGGGCGCATTCTGACCGCCGTATAAGACCACGGTGCAAATACCTCGCTTGTCAGGATCAGATCAAACTCTCTGTGCCGCCGCAGATATCCCCGCAGCCCCGGCATATACGGAAAACATCTGGGCATAAAAATTTTGTGCCATACAGTCTTCTGGTACAGAACCGTAAAGGGATACTCCTCCTCGCGCAGCGGCCGGTAGTCCTGCGCCGCGATCAGCGTCACCTTATGCCCGCCATGAACGAACCCCATGCACAGGGCATAGATCATGGTATCCTTAATGGAGCTTACTTTGGGAATCCTGTTTGTCTCCGCCGTGTATAAGATTGGATTGATGATCAGTATCTTGCTCATTTCGTCGTTCTCCTTTAGCCGCCGCGGACTTTGAATCCCTGCCCGGCACACATTCCTGCCGGCCGCCGGCCGTACAAAGACCGGATTACGAGACCAAAAAGCGATCCGCGATCTGCGAAACACCAAGCGCCTCTTTCAGCTTCTGTCCCTCCCGGCTAAGTCCCGCCCCCAGCTGCGGATCGCCCGCCAGACGCAGCATCGCACCTGACAGTTCTGTCACATTTCCTGTGGGCACAAGCAGACCGTTCACCTCCTGCCGGATATACGTTCGGGAACCACCGCAGGGACAATCCGTGGCAATGACCGGAATCCCCAGCGCCAGCGCCTCCAGCATGGAATTGGATATTCCCTCATAGTCAGAAGACAGCACATACATGGCCGCCCCGCGTATCTCCTCCCTGACCTGCCGGGAAAACCCATGAAATATGACACTTCTGTCAATTTCAAGTTCCTTCGCCTGCTCCCGCAGAGCAGCCTCCAGAGATCCCTGACCGTATAACTCCAGCGTATACGCCGGATACTGCGCCCGAAACCGGGCAAAGGCCTGCAGCAGCAGACTGTGATTTTTCTGCGGTTCCAGCCGTCCTACGGCGACGATCCTCTTTTCCCGTTCCCCGCTCCAGACTAAGGTGTCGCCAATCTCCACCGGATTCGGTATCACCAGCGCCTTTCTCCTGATCGCTTTTGGAAAAGAGTCGATGGCATCCTGCGTCTGACAAACGATCCTGTCGGCTCCCCGGTAAAAAAAGTTACGGATATGCGGATGCTCATAGCGCTGCGGATCGTTCCGCTCGGAGATCAGAAAAGTATATTCCTTTCTGCATCCGATGACGGCCACCGCAGAAAAAACGGCCCCCATAACACTAAACGCCCAGATCCGACATCCTCTGTTGGCCCTGTAGTAGGACCGCATCCGCCGGATCCGCTCTATTCGTCTGCCAATGCTGCCGCCGGAAGGCTCCCCCAGCGACACCACCTCGATACGTTCATCCAGCGGATAGGCCGTCTGATGTCCTGCAAAAAGAAGGATCGACACCGCAATCCCTCTGGCGGCATACTCATTCGCCAGCAGTGCCACCACCCGCTCCGTCCCCCCGCCCGGCATGTCCGGAATGACAAAGACGATCTTCCCTTTCACTATACCCGTACCTCCATATTGCCAATCTAAAAAAAACGCGCTACAATAAGACAAACTACCACACAAGGAGCCGCCGCCATGTCTGTCAACCCTTTTTTGAGTATCGTCATACCGGTCTACAACGCCGAATCCTATCTGCCCTGCTGCCTCGACAGTATTCTGGCGCAGCAGTTTACAGATTATGAAGTTATCCTGGTGGATGACGGTTCCACGGACCGTTCCCCCGCCATCTGCGATGCATATGCCGCCGGTCACTCACAGATCCATTGCCTGCACCAGGCAAACAGCGGCCATACGGCAGCCAGACAAAAAGGCGTCCGCGCAAGTCTCGGAACATACATCGCCTTCGTGGACAGCGACGACTGGATAGCCCCGGAAATGTACGCCCGCATGTGCACTGCCGCCCGGGATACCGGCGCAGACATCGTGCACTGCAATTACACCTCCGTCATGCCCCACAAAGAGAAAATATGCGGCATCCCTTTTCCGTCCGGCTTCTATGACAAAAAAAGGCTTATGGAAACAGTATACCCTAATATGATCTATTTTGGAACCTTCTTCGTGTTCGGCATCGCCCCCAACCTGTGGAACAAGCTGTTTAGACGCAGCCTGCTGGAACGCTGTCTGTTCCGTATTCCGCACGACATCGTCGTGGGTGAGGACGGTCCCGTCACTTATTCCTGTATGCTGGAAGCCGATTCCGTCTTTTTCTGTGATGAGGCGTACTACTATTACAGGAGCAATGACAGTTCCCTCTGCCATCAGATGGACGTAAAACGCCTGATCGAAAACCACTCCATGTTCGAGACTTACGAACGGCTGATCGTTCCGGCGGCCCGCCCTTTTATGCAAAAGCAGCTACATTACTTCTTCGTTTACCAGAGCCTGCTCACCTTCGTTCCGGTCTTTCGCACGATCCTGGAAACGTCCGGCGATTTTCGGCGGCTTTTTCTGGCGGAATGCGATAATCCGTATATCCGCACAGCCTTCAAAGCCGTTCCTCTCAAGGATATCACCGGCCTGCACAACAAGCTCTACGCCGCCTGCATCCGCTGCCGGCTGTCCGGACTTTTTAAGCTGCTGCTCTGATGTAAACCGTGCTCTACCAGGCGCACGCCCATGCGATATACTCTTTAAAAAATACCGGATTTCCTTCTGTATCTGTCACCGCTATCGTCTTAACCCCGCTCACCGGCTCCGCGAAACGGAACAGGCACTTCTTATTCCTGCCGGCATCCATCTGGTCTGCCTCGGCGATCACGTTGCCAGCCGCATCCAGAAGCTTCACCCGGTATGCCGGCCGGTCAACCCGCAGAGGTCTTTCGATCAACACCTCGATCACATTCTGTCCGAGCGCCTCGTCTTCAATCTCATAAGAACTGTGACGGCCTGCCAGCTCTTCCTCCACATTAAAACACGACGTCTCCTCGAAATAAAATGCCGTCCCCACCTGATACAGATTGATATTGCGGCTGTAGGCCCAATACTCCTCGCGCACCGGCAGGAAGAAAGCGTTTTCTGATAACAGCTTCCGGCCATCCTGCCAGGCTGTGTTGATCGTTCCCGCATACACGCGTTCATCGGAGATTTCGGCACCGGCCCAGCCCGTAAGCTGCAGGACAGGACTCGTCAGCCCAAAAAGAACCATCAGCAGTACAACACCCCAGCGTGCAGCCACAGCCTGACCCGCAGCAGCAATAAGTTCCTTCCTGCCGCCGGTCCTTCCGCACTTTTCTCTCTCCCTCAGCAGCGCACAGCCCGTCAACAACAGCATATAAAACCCCACATTGGAAAAGATCTCATATTTGCTGCCCATCTGCGCCGCCCCGATTTTCCCTACCGCCTCCCAGGAATCCGGAACACGCTTCACCGTTACCAGGAAAAAGGCTGACACAATCACCAGAAACAGTGCCAGCGTATAGAAAATCACCCGCTGCCGGTCAACCTTTTTGCCGTGGGATAAAGGACGCAGCACCTGCACGACAAACCCTGCCGCCAGCACGACAAGTCCGGTGACTCCTGCGGCTCCCGCCAGAATACCGGAAAAGGGCATCCGCCACAAGATCTCCCGAAGCGGCGTCAATAAAACTGCACCCAGCTCCACCGCCAGTCTGCCGGCCAACCGCAGCCAGTACGCCGCCTGTCCCATGGACGCTGCATCGATCCAGCCGCCGCCGTCTCCCTGCCCGCCAAAAGAATACAAAAGCTGCAACAAAGACGCCGCTCCCGTCACAAAAGCAAACAGCCGCTCCCGCCTGCCGATGCTTTTCCAGAAAAGGAGCAGATAAAAAAGCATCAGCGGCAGCATCACCGCATACGTACCTTTGGACAGACAGATCAGGGACGCCGCGCCCAGCAGGCCGGCATAGACCCATCCGGGAAACGCCTCCAGATCAGCCACCAGAAGCAACAGCAGCAGGTAGATCCCCCAATAGGCATGATTGGTAAAAAACAACGTCTCTTCACAAAAGCAGGTCATCATCACAAGCATACACCACAAGATCCTGTTCGGAAACCGCATCAGACCTTTAAATGGCGGTAAGACAAAAAATGCCCACACCATGCTGCACAGAAGGCAGGCCGTCCCCTGCATAAAATAGAGCGCGGCAGAAGCCGGCACCCGCAGCAGCTTCACATAAAAAAGCGTGATCAGGCGCGGCAGAAGCGGCAGATATCCCGCATCCGCGATCAGCAGATTGGCGGTCAGCTTTTCTTCCCTCGCAAAACGCAGGAAGTTCGTCACCGCTTCCGCATAAGTGGGTTCCAGATAAACAGAACTGTCCACCAGATAAATGACTGCCATAAAGAATACCGTCAGCACTGAAAACGCAAAAAAACAGGCCGGACTTTTCTCAGCCGATTTTCCTTTTTCCGCTCCTGCAAAAACAAGAAACACCAGGATTACCGCACACAGGAGCACGATCCCGTAACACACCAGCCGGATCGTATATTCCGTCCCTGTCACATGGTAATGACAGGCCTGCACCAACGTCGTCTGCTGTGCATTGCCGTTCAGACTGAAATTACCGAAGCCGTAAAAGTCCGGCCCGGCAGCAATCTCCAGCTCTCCTTCTGCCACACCCTCCGTGCGCAGCAAAAGCGTGGCCGTTCCGCTTTCCAGCTTCTTAAGCGGAAGTTTTTGCAGTCTAACCCAGGTTCCGCCCGTCATTTCCCCTAAAGAAAGACTCTGGGTATCCTGCCGGTCGCCCTGCTGCAGCGTATAGACCAGCTTTCCGGCGCTGTCAGGGCTGCTTTCGGATACGAAAAGCGCATAATACCCCTGCCGCCAGCTGCTTCCCTCCGGAATGGTCAGCGGCTGCATGATCTCTATACCGTCAGACAGCGTGATGCCATCGGCCAGATCAGCAGCATCGCTTCTCACATCCACCGGCTCGCCGTTCACGATATAACGTGATAATGCCAGCAGAACCACCAGCATACCGGCCAGAAACGGGATATATTCTTTTTTGCATCGTTTCATCATCAACATCATCCGTCAAACTATCTGAGCATCCATCGCTGCTCTTCACGCTCTCCATGCGTTTCCAATGTCACTGCACCGTCCCGGTAAGTGAGCGCCAGACCGTTCTGCACGATATAGTATCCCTGCTCCGGTGTGCCGTACAGATTCCATAAGTAACTTACCTTGTCCTGTTCCTCGTAAAACATGTTCATGCCGTCATCCATATACACGGTCAGCCCGGCGCCGTCTCCCGACTGCTTCACGGCCAGCACCTGCTCATTGCTGCGGAAACGCAGGCTGATCCCCGCCGCGGCAGCACTGCCGGACTGCTTCAGCTTTCTGCGGGATATATTGTGAAAATATATTTTCTGTTCCGGATTCTCTGCATCCACGTCCGCCCCTGCAGGCTGATCTAATGACACCAGTGTCACTTCCCCTTCTCTTTCCGCCACTGCCATATCCTGTGCCGCGTAAGGTGTCAAATAATAATACCCATCCAAAACGCCCGACGGCGTCTTTTCCTCTTCCTGATAAAACTGCGCCCGCGCTTCCTCCCCGTCATCCAGCGCAAATGTCTTAGCGAACAGGTTTGTACTGCCAAGCAATACCACCAGGACCACCGCTGCCACAGTGCCGCCCACCGGCGCGCCCAGCTTTCTCACAAGCTCTCTTTTTCCGGCAGCGCCGCGCCTGTTTTGCGCCATATAGGCAGGCAACCCCTCCACATAACGCATCCAGTCAACAAGCCCCTTCGCCCCGTAGGGAATCATGACCACAAAGTACGGAATCGTATAGGACGCACTGGATTCCCATATAAAATGAAACAGATAACCGCCGAGAAAAATCACCGCCCCCAGCAGTTCCTGCACATTCCTGCTTCGCCAGGTTAAAAACACGTACAAAAGCATTCCGAAAAGCAGCAGCGTCTGTGCATAGTTCATCACCACGTAGAACAGCACGCTCCCCTGCCCTTCGATCAGGCTCCGTACGGCCCCCGACAGTTCGATGGCCGCGTTTCTTCCCTTCGTCCGGTCCAAGCTGATAAAAGAAGGGTCGTTCCACTGAAAAGCGTTTTTGCGGGCAAAGAAGGTCGCTCCTTCATCCAGGGGATTTTCTGCCATTCTTGTCAGTGCTTTTTTGATGTCTGTCCAGGAGGCCTCCTTCACCTTCTCCGCGTCATAATCGTACTTCACATAAATATCACCGATATAGCCGCTGTAACCGCCCGGCCCAAGCGGCGTCTCCTGCAGTCCCATCACAACCCAGGAGAGCATTTCCAGCCCTTCCCCGGCCTCATATCCGGACAGCTTCTCCACATACCTGTTGACTGCCTCGTTACATCCCGCCACGCCAAGGCTCATCAGAACGATCACCGACAGGGAAGCCAGCGCCCTGGCTGCATTTCTTTTTTCTGACACTAATGTCACTATTGCATCATAGACAAGAAAACAGGCCGCCGCGATCAGATAGATCAGACAGTTCATCTTGATGACCGTGGCAAATCCCATACAGATACAGGCCGGCAGAACATAGCGGTATTTTCCCGTATCCAGATATTTCGCAACACCGTAGACGGCTCCCAGAGACAACGCCATACCCGGAAGAATGCCGTACAGATACGTCACATAGAAAGCCAGCGGCGTCCACAGGAGCAGCGCCATATACACAAGAACAGGCAGCTTTTCCTCCTTTTTCCAGAAAAAAGCCGCCAGCTTCGACAGCAGCACATAGACCGCCGCCAGTGCGATCACATTGACAAACTGCAGACCGATATAATTGTCCACGCCAAATACAAAGGAGAGCAGATAATAAAACAGAATGATACCCGCCTGATACGGATACCGGAACAGATAACCGCCTTCCGCATAAGCTGAAAAATTCCCCTCCCGCCACTGCATGGCGATCCCGTAGACCTTAGCCGGGTCAGAACCCGGTTCCAGCTGCGTGATCAGAATCCAGAATGTCCAGACTGCTACGGTAAAGAGACTGAGATAGCAGAAAATGCGGTTGTTTCCTGCGGACTTTATCCTGCTGCCGGCTTCTGTGTGCGCTGCGTTCTGCGCCAGTCCGCCGTTACTTGCCTGTACTGCACTCGGTGTCAGTCCGCTGTTACTTGCCTGTACTGCACTCTCTGTTAGCTTGTCGTTATTTGCGTGTGCATTACCTGTCTGACCGTATGCCTGTGTCTGCAGTGCCGGATGGCTTGCCCGCCTTTTCACAATCTGACGGATCAGTATGCCCACCGCGGTAAAGACCGCAAACACCAAAAGATGCCGCCAGGGATCGTCCGCAATGTTTCTTGTCCTTTCCATGCCGATTCCTGCTTCCGACGTAACAACACCGATAAAACTGGTGCTGAACAGGCTCTGCAGCAGCAGGCCCGATACGATCAGTACAAGCAGGATGCGGATTGCTGTATTTACAAATGTATAAAATGATTTCTGAAATTTCATCGTTACCTCTATGTGGCTGTTACCAGATATGCGCATAACAGCCGCTCCTGTACCGTTCCTGACACGGTTAAAATTGTCTGAGCACCCGCACCGTCCGCCTGAATATGATCAGCAGCGGATGTCTGACTCCGTGTCTTCTGAGTGCCATATAGCTTTCCCGGACGGACACCCAGTAATTGCGCAGCCCGGCATTGCTCGTCCCGCCGTAGAACATGGAGACCAGCCGCTCCGGCACATAAGCCAGCCGGTTCTTCTCATCCTTCAGAAAACGTACCATGAACTCGTAATCCGCCGCGCACCGGTAGCCGGTATCATAAACGCCGTATTTCTCGTAGACACTGCGCTTCAGAAATAAAGTCGGATGGCCCGGAAGCCAGCCGTCTGCCAGCCGCCCATCCCCCATATGCCATGTGCGGATGATCCGCTCTCCCTCCACGTAAACCAGATCCGCGTGAGAGCCGATGCAGTCCCTGCCGCCCTGCTCGATCGCCCGCACCAGTTTCGTGACCGCATCGGGCGTACAGAATCTGTCGTTGCACACCGCCACGACATCGCCGCTGCACATGCGCAACGCTTTGTTCATGGCGTCATACAGGCCATGATCCGGCTCGGAGATCCATTTGACTCTAAGCTGCCGGCCGTGTCCCATATCTTCTCCACCGCCCTGAGCCGTCTGGCTGTCATAACCGCTCTGTCCGTATTTTTCGGCAAAATCCCGGATAACTTCCAACGTTCCGTCCTGCGACTTCCCGTCCACGATAATGACCTCTATGTCAGGGTAATCCTGCTGTCCGATACTGTCCAGCGTTATCTTTGCCTGCTCTTTTACATTATAAGTTGTCACTAATAAAGATACTTTCCACATAGTTCAGATTTTACCCTATTATCACAGAATATGCAATCAACCGGCTTTACTCTTTTTGTACGACCACATACTCTTCCGCCTGCAGACATACCATGTACCCGGAAGCATCCATCGCGCTGTACGCCTGCTGCAGCATCACAATATACTGATCCTTCTGCACGAGTCCCATATGTTCCTCTTCAATATCGATAACCATTTTATCTACGAGCCTTGTCTGCAGATCATATGCAAATTTCCCACCGGCCAATGTAAAAACAGGTTCCTTCTTCTCAATGTTTTCATCCAGAAAATCATACATTTCCGTATATAATAAGGTGTGATCATTTTCACCTCTTATCGTAAACCGCATACATTTTAAAGCGGTAACAGAAAACAGGAATACCAACAAAAAGCAGGCCAGATAAAGGCCGGGCTTCTTTGGCACCTTCCCAATAATACATGCAATACATACCGCACCGCCGGCCAATGCAATAACAACACACTTCCATACGGAAAACTCACCCAGCCAGTGGAAAATGTAAATACCGGTCTCATCTACTATATTAAGAAAGAAATCTTCTATCTCCCGCAGACTGAAATACATAACAAAAGATACGGTCAGATACACCAGTACGACCGCCAGGATCACTTTACGGCATCCGGAAACCTGTGCCTGATCACAAAACCATACCAGTGCCATTAACAACAATATCCCCATAAAAATATCAATATATCTTCCATAAAACAAAGTATCTATACGGACACTGCCGCCGCCCGTATCATAACTGTAGTTGATAAAAAACAGACTGGTCATGGGAATCGTAAACAATACAGACGCCACCGGAAAACAAAATGCTCCGATCTGACTCGGCTGCCTCTTAACGGCTCCACACACTTTTTTTATGCAAAAAGCAACTCCAAAACCGGCAAAAAGATAAGCTGCCGACAGCAGATGCCAGATCTGCCCTGCCATACCGATCATCAATTTCAGGAATCCTTCTGCCGTAAATACATGCCCCAGTTTCGCGATCTGCTCAGACAACGTATTTGCACTGCTAAATTCTATATAAAAGCCCATATCCTGCAGCACTGCATTGTCATTCAGCAAACCGACAAAAAATGCTTTCAAGGCTGCGCAGACAGGAAATGCTGCTGCAATCAAGCCAAATACACATAAGAAATGCAGCGTCCTGATCTTTTTCTTCCACAACAGAACAGATAAAGTCAACAAGACTGCCGCGATCACAGCCAGCATCCGGCTGTGGACCATATAGACTGCTCCGACTGTTATCCCCAGCAGGAGCCCTTTTCGACCGCTCGGGGATTCTTCCAGAAGGATCAGTTCATACAGGATCAGCCATACAAAAAAAGAAAGCAGCGTTTCACTCCATGCGACATGGGAATGAAAAATATAAGCAGAATATGAAACGGCCGCAAAAGCTATCACCGCAGACCCCGAACTATCCGCTTTGTCATACCTTATCTTCTGCACTGTCTTATATGCCAGCCAATAACTGATAAGTCCCAGGATGGCATTTATCAGGACTGCCATCCGATACATGACCGTCATATCCGCAAATACCAGAAAAATCGGTGCCAGCAGCAGACTGTATCCAAAAGCATACCAGGGCATACCGTTCATCACACCGGCCCACGTATGGCCAGTCAGATTCGCAGCATGTCCCCAATACCCCATCTCATCCGCATAGACGATAGGCCCGTGCAGTTTGCCAATATAAAAAACGCGCAGCAAAAACACTGCGATAGAAAACAGAATCAGTAGATATCTTTTTTCCCGTTGCTTTTCCATTCTACAGCCATCCCTCTTGCGCTTCCAGAATACTCCGAATCCCCTCTTTAAAATCCGTATGCGGTATCTGCCCGATCTGTTTCTCCAAAAGAGTGGTATCCGCACACAGATACATGACCTGCTTCTCCGCATAGGGAATCCGGCCGATGCCCAGCCGCGCTTCCTGCTCTTCTTCCGTCTCTTTTATCACTTCACCACGATACTCCTGCAGCACGTTGTCGATGTCCTTGATATAACTTTTCAGCTCCCTGGCCTGCCCGCTGCCTATGCAGTACACTGCGCCATCCGTTCCCTTCTCTGCCAGCGCATAGAAAATCTGCGCCGCATCCCTGCTGTAAAGGTAATCCCACATCTGCCCGCCGGGCGTAAATGCCGCAGCTTCCCCGCTTCCGATTTTTCTCACCGCACTCATCACCATACTGCCGGAACCGTCGTATGGCCCGTAAACACTTAAGATTCTCGTCCAGATATGCCGCATCTTCTTCTTTGCACAGACAACGCGGCTCATCTGCCCGGCACAGAGCTTCGCCATACCGTATCCGTTCTCCGGATGCGCCGGCAGGTCCGGTGTCAGTTTCCCGTCCCCCCTGCCGTATTCCGCCTGAGACCCTGCACCGATGAACGTATGACATCCCAGCCGCTCAGCCAGCTCCACAGCATCCATGGTATACGCAATATTGCCGGTCTGCAGGTGCATATCGTTTCTGGCCTCTCCCACCGTTCCGCTCCACGCAAAATGATAAAAAACGTCAAACTGATGCATGGCTGCATTCTTCTGACGAAACAACTGCTTATAGTCGGCCAGATCCGCCTCCACCACCTGCACGAGCGGGGACTGCGGTATATTTTTTATCCTGGCGGAGCCCTTATGACAGATCGCGAGGACTCTCGTATTCTCTCTGATACACTTTTCGATCAATGCCATACCGATGGCCCCGGTCGGCCCGGAAATCACTGCTCCTGTCATAACTTCCCCTCCTCAGATGCCTTAAGCGCACGATACAAAATCTTTAACCGCCGCCATGACCTCCTCTTTGGACATGATATAATGCCCCTGTCCTCCGAACAGCTCTGCATACTCCGTCCAGTAGTCATACTTTGCCGGAACACCGGGCAGTTCGTTCACAAAGCGCTCACCCGTCAGATACTGATAAAGTTCTCCCGCAGAAACAGGCTCTGTCGCCGGATGCCACAGGCGGACGTCCTGCTGCATCGCCGTCTGAATGTCCTTCCACAACCGCTTTAACGGATAAAACTGATAAATACTCCGGCTGTCCGTAAAGTGCAGTGCGCTGAACCCCAGTTTCTGAAACTTCTCTTTCAGGCACGCTTCCTGCTGCCGGTCAAGATCCCTCACTTTATAAAACCCATTTTCCTGTATCTGATAATATTCTTCCAACTGAGGATCGTCACCCAACAGCTGCTGCATTTTCTCCTGCTTTAACATAAACGGAATGACATGCATGTAATCATAGATAAAATTCTTCTTAATATTCTTCCCGAACAGTCCCGGCAGGCGAACGATCAAAGCATCCGCATAACGCTCTCTCACCCATACCTCCAACTGATAACGGTTATATCCATACGGATGCAGTCCTTCCGTCTGGATCCCGGTGCTTTCCTGCACACCGTCCGGCGCCTTAAATACATCCACTGTAGAGATCAAAACCAGCTTCTTCGGCGAAATCCGGCTGATGTTCTCCTCTGCCTGCAGAATCAACTCCATATCCCGTTCCGGCGCCTGATTTGCCAGATATTTCTCGGCCCGCAGTCCGGAATAAACCAGCAGATCCGGCTTTGTTCCAAAGGCTTCCTCTATATTTTTAGAATGATAGACTGCGTCGAAGCTGCCTTCGCTGTACAGATTGCTGCCTACAAATCCTGTGTAGCCTACTAATGCGTTCATATTGGTTCTCCCATGTTGTCTATTTTTTCTGTATACACACTCGTATTTTCTCAACAATAACATAAAAACAAATTTGTATATATCCAAAATACCAGAGCACATAATTCATCTGTGTATGAACAAAAGAATGAGCCTTTGCCAGAATAAACCAGGAAACAGAAGTCATAAAAAAGACAACATACATCGCTGCTGTTTCAATATTTAACTGATTCTTTTTATAATCATACACAAAAATACAGAGCGGGATGATACATAAAAGCTGGAAGCAATCTCCGGTCACTCCTGTAATGATCTCTGTCGTAAATTTGAAATACCTGCAAAGCACTTCCCAGACAGACGTATTAAAAGACTCCCACCATGCCGGAGGAAAATTATTTAAATCTGCTCCGCTTGTCCTCTTCAGTACATCCTGTTCAAAAATACTCTTTATGCCATCAAGAATATTTCCATCACTTGATCTGAGTGGTGCGTGAATACAGACTGCAGCAAAAAAACCTGCCAATGCCATCATGCCGATGATAAATACTGATCGAAACACCAGTTTCTGCCTGTTCTTATCCTTGTAATAAAAAACCTTCACCAGATCAACCAGTAAAAAAGCAATCAGCCCCATCATTATAACAGATATATATTCATATCCACACAAACATTTAATCAAAACTGAAAGAAAAGCAGCAATATAGCTTATAATCCGACATTTTTGATTGTCAATCTTCCAGGCACAGAATAATCCCACTGCCATTGGAATAAACCACGTAAACTCTACCCAATACAGATTTCTGGCAAAATTAACAATCCATGGCGACAACCAGAAAATTGCCAAAAAGCAGCCGGCCATAACCAGGCTGTATTTTTTCCAAAGAATTGCTGCAATTACGACAAAGACTGCTGCTGTCATAAGACTACACAACAAGTGCAGATTCTCAATAACTTCATCATATTCCATATGTCGTGCCATCCATCGGAAAATCTTACCCTGAAGCCCATACTGACTTACATATTCTTCCAGGATTCCTCTGCTCTTTTCTTCCTTATTACCATTATAAAAAGTGATATCCCGAAGACTCTTATATTTACTCTCATTCAATATCGTATCTGTTTCAAGTGTAACCGTTATATTGACACCGTCATCCTCTGCATCCAAAATTCGAAACATTTCTCCGTTCCCAAATCGAACATAATTTCCTGTCTGTGCCGCTTCTCTTGTATAAAAATCAGCAACGATGCGTATGGCTGCAGCGTTTGTTGAAAATCCATTTTCCCATCCATCTTCCGTCAAAAACGTCCTGTCATATGAATTATACACTCCAGCTGTATCGTGATAAGTACCCAGACCAAATCTTCTCCAACCTGCTCCTGCACCATTATGATCAGCTTCTATCACTCCGGAAACCAATGTCTCACTGTCATGTTGAAAATTGGAAAAGGAAAGGTTATATGTATCCATCGAACTATACATATAATTCCATGCTAGAATTACTGTCAAAAAAAGCCCTGTAGATGTCACTCGCAGAATTGTATCTTTACCTTTTCCTTTCCATAAAGAGCTGATCATAAATCCCCATACCGCAATGATCAACAGCACAATAAGCACCTTTGTTTGAAAGTCAAAAGCCGATTCCGCATATGCATATCCGATCAGTAGATCACCTGATATATTCTCTTCCGTCAGATAATCCGGAGTAACGATCTGAAGGTACGGTGTTGTCCGACAGTCCTCGGCAGAAATTTTCAATGTATACAGCCGTTTTTTCTTTAAAGAAGCATTAGAGTATACTTTATACCATTCACCGGCAGTTATCCTGCTTACATCGACCTTCATTTCATCAATTTTGTGTCCGTTCTCATCTCTTACTTCAAAAAGAAGCCAACCTGTATTTCCTTCTTCCTGATTGATCAGATTAATGTCAAACCCGGCAAAATGCTTTTTGACAGGCATAAACTGCACCTCAAAATCCTGCTGCCCCAGATCAATATATTCAACGAAATCTTCTGCACGTATATCATTATACGGTATATCATCGCAATAAAATCCATGTGCAAAGAGATCAAGCGGTCCTATCATCAAAATCAACATCAGCATCAACATTGTGATTCCTACCGCATATATCTTTCTTTTTCTCCCCTTCATATTCTCTTCCCTTGTATCTTCTCTACAATTTCTCAACGCTCTCAAAACTGTATCGTTTTCTTCTGAAAATCAAATCAATGATCAGCTGCAGATACTTGATAATCACCGTAAGAATTCCAAAAAGACCAAAAAAGGCTACTGATAAAAACAAAATCGTTGTCGTCCAACCTGCCACAGGATTGCTGGTCAGATATACGACCACTGAATAGGCCAGCACCAAAATTGCCGTAAACATCATCCCTGCGGTCATAGTGATCGAAAACCGATATCCTACATCTGTAAATAAAAGGAGAGAATCGGCCGCCAGTCCTATCCGATATCTCTTTTCTTTCGCATCCAACTGCAAATGCAGATCCGTCGCAGTCACCGAATATATCATAGACGCAGTCTTTAAACCACAGCTGGAATAAATCGCTTTTCTATAAGGAACCGTCTTATTCATACTGCTGACACGGTTGATCACTCTCCTGCTCAGAATGCGAAAACTCTCTGTCCTCATCCTGCCCTGAAAATCCGTAAACCGCTCAAATACCCTGTAGAAAAATCGGGATGTGCTCCTGTCCTTTTTATCCGGCGATGCACTTACAATATCATAGCCTTCCAGGGATCTGCGGTATACTTTCATGATTTCTTCCCTGTCATAGTCCATATAAGTGCTGTCAAATTCAAAGACAAAATCTCCGATCGCCAGATCCATACCGGCATTCATTGACAACTCCAAACCATGAAAACTGCTCATATGAATGACCGAAACACAGGTTGTCTTCGCCAGCGCTCCTGTTCTTCTGATACATGAAACACTGTCATCCTCCGAACAATCATCCACACATATTATTTCCGAATGCTCAAAATTTTCTTCGAACACCTCCATGACCGTTTGTAAAAAGCGCTCAATCCTGTGCTCCGCATTATATACATATATAACCGCAGATATAAAATTCTTTTCTTTACTCCACACTGTCAAGTACCTCATCCAAATCGTATACTGTATTAATCTTCCCCGAAAGAATTCCTACAAACGCCGGTCTTCTGGAGTAAACCCGGATGACTGTTGGCCTGGAATCATCAATTTCCGAACTCATCAAAATCGGCTTCATAGAGAAAAGTGAATCTTTGTATGTGAATTCAAATTCATCCCTGAGATACTTCTCTGCCAGACTGGCCATATAAGGAAAGGCTGTATCCGGTCTGGCCGGACAGTCATTACAGTTGCCCAAACAGACCGGTGAGCAATACCCTTCGCTTCTGCTCTGACAGTCAAAAACCGGAACCTTATCATAACTGGTATCATGAGGTGTGAACGTAACCGATGTCAGGGAATGCATACCAGTCTTTCCAAACGGCATGATTGAGAAAAAAGGGCCATCCATCACGGTAAAACCATATTCTCTCAGCCTGTCATTTACCTCACACAGGATAATCTCACACAGTTCATATTTTATTCCAAATTCTTCATAGCCTGCCAAACGCAAAACCTGATTGGTAGATGCATAAGCTGCATTGAGTAAAAACCCCGTACGATACTCTTCTCCATTATTGTCACGAAGCAAATACGAATCCTGATTCTTTTCCATCACCTCTATCCTGATTCCATATCTGATTTCAACCGTATGATATTCTGCTATCTTTCTGAGCAGATACTCCTTTAATATTTGGGCATCATAAGTGTACTCCCTTGTCAAAAATGCACCATCACACATGCCTCTTTTAAAAAATCTGTCAGGATTCAATTCCTCGCATGGAATCGCCGCTGCCTCACAAAATTTACGAAACTGTTCCCCATCCGTCCAGGAATACTGACGGGAAACTGCATAAATTTTTTGAAATTCCCTGTTGACACAGAACCCAAAGTCTCTGTTAAATCTTTCGAAATACCCTGCTGACTTCATTGCCGTAGAAAGTGAGCGCGGATAATGATAACCCTGGTGTACTCTTGCCTGATTGATATAAGTAGCTCTTCGAAACGGCTCCGCATCACATTCCAGTACCAGAACAGACTCTCCCTTCCGGCCGCAGAAAAGAGCCGCATAAAGGCCGTAAAATCCGGCACCGATTATTATTTTATCATAATATGTCCTCATGCTTTCCATCAAAGTCCTCTGCCGATTGATCCAATACTCTGGATTGTGTACAAAATTCACTTAACTGCCGCTCCATAACCTGTGCAATCGGTCTGCCATCCCGCCAGGCCACACTCCACTCCACGATCATCTCCATCGCTTTCTCCACATTCCAGACAGGTGCCCAGCCAAAGGTCGATTTCAGTCTGGAACAATCCAGTTTCAGGAAATTCGCTTCATGCGGACCGCCGTCATATTCATTCTTCCAGGAAATCTTCTGTCCTGTAACCTGCTGCCACTTCTCACAGAACAGCGTCACCAGTTTCCCTGTGGAGAAACAGTCCGTCTCATCCGGCCCCACATTATAACTTCCCGCAAGGGCCGTATCTTCCGCCTGTCTTGCCGCAAGCATCAGATACACCGCCACCGGCTCCAGAACATGCTGATACGGCCTGACCGAATAGGGATTCCGCACAATGATATCCCGTCCTTCCACCGCGGCCCTGATACAGTCCGGAATGATCCTGTCCACAGCGAAATCGCCGCCGCCGATCACGTTGCCGGCCCTGACAGTTGAAATCGCCACCAAATCGGCATTGAAAAAAGAATTCTTATAACTGCTGGTCACCAGCTCTGAACAGGATTTCGAATTGGAATAAGGATCATATCCGTTCAATTCCTCGTTCTCACGATATCCCCAGTGCCACTCCCTGTTCAGATACACCTTATCCGTCGTGACGTTGACAAAGGAACGTACACAGGAATGCGTGCGGACGCCTTCCAGAATATTGACCGTCCCCATCACATTGGCCTCATACGTATAGACAGGATTCTTATAGGATTCCCGCACGATCGGCTGCGCCGCCATATGAATGACGATCTCCGGCTGTGTCTCATCAAACACCCGCTGCAGGTGCGCAAGATCCCGGATATCCCCTGTAACGGAATGTATTCTCTCACCCATGCCGCTAAGTGCATAAATACTCGGCTCTGTCGGCGGTTCCAGTGCATATCCTGTAACATATGCGCCTGCCTGCAGCAGTGCGGCACACATCCACGTTCCCTTAAAGCCTGTATGTCCGGTCACCAGAACCCTTTTTCCCCGATAGAAATCTAATCCAAAGTTAAACATAGCATGCTCTCTCTTTTCAAACACAAAATCTCAGTTGTCAATCCCCCTGTTCCTTACTGCCTCACAGCCTCAATCAATGTCTTTGCCATATGATCGATCATCTCGTCCGTCATCCCCGGATACACGCCGATCCAGAAAGTATCCGCCATGATCCTGTCCGTATTGGTCAGACTGCCGGCCACACGGTAGCCCGTTCCCGCCGCACGCATCTCATCAAAGCAGGGGTGCTTCGTCAGATTGCCGGCAAACAGCATCCTTGTCTGAATACCATGGTCTTCCATATACTGTACCACGTGGTTACGACTGACGCCCTCTTTACAGGTAATCAGGAACCCAAACCAACTAGGTGCGGAATTCTCACATGCCTCCGGCAGGATCAGCTTGTCCAAAATATGCTCCGCCTCCTCTGCCGCCAGCAAATTTGCTTTCAAGCGGTCAAAATTATGCCTTCTTTTCTCCACGAAAGAGGGGAACTTTTCCAGCTGCGCGCAGCCGATCGCCGCCTGCATATCAGTCGCTTTCAGATTATATCCAAAATGAGAATATACGTATTTGTGATCATATCCTAAAGGCAGTTCCCCATACTGTCTGTCAAAGCGATGCCCGCAGAGATTATCGCATCCGGACGGGCATACACAGTCCCGTCCCCAATCGCGGAAAGATCGGATACATTTATTCAAAAGGGCATTGTCCGTATATACCGCGCCGCCTTCGCCCATCGTCATATGATGCGGCGGATAAAAACTGGAGGTACCGATATCCCCGATGGTTCCTGTCAGCCTGACCGCACCGTCAATCGTATATTCGGAACCGAGCGCATCACAATTATCCTCTACCAGCCATAAATTATGCTTTTTACAAAATGCACTGACTGCCTTTAAGTCGAACGGGTTCCCCAGCGTGTGTGCGATCATCACCGCTTTTGTCTTATCAGACAACGCCGCTTCCAACATGCTTACATCAATATTATACTGTGGAATCGTCACATCCACAAATACCGGGACCGCCCCATACTGAATGACAGGGGCAACTGTTGTCGGAAAGCCGGCCGCCACGGTGATCACCTCGTCTCCTCTTCTCACGGCCCGTTCGCCAAGAAGCGGAGAGGTCAGCGCCATAAAGGCAAGCAGATTCGCCGAAGATCCCGAATTGACAAGAGAGCAGTACCGAACTCCCAGATACGCAGCCATCTGCTTCTCAAATTGATCCGTATATCTTCCGGAAGTCAACCAGAATTCCAATGCACTGTCCACCAGATTGACCATTTCCGCACTGTCATATACACGGGACGCATAAGGAATCCGCTGTCCTGCTTCAAAAGGCTTCTTTACATTATGGTAAGTTTCGCAATACTCCTTTACCAGATCCAAGATCTGTTCTTTTGCCTGCTGTTCTGTTTTTTCGTTCATATGCTTCTCTTCTCCCGCTCTTCATTCTTTCCCGACACTTTCGCCCAATCTTCTTCCTACTTACTACCCCTTAATCATTTAAAACTGCTGTTTTCATACCGCCAGAAGACTTACTCTGCTACATCCATATCTTCCACGGAGCCTTTCCGCTGCTCCACAATCCTTCCAGATAATCTCTGTCATGTACGGTATCCATTGGCGACCAAAACCCATGATGTCGATATGCTGCCATCTGCCGATCCACCGCCAGACGTTCAAAAGGAGCAGCCTCCAGCATTTCCGAACCGTCTTCCAGATACTCGAATATTTCTCTGTTTAAAACCATAAACCCTGCATTCACCCAGGACTGGTCTTTCCGCGCTTTTTCTTTAAAGCTCTCTATACGACCATTTTCATCAATCTTAATCGCACCAAATCTGCCAGCAGGCTGGGTTGTCGTAATCGTCGCAATCCGGCCCTGCTCCCTGTGAAATGCAAGCAGCGCAGGAATATCCACATCCGCTACACCATCACCGTAAGTCAGCATAAAAGTCTCATCATCGCCAATATAATCGCGAATCTTCAAAATCCGGCCGGCCGTCATAGTCTCCAGTCCGGTATTTGCCAGCGTAATCTTCCATGGCTCCGCCGCAGGATTGTGATATTCTCGCTTTTTATCTTTTAAGTAAAAAGTCGCATCCGACTGGTATATATAATAGTGAACAAAATAATCTTTGATCATATGGCCTTTATACCCGCAGCATATGATAAAATCATGATATCCGTAAGCGGAATAAATCTTCATGATATGCCACAAAATCGGTTTGTCGCCTATGTCCACCATAGGTTTGGGTTTCAGCACGGATTCTTCGCTGATCCGACTGCCTTTTCCGCCTGCTAAAATCACAACTTTCATACTATTTATTGATGCCTCTCTACCATACATTCCTGTCCGAATCTGCATATCGCTCACACAAACCGACATCCATCATAAACCCCTTCACCCTCTGCACGTCACTTTAACCACGGTGCAATTCCTGCATTCCACAGGTTTTCCATGTTCACCCGATCGCGGTATGTCTCCACCGGCGTCCAGAAGCCTCTATGTTTGTATGTGGTCAGCTGCTCTTTTCCGGCAAGCCTGTCCGTCAACAGCCTTTCCAACTCATAATCTCCCTGCAGCACATCAAAAACACGCCGATCCAATACATACAGGCAGGCATTGGTCCATGCCTCATTCACCGGCTCATTCCCCTGTATCTTCCGGATCAGACCAGTACCATCAATATCCAGTGCCTCATTACGTCCGGTCGGCCTGGCCACTGCCATCGTGGCAGTCTTCCCCTGTTGTCTGTGATATGTGATTATTTGGTTTACATCAATATCAAAAAGACAATCTCCAGCCGCAACAATAAATGTATCTTCATCAATATATTCCTGTATCCGGGCAACACGCTGTCCGGTAGAAGAATACAGCCCGGTATCCACCACCGTCACCTTCCAGTCCTCTGTACGGTTTTTGTGGATCTCTATGGTATTGGTCTGCAGATCCACCGTGATATCCGACTGATAGATATAATAATCCATAAAGTATTCTTTGATCATATCCACCTTATAACCGCCACAGATAATGAATTCATTCAATCCATAGGCAGAAAAGTTCTTCATAATGTGCCAGAGCATTGGCTTTCCGCCGATTTCCGCCATGGGCTTAGGGATTCCCTCCTGCTCATTACTGATGGTACTTCGCTGTCCGCCGGCCAGGATGACTACTTTCATTGTATACCGCCTCTCATTATTTTCTCTTGCATCATGAATTCATTATACTCGTCTGCTAAAATTGCATACCATTTCAACGACTTCAGCACTCCGTCGATCAATATGCACATCCTCGACTCTCCCTCATAACGAAAGCCATTTTTTATATAAAACTGATTTGCATGAACATTATCCGAGAGTACGTTTAAGTATATTCTGTGAATTCTCATTTCGTCAAAAGCAATTCTGAAAATTTCCTGCGTAGCCCAGGATGCAATGCCTTTCCCCTGGTATCTGCTCCGCATGCTGATCGCATACTCTGCTCCTTTTACTGCCTCAATGCTTTTCAAACTAATCGTTCCAAGATATTCATCACCCTCATCTACAATTGCATAATGACAGGATAGTTGTTCATACCTCTGCTTCTCCGCATCAGAAATAAACTTTTGTACACTTTTCAAGGTGGCATTTCTTATTTTATCCGTATATAAATAGTTGATTTTTGGATCGTGCATCCATTCCAACATACCGATACTGTCTTTTTGTTCTAGGGGTCGTAATCTATATATCATTTTCCACTCCGTCATACCAACTTATTCTGCAAATACTCTTCCCGCGGCAAAAAGGGATACATATCATCAATTTCCGGCGATACGATCCTGCCATCCGGCAATACTTTAGATGACAGCTTGGGTTCAAAATTCTGTTCTGAATCAACTACCACCTCACATAGAACAGGTCCTTCCGTACCCAAAATCTTTTTTAATTTACCCGGAATATCAGCCAGTGCGTCTATTTTCACATAAGGGACATCGTAGGCGCAGGCAATTTTTTCCATTTCAGGAAAACTCAGGCCGTTGCCATTACAGACGCCGACTAACGGCAGACCAAACAAATTCGTCTGTGTCTGTCTGATAGAATGATATCCGTTATTGTTCAAAATAAATATCTTGATATTAAACTTATTATATACAACCGTCTGCAGTTCTTGTAGATTCATCTGGAAACTGCCGTCTCCATCCAGACAAATCACTCTTTTGCCTTTCTCTGCTGCCGCACAGCCAATCGCAGCCGGAAACCCATAGCCCATAGCAGCACAGCCGGAATTGGTAAACAACCTCTGCCCCCTTTTAATCTGCATTGTCTGAAACGTGATCACGCAGGCGCTGCCATTACCACAGATTATCTTGTCCTCTTCCGCCAAACATTTGGAGAATCTTTGTATAAACGCATAAGGATTCAGCGGTTTCTGCTTCTCAAAATAAGCAGGCAGCGCAGCCGGATACTTCTCGTTAACATGCCTGCACCACTTAAGCCACTCCTGATGCATCCCTGTTTCCACTTCCCTGTCCGCAATATCCTTCATTACATCTGCTACATCAGCATGTACCTTCATATCTATATTGACTGTAGGCTTATACAGTTCCGCCTCGTCAATATCTATAACGATCTTATAAGCATGTTTGGCAAACTCTTTATAGTTATAACTGATCTGCCGAATGTTCAACCGACAGCCGAGCACCAACAGAAGGTCACTGTTCTGAACAACGAAATTACCGCCTCTTGTTCCTACACTCCCGGGTCTTCCACAATAAAGAGGGTGTTCATCCCACAACAAATCGTGCGCATTCCATGCAGTTACTACCGGAATTTGCAGAGCATCAATACATCGAAGAAACTCCTCATATGCTCCTGAAAGGCGCACGCCAGTCCCTGCCAGAACAACAGGCCGCTCAGCTTCCCTGATCTTATCTGCAATTCGACTCGTCAGACGCACGTCATAGACTGGATTTTCATGTATCTCCAACATCTCTATGCCACTCATAGACCCCGTTGTCTCTTCTGCCGATACAAACTCTCTTAAGTCCTGTGTTTCCACTACTGCTGCCTGCACATCCAGCGGGATATCCAGCCAAACCGGTCCCTTTCTGCCACTGTTGCATAGATACCATGCCTTTTCCAGATGATACCTGATCTCTGTCGGTTCTGTTATCAGACAGGCATATTTCGACATGTTCTTTACGCAATCAACAATCTGAAATTCCTGATCTCCCAGCTGACGAAGCGGCACAGAAGTAGCGCGCGTTGTCGTCTCTCTCTTCACCTGCCCGGAAAGCACGAACATTGGTATGGAATCCTGCCATCCTCCTAAAACACCTGTAATCGCATTCGTTCCTCCTGGACCTGAAGTTACACAGACTGCCGCAACTTTTCCGCTCAGTCTTGCATAGCCTTCCGCCGCCATAGCACATGCCTGTTCATGGTGGTTATAAGTACACTGAAGAGCCTCATGATGTCCGATCGCATCATTTAAGTGCATTGCTCCCCCACCCGTAATCATAAATACGTCTTTTACACCATGTTCCGACAAAAACTGTGCTATATAATTTGCCACTTTAACTTTCATGCTAATATTCCCACCCTTCTATAAGAACCATACAATAAAACCGCTCCCTCTACGATCTATCTCTTGCTTAGATACCTACGCTGTCATTCATACAAAGTATCTGTAAGATATACCATTGAAAATCCCATCTCTCCTACTCTTCTGATACTGTTCACCACATCCTGATTGATTTCCTTTGCCTTCTCTCTACTAAAAGAGTGGTCCATGTTCGGATTAACATAGTTGGGTTTGTCTGCTTTCACATAGCCGTCAAAGCCTGCCAGTGCTACATTGGCCACACCCGCTTGGCGTAATAGTTTAAGTAACATGATCATAGGATTATCTACGATCAATGCCTGCTCATCAAGAAGGGTACTGTAATTAAACACATAATCAAACGCCCCCGCGGCTTTCGTCACATTGGAAGTTGCCAGCGTAATCAGCTTTTCTCTACTCTGACTGAGTTTTGTTGACAGCGGCACATATCTTTTCGCATTACTAATAAAAACTGCATCGGAAGGAAGTCCGGCAGGAACAAAATTGATCGCGATCTTCACTACATTCTTTGCGCCTTTCTTCTTCAGATACTCCTTTACCCGATCTATCTGCTCAACAATATTTTTCCCCGGAGCATACAACAGAATGTCTCTATCATGCAGCCATTCTTTCAGATACTCCCTGTCTTTACTGTCATCACATTGTATCTTTTGATATTCCACATACAAATATTCCGCATATTCCCTGTCGTACAACAGCTTCTTGGAATCCTCCAGTTGATCCAGAATCTCATTGATCGATTTAACGGACAGTTTTTTCTTATCCATCAGATAAGTTACATAATTTGGATGACAATCCTTAGAAGCTGAAAGAAAGAACTTAAAAGAATACCCCCAGGGAATTTGTTTATACAGTTCCAACATCGTAACGTCAATCGCCTCTAACAGCTGGCTGCAATGATACTGCTTTCCAAGATTGTCATTCATATAAGTTGCCAGCAATTCCAACGGTGCATTTCCAGCACTCTTTCCCATACCGTACAGTGTTCCATCTATGACCACTTCCCGCTCCAGGTGCGGAAGTTCCATCACCTCTATGCAATTCGCATAGGCAAGCTGGAAGTTATTATGAGAGTGATATCCCAAGCCAATCGTTGTCTTCATATGCTTGTTCACAAATTCAAAATAATGCATTAATTGATCTTTATGAAAAAGTCCATATGTATCCACAAGCGAAAAGGCATAGGGCTCCAAAACATTCACCAACTGCACTAACTCCATCAGCTCTATATCATTATAACTGGTAATAGACACCGCCTGAGCGAAAACTTTATACCCTAACTCCTTTACCTTCCTGCAGAATGCAATAGCCCCTTCCTTCCGTTCCTTCTTGAAAATAACACGGATACCATCCATAAAGCTCTCTTCTGCAGGCAGCAGTCTCTCTACTCCACATGTCCCATAGTCTATCATGCCAACAATCATAGATCTTCCTTTGTAAAGACCATCAAAAGTCCGATTTACAGATCCAGTCCCCGGAAAAATCGTTCGATTAGCATCGTACTGTCTCGCTTCATTCAAAAAACCAATCTCAATAATATCAATTTCTGCACTGACAAGCCTCTCAAATATATTTACAATATTATCATGTCCAAATTCCCAGTCATTCAAATATCCTCCATCACGCAGGGTACAGTCTAATAAACTGATTTTTGACATAACGTCCACTCCTCGTTGATTAAAATCTCTAAATTATATACTCTTCCAATATCGCTTTTCGCCTGAATGCAATGACTCTTTCCATATATCATAGCAGAAATCATGAGTGATTACAATTGTTACCCCCTCTTCACTCACCTCAATCTATCTATAAACCGATATGCACCTTCCAATGCCTCAATAATTCACTTCTATCATCTGTACTTGTTCCGCCGCACCTTTCATCCTTGCTGTTATAGTACAAATTCCATGTTCTTCTTTCGATATCTCAAACTCTTTGAGATTCTTAAAATCCTGTATCACATACGGTTCCCCATCATTTGGTGTCAAAACAACTCTGTACTCCATGGACTCTTCCCGGTTGGAAGCTATCCACATCGTCCTTATTGATGCCGATTCTTCCGTCCCGTTCTCCGAATCCCTGTAATACAGCCCATATACCGCTGGTGCTGTCGACTTAAGTTTTTCACTATATGAATCATAAAAATATTTTTCATTGTCATCTCCCGATACAACTTGATAAAAAAACGGCGTAAACATTTGGGCGCCGGCATAATTCAAGTGCCCCACATCCCTGAAATATTTACCCTGTCGAATAGGAAGATATTCTTCTTTTGCAAGATTGAAATCATAGAACAGTACCTTATATTCTCCTGCAATCTCATTAATCTGATCAATATAATTATCATAGTTTTCTGTACTAATTAATTGAAGGTCATCCATAGGAACTACGAAAAGTGTAACCAAAATATTTTTTCTCTGACAGTAATCAAGTATCTTACGAAGATATTGTTCCGACTTCTCTCCTATCGGGTTTTCATTCAAAACCCTTTGCTGCGGATACAACCTTTCTTTTTCCAAAAATTCTCTTGTCGACTGGAAGTACCCCTGCTTCTGGTAATCATCATACCCATTGCAGTCCTCAAACTCCTTATGGTATTCATAGGAAAGATACTCTTCCTGCTGCTTTCTTTCTACTGTCTGCCGGATATAATGCCAGTTATTTAAAAACTCCCGATATCTGCTAAACGGCATACAGATATCTATATACTTCTCCGGTCCTGCAATCGCCAACATATATTCCAGCTTATTCAAAGAAAACTCCATATAATCGGTGTTCTGCCAATTCCTGTAAATTTCGGTGTCCATTGTTTCACTGTTTTGATCGAAAATATTTTTTACCATCCCATTATAATACAATTCTATATATACATGTGAAAGATCATTATTGTTCTCAGCTTCCCGCAAAAGAAAATAAGTACCATTGATCGGCTGTGCCGTAGACGCCAGATTAAAATTATACTGCCCGTTGATCTCATCAAGCATCTGTGGCAAAATTCCAAGATATACATGAGAAGAACCGATATACAGATTATCAATCCTTCCCCTGTCTTCATAAAAATGATGCCAGAGAATCCTTTCCCACTCCTGATCCTGCGGCGCAAGATATATATAATCCAGCATCTTGACAATTCCACAAAAAACTGCAATGGCAGTCACAATTCCCGCTGTTCTTTTTAAGCGCCGCGCATTATGCAAACCGAAACGTTTTCTATCCATAACCAATTAATCTCCTGTTTACTAAAACTGAAAATAGATAAACTGCTGGGTATCATATAGTTCACCATAGCATCCGTACAGTAAGATTGAAAAGATCATCATCATATAAACGCTCACCCTGAAATACCATCCCTGGCTCAAAAGCATATCCGCCACATCTCTTCCATGATATTTATGATAATCAACTCTAAATAAGACAACAATTGCCATAATCAGCACAGTCATATAATTCCTTGCAACACCCAGTTCAAACAAAGAACCGTCAAAAAAGATTGTCCAGTTATTGCAGGAAATCATTGATCCGATCATCTCCATAGACTGTTTCAATCCACCTGCACGGAAAAACAGCCACGCAAAAGTAACCAGTGCAAAAGTCGCAATCGTCTGAAGCAGTTTCGTACTGAAGCGACAGTCTGCATCGTTCACATTACCTTCACGAACCCACTCCCATTTATTTCTATATTGCATGACATATTCCTTTCCCTTTGCGACTGCGTCTCCCATCACTTGATACCACCCGTTAAGCAGCCCCCAGAACACAAAGGCCAGCGATGCTCCATGCCATAATCCACTCACTGCAAATACAGCAATAAGATTACCCTCTCTGCGCATCAAACCTTTCCTGTTTCCGCCTAACGGAATATAGAGATAATCACGAAACCACCCCGATAACGAAATATGCCACCTACGCCAGAACTCCTTTACGCTTCGCGCATAATACGGCGCCTTAAAGTTATCCATCAACCGTATACCCATGATCAAAGCAGACCCTCTTGCAATCGTTGAATACCCATAAAAATCACAATAAATCTGTATTGCAAAAAACACAGTAGCTATAACAATATAAAAACCAGGATATGTCTCGCTGTTCTCGTAAACAGTATCTACAAACATCGCTGCTCTGTCTGCAATCACCATCTTTAAGAACAGACCATAGAGCACAAGCAGGGAACCCTTGCGTAAATTTTCATAGCAGAAAGGCTGCGGTTTATGTAATTGTACAAGCAGATTTCGTGATCTTTCAATCGGCCCTGCAACAAGCTGAGGGAAAAAAGATATAAACAGGGCATATTTAAGGATACTTTTCTCCGCATAAATATCTCCACGATAAACATCTATCAAATATCCCAGTGCCTGCAATATATAGAATGAAATTCCAACGGGAAGTAATATGTCACAATTCCAGTCAATCCGTCCTGCATGTAAATATGACATCAGGCGATTCAGCAGGCTGATTCCAAAATCAGCATATTTAAAAAAGCCGAGAACAGCCAGATTAAGCATAATACATGAAACAAAACATATTTTCCGGCCTATTTTTCGACTATCTAAACCCTTATCCTTCAGCCACTGAATCATTCTTCCGCCCAGATAAGTAAGAAGTGTACATGAAAAAAGCAATGTGACATACAGCGCATTCCACTGCATATAAAAATAATAGCTCACAACGAGCAGCCAAATATATCGTATTCCCTTGGGTATACAATAATAAACCAATACAACAAATGGCAAAAACAACAGGTATTGTGGTGTATTAAACAGCATATTCCATTCCCCTTTATCTTATCCTTCTCTGTATCCACATAACACGCAATACAATGGCCTAAAATATTTTTTTAAAATTGCTCCCACTGCAATGCAGATTCCTGTCACTGCACATGGCAAAACAAAATATTCCAACAACTGTACAAATCCATACTGTGGGATAAGCATCATGATAATCTTCTTTGCCATTGCTTCATAAAACTCATGAAAAGCAAAAATGAAAAAAGAAAACCGGGAGCACCACAGCATTTTAGCAAAAACAGTGCGTCCATAGATTAATCCCGACAATCTGTAAAAAAATAAAATACCTGTCAAAGAATGCAGTAACATGACCGCCGCCTGGTCAGCTATATATAATTTACAGATTATCGTCAGCAAAAACACGCTTCCTGCTTCCCATATCCTAATCCGATCCAGCCTTCTCATATCTTCCATATATCGCCCAACATAATACCCCATAATAAACATGCAAAAAGAAGAATTGCTTACCAGAAACGGCAGCGGAATTATATTAAATCCTGCACCGACTGCCAAGATCAGCCCTGCCAAAGGAATCTTATCCATCAACACCTGCAACGCCTTTGCAAATATATTTAGTATGAATAAATCTCTCAGAAACCAAAACGGATAATAGAGCGGAATCGGAGCGCAGAATGCACGAATCACGCCTTCTACTCCTGTAACCTGATATGCCTCACCAGAAAACCATGGCGCCGTCTTTTCCATAGATTGCATGATCTTAAAAAACAAAATCCAAAAAGAATTAATGAGCATATATGGCAATAAAATGCTTCGCATTTTCTTTTTCATATTGCCGATCCATGTAAAATTTTTAGCGAACAGCAAAAATCCGGAAATAAAAAAGAATCCCGGAATTGCTGTTGCACATATACCGCCCGTAACAAAACGTTTACATGCTTCCATATACATTGGCACTTCCAATTCAAACGGAAGTTCCGGCAGCGCATCAGAATGAATAAACACCACCATTACCATAAAAATAAATTTCAGTACACTCAGTCTATAAGACGTCTCCTGATCTATTGTATACTTCTGTACTTCCATACGCTTCTTTCTCCCAACAGGTAATCCTCCAACGCCTTTCATCTTCAACTCAATCCGTTTTTTATTATACACATAAATCTGATCTCTGCAACTATACTCTGCACTCCCCATCATGCGAAATGCAATTTATCTGTGTAAACCGCCCTGTCTCCCGAAGCGATCTGAGCAGTGTTTCCCTGTTCCTGCTCCGCACTTCAATGATCAGTTCCACACTGTCTTCCTTGATACATCTGGATTTTTCCTTATAATATTTACAGTTTTCTTTCACGATATCATAGATCGTATCATAATTTATCTTCTCATCCAACCCACGCAGCACCAACAGATCCGGCGCTTTTGCATTCGGAACTTTGTCCAGAATCAGCATGAGCATCGTCATCATGATACACAGCACAATTGCAAGTATGTATAACCCAACACCCACGATAATTCCTGCACTGACAGACCAGAACAGATACAGCAGATCAACAGGGTTCTTGACCGCATTACGAAATCTGATAATAGACAAGGCTCCCACCATGCCAAGCGAAACGATCAGACTGGACTGCATTGCAATCATGATTGCTGCGACAATCACCGGCAGCCCGGCAATCGTAATATTCAAGTCTTTAGAATAAAATGCCGACTTGCTCGATAACTTATATACCATAAAAATGTACACACCTATCATACAAGCCACCACGAGAGTTCCGAAAAGCATTCTTGTAGATAAATTTGTCCCTCCACCCAACGCTTCATATACGCTACTCTTAATAACATCTTTTACTGACATTGACCATCCTCCTTAAATGTATTTTCCGCGTATGACGCTCTTTTATCTTTTGGTTCTCTCCTTCACTATTCCCCGCCCAGTAAAAACTCAGATTATCTGATATCTTTCACGACACAGCTGATATTTTGAATATGATGTCTGCCGCATATTCCCAAGTTCCAGAATCTGCAGTATAAAATCCGGTATAAATTCGTCGTATTTTACTTCCAAAACCGCATCACTATCTCTGAGCCAGTTCTGTTCTCTCACTTTCTTCCCAAAATTTTCTGTAAACTCATCTGCTCTCACATTCCTGTCAAAGGTTATTCTTATATTCCCGTCCTGATAAATATATGCTTTTCGTTCATAAGTAACAATGACTCGTGGTGACAGCCCTTTTGTCCTGATCGCCAGATTAAAAAGTGTGGCTGGATCCTCCACTGTACCACTGTCTTCAATGCATTCTCCATACATCAAATGCCTCATCTCATCCTGTGTTATTTTTCTGGATTTTTTGCGAATTCTACTGTCCAGCTTCTCTTTCACTTCCAGTTTAATAGTTTCCAGAGAATAATTGTAAATCCTGATACGATATTTATTACGTACCTCTATACCATCCACCGTATCTCTCAGGCAGGAATCCTTCCAGTCATCAAAATACAGGCTGCTCACACTATACCCCTCTTTATTGTTTTCATTGGAATCAGACCGCAACACATTCCCCAGTATCTGCTGCAAACAATACATTTCCTGTGCACTGCAGCAGTATTTATCTTCTACACGATACATAGTTATGGTTCCTCCACACCTGTCAGCTTTCCCTGAAGCATAATATCTCTCTCGACCGGCTCGGACGCATCAAACAATTCTCCTGTGTCCACATCATACCAGCCTTCCAGATATACCCCTTCCGGCATATACCCCATTTCCTCCGGAGTGATTGGAACTAGAGTTTCCCCTTTGATAACACCCAGACTTGTGTGCCGGCGGCACATCGTTTTTTCTTCAAATGTCACCTTACAAATCGTGGCATTTCCCAACCATACTTCATCCAAAAAGGCTTTTCTTTCTGCAATAAATTTTTTTAGATACTTTAATCTGCTTTTGTTCTCCGCTTCCCAGTCATAACATCCATAACAAAACTGCTCCCATCTGATTCTGTCAAGCTTCGCTGATGCTTCAATTTCTGCAAAATAATTGTCTATTTTATTAACATAAACTTCTTCCATATATTCTGAAAAAAATTCCCGCCAGCATTCGACCACTTTATTCCTGAATTCTTCATGCTGATATAACTCTTCAAACAACGTGGTTCCTTCTGCCCTTAAGGTTAAATATCCCAAGTCTCTTATGTTAGCACTATATCCTTTGACCGTCCCATATGCTTTATCGTAATCCCACACCGGACCGCTAAATATTTTACTGCTCACAGTATCTACTGGCTTGTAAAAAAATGAACTGGTCGCGCCTCCTCCATTATTTTTGCTGAATTCCTCTATAATATATTTTTGTACAAACGATTTTAAATCTATGTATTCCAGATAACTCTTCTGTGTGGTTGGATTAATACCATTATCGTTTCGAACCGCCTCCTCCATCTCACTGAACAGTTCTCTTATATAATACACCTCCGCTTCCGAAGCATACTCCGGACTCTTTATCGTATAATACTCCCCTGAAGTCGTGCTCTGAAAGCCACTCGTTTCAGCGACATATTTGTCATAAACATCCCTTTCTATCAAATATCCTCCTGTGATGTCCCTGGGAGTTCCATTCAAACAGATTCCTTTGGCAGCATCATCTCCAAATTTCTCAGCCGTTTTGTAATCTTTGTCAACCTTCTCATTCTCTCTGTCAAGACCGTCTATCGCAATCCTTTCCGGACCGATCTCTACTTTTTCACTTAGCTGATACATTCCGTGATATATATGGTTGATATACAAATCTATATAACGCGATTCCGGTGCGCCACCCATACCTGCTGCAACTGCCATATCGTAGGTAATCTTATTCCTGATATATATGTCATCCACCACATTGCTCAGTAAAATCCAATGCCTTGCCGCGCCCATTCCCAACAGATCTGTCGGCCCGCTCAATTTAATACCGAAGGATTTCTTCGCTTTTCCCCAGGTATCATTTCCTCTACCTGTAATATGATCCAGATCGTCAAGCCATTCTATCCTGCCATCTTCGGAAAACAGAGCAAATGTACCTGGTTCCTTATATGTCTTGTCCGCTTCTACCAGCTCCATACTGCCTGTCTCCGTCTCAATAAATACGGTTGGCAGCCTGGCCGATTGCATAACCTGTAAAGTCAGCTGCTGAACACATTCTTCACCTCGCAGAAAAGAACATTTATACACCTTATCTATCTGCAGTGCTTCTATCGTCTGTCCGTTCTTAAAGCGATATGCTTCTTCACCATTTTGACATGATATATAATCTGCGCCACTAAAAGAAACCTCTGTTTTTCTCAGTTCGGCATAAGAAGGCAGGAATAAATACCATATATCATCAAGCTCGTGATAAAAGCATTTGATTTCTTCCTTTATCTCCCCTTCCGCCACAAATACAAGGCTATTTACGCAGTCTGTTACGTCCATACCGTGTTTGCCACTGTTGCTCACAGCTACACACACTGCAAAAATAAAAAACAGGACAAGTAAATGAATCCATAAAAGCATTCTCTTATTTATTACATACATTTTTATTTATTCGTCCTCTCTTCCGCTGCACAGCTGGAATTCTACCAGCCTCGCTTCTGATTTTTTATATCATCCACCACTCTATACCGACAGAATTTCCTTGGTATTCCAGCAAAAAGACTGTTGTACTTATAATCTACAAGATCAAAGACCAACAGCCTCATATTCTCATTCTTCTTTTTCAAAAACAGCTTTCACATAAGTGCCCTGACTATCAAGGTTTAACTCGATATAATCGTTTTCGGAAAAAACATCATTTTCCCAGCCCACAAAGCGATAGCCATCGTCAGGCACAGCCATCAACGCGATCGGGTAATCTGTAAAATATTTCCCCTTCCAGATATTGCCGTTTTCAAATGTCAGACTAACCGTATTGACCAGAATACTTCCGGCTTCCGCATCATTCACCTCAATTGTTACAGGCGCAGAAACATCACTTAATCCAAAACCTTCTCTCAAATACTGCTCAATATAGGAGCGACGTTCATCAAAAAAATTCTGAATGTACGACATTTCCTGCAGGTATCTGCTGTTATCCTCAAAAGAAAAAAATCTTTTAAGATGAACATTCATCGGTCTTTCTGCCAGCTGAATGCACTCGTCAATAACTGGATCCACATTTTCTTTTGTAAATATTGTATTGGAAAAATCCATTAACGTAATCGTAAACTTCTGTCTAAATTCCTCATTTTGGCAGAGATTATCAAACATAGCGCTGTAATTTCTCGCATGAGACAACGTGTCGAAAACAGCCCCGCCCGGCGACAATGCAGAATTGACGTCGTATAAAAACCACCGCCATTTACCGTCTTCACACTTTCCGTCTCCCGGCTGCCTCACTCTCCATAAACCCTCATTATAATCCGGCCAATCCGAGTTATGCCCTATATATAACTCCACTGCATAATAATCAATATAACTTTGGATATCGATCAACTCACAGGCATGTCGATAATTTTCTTCTATGGTAAAATCTGTACTGGTCATATACTCCATCATATCTGTGTACAGGACATAATCATCTTCCACTCCTTCTGCCAGAGCAGATGCTTTGATCATAACCAAATTATCATCGTCCACCTCATAGTAATGCTCAAAATACCGATCGTCGTATTTCTCGGTAAGCCAATAAAAACCCCAGTATTCACCGTCCAGAAACATCATATAAGGTTCATAATGCATGACCGCAAAATTTCTGTCTGCTGCCAGCCTTGACACCAACATGTCTCTGCACTTTGACATAACATCTTCGCCTCCAGCAAAGAGAGTTACTGTCTCTGCCATGTAATGTGTACCAAACAAATCAACGTAAAATCTGCCTTTTCCACTGTACTGCTCCCTGGCATATAAATTAAAGCTCTTCGGTAATCTTCCCCGGCTCATACCGCCCTGAATCCGTATGCCACACTCCTGATCATAAAACAGTCGTTTCTCCTTATCAAATAACTGTATCGTTGCTGCGCGTTCCCATTCTATTCCTTCCATAGTCCAATTTCCGAGTCCACGCAAACCATACGGAAAGACATAAATGCCGGTTTCATAATCAAATAAATTCTTCGGCTCTGTGATAATAGAGATGATATTGACATCATCATAGCCCTTTTTCTCATCATAACCCACAAAATAACTGGCCGATTTTGTCTGACTGAAATTTCCATCCGCATCTTTGTAGGCAGCTCTGACCACAGTACACTTATCAATCGAATAATCCGGAACCATGTATTTAGGATCATAGCTATCATAATCCGGCGCATTGTCCTCTACAAAACCATTCCACACCACATCCGTCCGCTGACAATACACATTCTCATGCTCTGTTGCATCGTCAATTATAACCGGTTCTGTGTACAGGAATGCACTTTCATCCGGTTCCGATCCATCCAGTGTATAATAAATCTCCGTTCCAACCGGTGCATAAATCTCCAATGCAAAGGATTCACTGTAAAAACCGGATTCTCTCGAAAAAACAAGGGTCGTACGCTCATTACCCTGAAAGAGTAACAGGCATAACCCTCCGCATATTGCCATGAAACATACCAGTACAAATCTCCTGTATGTCATCCCACGGTTTCCCCAGATTCAACAATCCAGTTTACGCTCGTCACCCCTGACACAGTTGTCAATTCTTCTATCACTTCAAGCTTCAATTCTCCCTTCGTCTTGATCTCAAGAATCAACTCCTCATGGTCAGCATCTCTGTTAGCTGTTCGTATTCTCTGGCTTACAATATACGGTTTTAATTTCAGCTGAAATTCTACCATATCAATAGGACGTTCCGCGCCTGACACAACCAGCAGATAACGGTTCCAAATGCCCGGTATTTTACTGGAAAGGATCAGCACCATTGCAATAAACAGCACCGTTGTAAATGCCAAACGGTAGTTCTGAGAGCTGACGCACAATCCCTCCGCCATAGCCCAAAAAATAAACATTGTGTCCCTGCTGTCTTTTACAGCAGTTCTGAAGCGAACAATCGACAGCGCTCCAACCATACCGAGTGAGATTGCGACGTTACTGCTTATCATCAGCATAACAATGACTGTAACTAAAAGCATGACTACCAGTGACCAGTTAAATTTTCTGTTATATACAATTTTTTCAGATGTAATGTAATAGGTCAGGTAAATGATCATGCCGGTAACCAGACCACACATTAATATGATAAAGGTTCTTTTAATTCCGTAATTTGTGCTGTTGGTATAAAAATAACTGAGAACTTCTTCCTTCGACATTGCCGGCTCCTTCTTTCGTAGTTCAACTCCTAATATGACATACCTCTTTATTTACTATTGAGAGAAAATTTCTGAGAACAACTTCATTCCATACATACTTTATTTTTACAGCTGATAATTTGCTACATTATTATGAATTATATATCTTAGCAAGTATAACATTTTAAATATGTTTTTTCAAGAAAAACATCATTTTATTATATGCTATATTTCATAAATCAACAACTAAAATATGTCATAAAACAGGTTAAACTTATAAAAGGTTATTGTCAAAAAACCAGTCTTTGCCAGTCAAAAA
>OFFQ01000339.1_pt1 | contig 39886 bp, 65 predicted proteins | sample 1521411 | NCBI WGS metagenome assembly OFFQ01 (sample SAMEA3504110, study PRJEB24116) | mouse gut metagenome | biome: mouse gut; feature: mouse-associated habitat; material: faeces | place: Denmark | collected 2011 | reverse complement strand
CGCCAAGCGGTAAGGCACAGGACTTTGACTCCTGCATTCGCTGGTTCGAATCCAGTTAGCCCAGTTTACGGACCACTAGCTCAGGTGGTAGAGCACTTGACTTTTAATCAAGTTGTCTGGGGTTCGAATCCCCAGTGGTTCAGCAAGATAAAACCTCTAAAAAGCCTGTAAAATGGGCGTTTTCAGAGGTTTTTCAGTTTGACTCGAACAGTAGCAAATAAGAGCATTTTATTATAGCATTTTCATAGCAAAACATAGCTACTATAGCAAAATTATAGCAGGTTATAGCGCGATCGCAGTGTTCAGTTTCTCCTGTACGGCTTCCTTCTTTTCATCCAGATGAGCGTATACTTCCATAATCATTTTGATGTCAGAGTGTCCCATAAGCTCAACAGCCTTCTTTTGACTGATCCCAGAGTAGTAGAGCATAGTACAATAATTATGCCGGAAGATGTGCGCTGTGAGATCGCTGATCGGCTCGGCCCCGATGATTTTTTCCCTGTCTGAGGTGACAGCATCATTCATCTTCTTTATGATCCGTGCCCACATTTTTACATACTGCGTTTTAGAGAGTGTTTCAGCGTTTTTTCCAGGGAAAAGGTAAAAAGTATCGACGGCCTTTAAAAAGTCCCGTAAAAAGGCTACAGCACTTTCTGGGATGGGTATTGAGCGGTTCCCGGCATCACTCTTCGCACCTTCTTTTATAACAGGGGTGTTAACATCAAAAACAACGGCTTTGTTAACAGTGAGGACTCTTTTCTTTAAATCAATATCTGACTTTGTCAGAGCCAGCACTTCCCCGCGGCGAAGACCGAAATAAAACAGCAGCATGACAAGTGCGTGTTCCTGCACCGTAAAATCCGCTTTTTTGAGGGCTTCTTTTTCCAGATCGGTGAGTGCGCGCTTTTCCGATTTGTGCCTCTTTGGGAGCGTAGCCTTTTTAGCAACATTGTCGTAGAGCAGTTTATCATCTATGGCACTGTTTAGGATTTGCACAAGCGTCATCCTTATAATCTCACATGTGCGCGGATGCTCTATATTATCATTGATGAGGGCCTGCACATCCGACCGGACAATCTTATTAAGCGGGAGATGGCCAAGGGCGGGCTTGATGTGTTTATTCACAGCGTTATCATACATGGCGCGGGTGTTTATGCCGGCAGCAGCCTTATATGTCTCGATCCAGCTGTCTATGTACTCCTGCAGGAGCATATCGGACTGTTTCATGATCTGACCGGTCTTTGCCTTGACCTTTACTTCTGCGATCTTGTCACGCAGTTCCTTTTCTGTTTTGGCAGAAACAAAGATATTGTTTGCCCGGCCATCCGGCTTGTAACCGACCATGACGGTAGTCGCGTACCGTCCATCTTTCCTTTTTTTATATCTTCTTGCCATAGCACCACCCTCCTTTTTGGGTATAAAAATAACAGCCAGCGTATTTGACGCTTGCGGGCTGTTCCCGAAGATGATACAATATTTTTGTGTTGATAGAGTATCCTTCGGGATATATTTAAAGCCGTTCCTGTTTGCGCAGGGGCGGTTTTTACATTATCTGGTTGCGACGTCGCAACAGACATTAAGAAATATATGGGTTTTTGGCATCATGAGCCGCTATATATCCCTTGATAAGGTAATAAAATTCAAGCATCTCATCGTGCGACATTTCTTTCAGCATTCCGATCAGCTTCTCAAAAGCCTCATCCGATGAAAGAGATGCAATTTCCTCTTCTGTTAAATGTTCATCATTCATTTTGATTCACTCCTGTATTTAAGGTTTCCATAAATATAACTTTATTCTGTATAAAAATCATTTTACCAAGTACACTACCTCGAGAAAACTACCTCGAGAAAGGATGTGGATGGTGTGCGAGTCACATTATGGGAAAAAAGAACTGAAAAACGGTATACGTTGTTGAAGCTGGCAGAAAAAACCGGGTTGGGAAAATCTACGCTTAACAACATTGAAAATGGTAAAGTATCTCCAACATTGAAACAACTAGAGGCGATAGCTATTGCACTCAAAGTAAGGATAACCGACCTCTTTGAATCTGAATACAAATAATCATATCATATACTATTACAACAGATTTCCAAGATTCTGGAAATATTTACAAATCATAAAAATGTAGTATATTATGCATGTAATCCATGATAAAATGTAGTTAATAAAAGAAAGGGGTGGTGTCCTTGGCGGAATACAAAAAAACTATCATTGAACTGGTAGAAAAGATACATAACGAAAAAGCGCTGAGAAGAATATACAAACTTGTTTTGTATCTTTACACCACAACTGATGGGGCTGACAGATAAGATGTCAGTCCTTTTCTTTTTTCGCCAGCAAATAATAATTAACGAGATTATCTAAAGCCTCTATGTCGTCATCGCTGGCGTCGACCAACGCTTTTATCATATTTTTTCGGACTTCGTTTTCACCTGCCATGACGCGATCAATTCTTTCGGTATAGTCATCATCAGAATTGACGAACATTTCTCCTTCACCAGTGGTTAACCATATGTAGTCAACGCCAAATTCGCGGCAGATCGCTTTAATATTCTGCTCGGTAAAATTGCGTTTTCCTTTTTCAAGTAAAGAAATGCCACCTCCTGAAATGCCAATTTTTTCTCCAAAAGAGTCCTGAGATAATTTCAAGACTTTTCTTAATTCTCTCAATCGTTCGCACATTTAATATGCTTCACCTCCTCGTATGTAATGACTATAGCACAAAAAATCGACAGAGTAAAGAAAAAGAATTAAAACGCATTGACAAAATCGACTAAGTAGAATATAATTTTTACAGAGTCGATAAGTAATGCAGTATAGGAGGAGGTTTAAGTGAATATGTGACATAAAAAGGAATCTCCCTTTTCGGAATTGTGTACCCAGTGAATAAGAGCCAATAAATATGCAGAAAGAAGGGGCTATTCCCCTTCTTCTTGCTCCTTTTTTAGGGCTTCCAGTCCTAAACGAATAAGTTCTACAGTAGCTTCTGACCGTGTTTGAAAACGATGTTCAAATCGGAAGTCCTCAATTCGTTGAAATAACTCATTGTCTACAGAAACAGTATATCTGGGCTTGTCAGTAGCCATTTGCATCACCTCACTTGTGATTATACACCAGTGAACCAGAGATGTAAAGAACCAATTTTTGAAAAAAGACTATTGACGGTGAACCGGTGAACCACTATAATAAACAAAAGAGGTTCAGTGAACCACCGAACCAAAGGAGGTGAATACATGGCTACAGATTTAAAGAGGTTCACAATTTCAGTAACACCAAGCATGGAGGCAGAACTGGATTCGGCAAAGAAAGAACGCTATTACAAAGGAACCCAGAATGATATGATTCGGGACTTAATAAATCGTGGGCTGGCGTCTCTGAAAGATGAATCCAAGACAGTATCTAGGCAACCTGTATAAACATACACAAAAAGTTGTTCCAATATACAGTGGGAACACTTTTCCGAAAAGGGAGTAAATAATTAAGCAACATGGCGGGAGGTGAAAAGGAGTGGATATTGAAGAATTACAGAAGAGAATTGCTGGTCTTGAAAAACAGATTCAAAACCAGCAGATATTAACAGAGATTCTTATTGAATTTGCTAGGAGTGTAGCAAATTCAGAACGGAGGGATTTAATTTCCTACCAGCAGTTTCACAGCCCATCCACCGACAGCTGTGAGAAGGTCAGAATGCTTCTTAATGAGATCCGAAAATTTGGACAGAGAACCTTCTACGAGGATAGGATGATTAGCTGACTCTGTTTTACGTAGTTCTTCAAGAAGTTCAGTGGCTTCTTGCCTATCAGAATCAGGAAAGGAATGAACCAGTTGTTCGATATCGCTTAGGGATGATCCTATATTTAAAACAACATTTTCCTGATTGCCAATAACGGAAGTTCCATTTACAGACTGGATATTGAAAGTGGTATTGTTGTTGTTCTTTTTTGAAAAATTGTACTGATATTCAGTTTGATATTTTACCATCCAGTTGGCAGGTTCACCGCCTATTATGATAGGATTGGCGTCCACAGAACAATATCGTTGTCCGGTAGTAGAGTCGATTAACCAGTCACCGTTTTTTATGTCCGTATTTTCGACAAGTTGTATTGTACTTGGATAATCTTTCCCACAGAAAAAACCATGCGCCTTACCAATTATGGAACCAGAACGTTCAATCTGAAAAATTTGAGTCATGTCCATTAGTTTTTTTGGCATTTTAAATGGGTTCATGCGTTTTTAGCCCCCTTTCTTTAGTACTCGGCTGCTGCAACAGCCTGTAGTTAGATTATAGGAGAGATTAGGGGAAAAGGCAATATAAGAAGGTTAGAGGTAGAGGGGAGGTGAGAAACGTGAAAAATCCAAATAAGTGGCCTCCAGAATTAGTGCTATCCATAATTGCTCTAATAGTTGCCGTGGCATCAGCATTTCTAAAGGTGATACTCGTTTGGTTCGGATAGAAGGATAGTTACGGATTGATTGGTAATTGCTTTTGGTAGCTTATCGAGACTTGATAACGCAGAATCAAGAGACGGTATAGGAGGGGAGGTGAGAGAAAGCATGAGTTATAGAAAAGTACCAGAAGAAAAACTTGGAGAAGAATTATCAAAACTTTCAGGCATAAATCTTCTCCAGCAATTACAGTTTGCATTAACGGAGAAGATTTATACGTGTCGTGAAGACTGTTACCGACCAGCCATGGTAAGTGCATTCTGTAAAATTTATGTTCTTATCATGGTTGAAAAACTACAGAAAATCATAATTTGCTTGGTCTTTCTCACAATCATATTCCGCAAGTTCTTGGTGAATTTCGTCATATTTATCCAAAAGCGCTTTCGGAGATAAAGACTTAAAGTTATGGGTTGAAAGATAAAGCATTGTTAATGCGTCAGCCTTAGAAGTCGGAAATGTGTTAGCCATAGTATAATTCTCCTTTCTCTCGTACTCGGGTATGCCAGTACCCTGTAGTTAGATTATAGGAGAGATTAGGGGAAAAGGCAATATAAGAAGGTTAGAGGTAGAGGGGGTGAGAAGGAGTGGATAATATTGAAAAAATACTGATTGAGATTCTGGAAGAATTAAAAAACATTTCTGAATATGTGGATTATAAAAAGCAGAAAGAAATGTGGGATCGGAAACTTGCAAAGAATCTTCCAAATGATGAGTTAATGATAGATAAGGAAAAAGAGTTTATAAATATTGACAAGGACTATGTGAGAAATCCTGGACAGTGCAAGGTTACTTTTCGTTAATGCAAAGCAACCCTGCGTGATAGATTAACAGAATTTGCAATCAGTGTCCTGGAAAGATATAACGGCATCACATGCTTTGTTATACTCATACGCTTTGTGGTACGCAGATGAAGCTACTGAACTAAGATCACGACCACAACAGGGGCAAATCATGTTGGAAAGTTGCTCTTGCTGAGAGCGATATGTGCTGTCAAGAGGTGTAGTTATTTTTGTAAAACAGTTTCCGCAAGTAAGTTCTAAATTCTGTATTTTTACAAAATCCATTTTAGAATATCTCCTTTCATTTGTACTCGGGTATGCCAGTACCCTGTAGTTAGATTATAAGGGAGAGACTGTATTTAGACAATAAAATTCGTCAGATAAGGGAAGGAGGAAACCGTGACAAAACCAGAGAAAATGGAACGTGCCGAAGATATCGCTAAAAGATTCATGTGTCTTGATGATACTGATAAGCAGTATATCACAGGATACATGGCAGGTATACAGGTAGAGCGTCAGAAATGGGAAGCAAAACTGGCGGCAGCAGGCATTCCTGTATTAGAGCTGCTGGTTAAACCAAAGTTGATAAATTAGAGAGGAGGTGAGAAGCGTGATACATGTACACACAAAGTACCTGATTCCTGCACCGAGAAGGCATGAGTGTTTGACGTGGAAAACCAAGGAAAGAAAGGAAAATGACGTTGAGATTATTATAAGCGGAAGCCGTGGACAGGAAATAGCAGCAGAGCTCAGGTCCGCGCTCAAAAAAATCAAGCGGAAACGAGAGCTGAGCTACTACATAACGATCAGAAAATAATGTTACACGAGATCATCTAAGAATTTTCCGATTTTAGCTTGAAGATTTCGGCATTTAACTGATGAAGCCTTTATTTCGTCAAGAGTCTTACGGTCGTATGATTTGTCAGCAGAACACTCCTTGAGATATTCAAGGGCATTAGTAAGCGCATGGTGAACCGTAGAAAGTTCCTCAGGCGTGAGACCGTAACAAACCTTTTCAGAGATGGAAAAAGGCCCATCATCAGTGACTGAATCAACACTTTCATAATCTATTTCGCAGGATTTATCATCTGGATCAGGAGCAGAAAATGAAAGATAGGTTGGTGACTCATCATCACCGGGCATTTCAGTGATATCTGCAAAGAAAATACCGTCATTGATAATGCCCATGATGTGGTCCATTACGTCAGGCAAATGATAAGTAGCCATTGGAGATCTCCTTTCTTTAGTACTCAACTGGTAGGACAGTTTGTAGTTTGATTATAAAGGAATTGTAAGATTTAGACAATGGAATTTTGCAGATATGGAGATGGAATGAAAGGGGGTGCCTGAACTATGCAGTATCCACGGAAAATGATGAAAACATCAGAGCTGGTAAAAGAATGTGGGTACAAACGGAGCTACCTAATGCAGTTGGCACACAGGGCCGGGCAAAATTACGCAATGAAACTTCCCGGGGGACGGGATATCTACTGGGATACAGAGAAATTGGCGAGGGCACAGGAAAAATTTTTGGTGAGATAGGAGGGGCCTATGGAATACAGGATTGAGTATGCAGGCGGAAGATGTCGGAACTTTGCCCACAGCAGAAAGGATCTGCTGACATGGCTGAAAATCCTCAAGGATGAGGAGATCACAGATATCAGAAAGATACATAAGAACGGGTTTACAGAGACAGTCATGGAGAAGTACGAGAAGTATATCGCGAAGAAAGGCAGCCCTGTAGCCGGATAGGAGGAAAGAACATTGAGAAAGAAACTCGCAGCACTGTTGTTGACCGCAATGATCGCGGAGAAGGAGATGACCGTGTGGGCGGCGCCGATCGACGTGCCGGAAGACGTCAGACAGATATCCATCGAGCTGTACGGCATATGTCCGGAGGTGATCCAGGCTACATGTTTTAAGGAGAGCAGCTTTGATCCGCTGGCTGAGAACGGCAGCCATATCGGGATCATGCAGGTCAATCCTGTATGGCACGCAGACCGGATGGCCCGGCTGGGCGTGACGGACCTGTACGATACCAGGAGATGTATGCTGGTAGGTGTAGACTACCTGCACGAGCTGATCCAGCAGTATGAGGACGTTAGCGTGGCGCTGATGAAGTATAACGGTGATTCCCGTGCGGAGGGGCTGCTGGACGGCAGCGGGGATGTGTCAGAGTATGCGGACGAGATCCTGCGGATCTCCGCGGAACTGGAGAGGGAGAACGGGAAGTGAAAGGAGGGAATGGACATGCTGTCGTCAGAGCAGATCAGGGAAAAGATATTCAGCAGGGCGGAAGATTTCCGGGAATGTGCCCGGCAGAAGGACTGGAGCGGCGCGAAATATGCATATTTCAGCGCAAGCACGATGGCAGTGTTCATGGAACTCAGTGAAGCTGATATGGCCATATTGTTTGGGAACAGGGCATACAGGGAAGATGAACGGGAGGCAGTCGAGGCGGGACTGTTTGATGAAGATACCGTGATCCGCGCCTACGATGAATGCATCAGGGCGAACAGGACATTTGAGATACAGCCATACCCGGGGAATCCGACAATAACAGAAGATTATGATTCGGATGTCTGGAACAGGCAGGCCAGGGCGGATTCACCTTATAAAGTGTACCGGAGGGCATGAGATGAATGAGAAGAAGCTGCTGAGGGATATCCTGCCCGTGCTTCTCGGTCCGGTGACAATATACGAGGAGCGTCATAGCGATGCGGATGGATGGTTTAAGGATCTGTATAAAGGATATACAAGGGAGATACCGGAAGCACTTAGGAACCGCCAGGTCTGTATTGTGCGCGGGCATGGATACGGAGAAGAGGGATTGGATATACAGCTGGAAAGAGAGGAAATAACATGAAGAAGAGCAGGAGACTGATGCGGACGACGATGGCGCAGAAAAGGAAGATAACGGCAGCAGGGCTCAGATGGGAAAACTGGCTGGTCAGCTATGAAGACAATATCAGCATGGGACTGGTCAGCAGACAGTCGGGGAAAAGGAGGGAAATCCTTACGTGAAAGGATACAAAAAAGGGCATGAAAAAACCCTGCGCCAACAGGGTGATTTCAGCCTCTCGGATGAGACAAACTACCTATAAATACTGTACCATCCGGGGCCGCAAAAGTCAAGAAAAATCAAGGGTTTTTGCGGTTTTTTACAGCCAATTAAGATATTAAAGATAGAGAATGATATACGGATTTTCGCAACATAAAAAAGGGGTGGTAGGTATTTACAGAAAAGTAATATATGACATGGGTGTCATACGACAGATCGAGAAGTCCTTCCCGGCAAATTACGGGGCGCCGGGGGAGAAGCGGGAAAAGAAACAGAAGCGGACGCCGGAGGATGTCCGAAGGCAGAATGAGAGAAACCGGTGGAAGCGGGTGCAGCGGATCATACTCGCAAATTTTCATGAAGGTGACTGGCACCTGGTGCTGAAATACACAAAGGGGACGAACCCGGAGGATTATAAAGAGGCAAAAAAGCATCTGAAAAAGTTTATAGAGAAGATGAGGGCCGCATATAAGAAAGCCGGGCTGCCGTTTAAGTGGATCGCTGTAACAGAACGGGGGAAGAAGGGGAAGATCCTGCACCATCATCTGATCATAGAGGACATCGAAGAGGACGGGATCCGGACGGCGGATCTGGTGAAACGGATATGGAGACATGGAGGGCAGTTCTTTTCATCACTCTATGAAAACGGTGAGTATGAGCAGCTGGCGGAATATATCGTCAAGTCAGAAACAAAAGAAGAGTGTGGATGGTGCACTTATTCGAGGAGTCGGAACCTCATAGTGCCGCAGGCGAAAGTGGAGATCGTGAGGAGACGGAAGTGGAAGAACCCGCCAGTGGCACCAAAAGGATGGTACGTTGTGAAGGATTCGATCTGGAACGGGATCAACCCGGTGACAGGATATCCGGTGCAGCATTACACGCTTAAAAAGCTGATAAATACTAAAGGAAGAGGGAAAGGGGGTGGAAGCCGGACATGCACGTGAACATATACATAGAGACATCTTTTACCGGGCCGGCGGCGAAGCGGGCAGCAGGTGCGTGGATCGTAGAGTATGTCAGGCCTTCCGGGGAGATAGAGACACGAGGCGGGATATTATACGCAGATAAGACAATGGAAAATGAACTTGCGCTGTGGCTCATCATAAGGGCGCTCTCAATTCTGACAAAAACGTGCTGCGTCAGAGTATTTACTAAATGTAAACACGTCCTGAACACGATGAACAATCACTGGCTGACGCAGTGGCAGAAGAATAGCTGGATCAATGCAAAAGGACAGATGGTCAGGAACGCAGAAGCATGGAATAAGTGCGCTGATCTGTTTGCAAAGCACATGATGGAATGGACAGATGGCTGTCATACATACAGGATATGTATGCAGGACAGGATGCATAAGGAGCTGAAAAAAGAACACGGGAAACCGGACTATGGAATATATGTGAATATCATAGTACCGGAATGGAACACGAAGATATGCAGGAGAGAGGAGGAAGGACATGTTTGAAAAATTTGGAGAATTTGATTCTGCAGAAGAGATCAATGAGACCGCAGTCAATCTCAGGAGAGAAGGGGATACGGAGAGCCTGGGAGTGCTGGCAGAAGAGAACGGGATAGACAAAGACATCCTGGAAGTATTTTTGGATGGGACACTGCTTTATCTGTGTGATGAGATGACAGCGGCGATAGGGAAGATAGAAGTTGAAGCAAAAGACGTAAAATGCGCAGAGATCATGGAGGACTGGGTGGAGTATATCAAGGCGCAGTGCTTCGAGCGTCCGGAGATCGCAAGGGCTGTACGTCGGAAAGGGAAGAGTCTGGCCGGATGCATTGCCGCACTGCTGGCGTGGAGCTTTAAACATCAGATACCGGTAGATAAAGGGATCATGAAGGCAGCGGGCGTATCGGCAGGTAAATGCACGCTTGGGATACCGGGGATGGCCAGAGCAAAGCAGATCATCACGCAATATTATCTGTCTGAGGGGGCAAAAGCATGAAAAAGAAAATAATCGAACGGATACCGTACCTGCAGCTTGCAAAAGTGAGAAGGAAGAAGGAAGTGGAATATATCGCGGTGACGGCCATACAGGAGATAGGCGGGGAAGATCATCTGATCGTCGAAGTATACAGAAATAAAAAAGAGTGCAGGGAAATTCCGGTTGCCCGGATCGTTATCACAAATAAGGATTTCGGCACATTCCTTACAGGCTCAAGAACGTGGACAAGGGGCAGAATAACAAGAAATGAATGGAGCAGCAGAAGCCTGGTCTGGAGAGAAGACCGGTCTTGGAAAGCCGAATGGGAACTGGAGAAAGAAAATGTCCTGCAGTCCGATGAGGACAGGGAGCGGATAACAGGATTCCTGACAGACAGATACGACAGAAAAGATCTGGCATGGTGGAAGTATATCGACCAGAGGCAGGAAGAGATCACAAGAACAGAAAGGGAGGGGCAGTCTGCCAGGCGTGCGGAAAAGAGGAGGCAGGAATTAAAGGAGCGTCAGGATAATACACCGGAACTGCCGGAGAAAAAGATCCTGGAGTACGCAGACAGTGTACTGTTCAATAGTGAGCATTATCTATATTACAAAAAGCATGGAGTAAGGGCAGTGGTGGCATGTACAAAGTGCGGAGGTGTAGATGAGGTCAGATGGAAAGCAGGACAGTCCTACGAGAGTCGGTTCGAACGCCGGATCGTGGAGCCTAAGGCTGGAACATATGGGACATGTCCGATATGTGGATGCAGTGGAAAGTATATACCACAGGGAAGGGCTAAGGAATTTTACAGAAAAGAAAGTCACATCTTTCTGGGACAGAGATATAAGAAAAGCGGTGTAGTAATGCGGTACATCGAGGTGGAAAAAGAGTGGATATTGGGGGAGATATGCGGGGAAAAGGGGCCGGAGATGTACAATGCCTGCGAAAAGATGACCGGGATTGAGATCGCGAGGGTATATTTCGAACAGGGAAAGAAGGTACAGAAAGATTATCATAAGTACGATCCGTACAGCAGGAAGGATTTTTGGGATGACTGCAACCTATATGGACATGCGAATATCCAGATCAAAGAAGGGGGCATCATGCCGGAGACTTATACAAATATGACCGGGACATTCCTGCAGTACAGCGCCATGAAAGAATACCAGATGGCAGCAGGCGTGATAGATCCAGTGGAATATCTTGAACGGTATATACAGACGCCACAGATCGAGATGCTGGTAAAACTTGGTTTGATAAAGACAGTGGAAAAACTTGTGAAGTGCTATTACGGTATAGTCAACGATATCGATGCAAAGCGGCCGGATGTATTCCTGGGCATACGAAAAGAACAGGTAAAGCTACTCAGACAGCATAAAGGAGATTATGGGATCCTGAGAGTCCTGCAGATGGAAAAGCGGATGGGGGAGACATGGACGGATGAACAGGTAGAGCACATGGCGGAACTGGAGCTGGACGGGAAGGTGGATGTGGCGTTGGAATGCATGGGCATACAACAACTGCTGAATCGTGTTGCAAAGTATGCAGGATGCGGGTATGGGACAATGTGCAGCGCAGCGGCCAGCAGATTAAAGCAGACAGCGATCACTTACATGGATTATCTGCACATGAGAAAAGAGCAGGGATATGACCTTAACAATACAGTGTACCAGGCACCAAAAAACCTGGACGGGGCACACGCAAAGATGGTGGCGGAGAGCAACAAAAAGGCGGAAGACAAGAGGATACAGGATGTAAATATAAGATTCCCGATGATCAAAAAGAATTACCGGAGGCTGAGAAGCAGATTTTATTTTGAAGGAGAAGGACTCATGATACGGCCGGCCAGGAATGCGGGTGAGATCGTGACAGAGGGAAGGGTACTGCATCATTGCGTAGGGGGCGACAGTTATCTTAAGAAACATGACAGTGGACAGAGCATAATCCTGTTCCTGCGGGCTGTTGCTGATCCGGAAATACCATACATTACAGTAGAGATAGAAACGGAATCCCTTCATATCCGGCAATGGTATGGTGCATATGACAAGAAACCGGATAAAGAACTGATAGAAAAGTGGCTGGATAAATATGAGACGAGGTTAAAGTGCGGCGGAGCAGAAGCTGGAGAAGCGGGGATGGAGCAGATGATCCGTATTTATGCCTGAATGAACAGAGATAAAAAGAAAGGAAGACATCATGGAGGAATATACACAGATCACGCTGGATCAGTGGATGCAGTGGAAAGAGGATATCCGGAGAAAACTGGAAGAGACAGCTGGAAATTTTGTTTATATAGGGTACAGGCTGAAACAGATCAGGGATTCCGGGATGTATGACGGGGCAGCAGATATATTCGAATTTGCAGAGCGGGAATATGGATTGGGAAAGAGTACTGTGTCGCGGTTTATAGCGATCAATGGGAAGTACAGCGAAGGCGGGAATTCACTTGAACTTAGAGAAGAATTCCGGAATTTCAGTTCGTCAAAACTGGCGGAGATGCTGACGTTGACAGACGCGGAATGCCAGTTGATAACAGAAAAGACAACGATAAAGGAGATACGGGAGCTAAAGAGTTTCAGCCGGCAGCAGGACGCTGGAGAGCCGGCAGCAGGTACGGATGTGTTATCGCCATTGGCAAACTGTATCGTTGACTTCTTCCGCGGAAAAAAAGAGGTGCTTAACGAGGTGATGGGATACCTGCGTGCAGACAAACCGGGATCGGGATACCGCGAAGCGGCGGCCAGGATCAATCCCGCGGGCCAGAGCTCCCACAGGAAAGGGATCGTATTTTTGTTCCTGTATGACTGGGTCACAGGGATAAAGTATAAGATGCTGATGCAGCAGGATCCAGTCAGCATGACTTGGACGGAATTTTTAAATGAGATTTACAAGGTGTATGCCGATTATGACCCAGATGATACATGGACGGATTTTTACAACAAAAAGGAAGAAAAAACAGAATCTGGGGGAGCAGGCACAGGGTATGTGCAGGAAGAGTCGGAATGCGGGGTTGAAGAGTCTGTTGCGACGTCGCAACAGGATGACAGAGAAGATGCCGTAGAAGAAAATGAAAAAGGCGTGACGGCACTGTCAGGACTGTCAGGAGCTTATGCTCAGGCAGACATGGGAATGCAGAGTAGCGAAACGGAGAAAGACGCATCTTCGGAGAAACCAGGATCAAATGGGAGCGATGAAGAAGTGGATGGGAAGAAGAGGGAGGACAGCGCTACAGAAGAGGACACGTCTTTAAATGGAGGGACAGGGGATCTGGAAGGGCAGATGGATATCACACAGTATGAAGGATGCACGCCAGGGCAGCAGGCGGGAAGCAGCGAAGCAGAATATGCCTATATTGAGGCACTGCGGGAGATACTGGATAATATCTTTGAGCAGACGGAGCAGCGGCAGTATTCCTATGCGGAAGAATTGTTAGAGGCAGCGCGGGGAACGATCAATAAGATAAGAGAGGTAATGCGCGCAGGAATGTGACGGAGGAAAAAGGATGGAACAGGAAAAAACAACAAAAGAATATCTTGAAGGAACAGAACTGGAGTATGGGGCATGTGTTTACTGTGGACAGGTATTTCAGATGGAAACGTCAGGGGAATGTACGGAAGAGCAGCTCAACAGATGGGCAACGGAGAAATGTGACTGCAGTGCAGCAAAAACTGACAGGAGAAAAGCGGCGAAAGAAGAAAACGCGCGAAACAATATCGAAAAGCTGTTCCGAGAGAATTATCCGGAGGCGGCAGATCTCATGAGAATGGCAGTGCATCCGGTAATGCAGCAGAAGATCGCTGCGATCACTGTAGACACCGGGCAGGGGATAAAGGGGAGCGTAAAACTTACGAATAAGGGCTTTATCAGGATAGAAAAGAATGTCAGTAAAAAAGTGAGTCTGGAGGAATGACATGAAGAGCATAATGCATGACAAAAACTCAGGGACATGTTATCTGTGTATGCGGTTGCATTCTGACTATTCTGCGAAACCCGTGCGGCAGGAACATCATGCAGTATTCGGGACTGCAAACAGACGGCTGTCAGAAAAATACGGACTTAAAGTGTATCTCTGTCTGAATCATCACGAGGAGGGAAAAGAGGCAGTACATAAAAATGCTGAAACAGCGCTGATAGTAAAAAAGGCAGCGCAGAAGGCATTCGAGGACCGTTGGCCGGAACTGGATTTCAGAAAAATCTTTGGCCGGAATTATGTCGTGGACGAAGACAGGAAAGAAGAACAGCGGGCAGCAGGCGGAAGAGAAGGGATGGAGTTCATTGATGGAGTGAATGATCTGGAATGGGAAGGAGGGAAAGATTGACATGAGCGAAGAGAATATCAAGAATGAATACCGGTTCAACATCAAGTTCAGAAGATATGTTGACAGATACTGTGAGAGAAGGAATGTTACGGTTGAAGAAGCGCTTGGGAATGAGAGCGTGCGGAAGGCGTGCATGAGATATACAGAGGTATAAAAAAGACAGAGGACAGGGAGGCAAAGGACATGGAGCAGGAAGGAGAAGACGATGGGACGCAGAGTGAAACGTGAAAGCATTGAATCATTTAACAATGATGTGGTCAGGAGTGGCGTTACATATGCAGATATACAAAAGCTGGAGACGCAGTCGCGAATGGAACGGATCAGGGCGCCGAGGGTAGTTGGGGACGACGGCAGGCCGGTCTATATGACGGTTGCGGCGTGGAACCGGTTAAAGAGATCGGAGGATGCAGCAGGTGAGTAAATTTATAAAGGAGGCGGGTATGGCAGTATATAAACCGAAAGTAATCGAAGGAAAGATAAATGGCACGGGATGGCCGATTGATGGACATTCATTGATGTTATCGTCATGGAATTACGATAATCACGACAGCTGGCATTTAGATTACTGGAAAGATGAAGATGATTCGGCGGTTATGGAGACTATGTTTATCACAGAGACGGCAGCAGGTATGTGTTTGTATGATACGCTGGAAGAATTTGCAGAACATTGGGAGGAATGGGAACCGGAAGGGGTCTTCTGCATCCCTCTGGAGAATGTGGAGGTTTTGAGGATCCTGCAGGTAGAGACAAAAGAAGTCTGGAGTTTTAAGGATGTAGATATAAGTGGATTAAAACAGCCTATCATATGCGTTTATAGATCTCCGAAAGACTATCCGGATAAATTTGTGGCACGGGTATTTGACGGAACGAAGCCGACAAACGTAGCTATAATCAGAAACACTGTGGATGAAATAAGGTTGGATATTTTAAAAAGTTTTCCGGATAAGACACCTTTTGCAAGATGTAAGGAAGACTGTAATAGTATCGTTGAGAGCTGGATTTGAACTTTGATGGAGGAAGAAATTATGGGTATTAAAATTGGAGACATTGTAAAAACAAAAGAAAAATACGGAAATAGGATTCTTCAGGCAGCAGTGATCAAAGTGCATGGCGACGATTCGATAGATGTCCTTTTCGGAGATGGAGAATACGGCTATAGAGGTAGAAACAAGTATACAGCAACTGGTAAGCACATTGATATGCAAAGCGTGCTTGATTCAATCGAACTTTAGAGGAGGTAAACATGAAGGCATTAACGATATGGCAACCATGGGCCGGTGCCGTGGCAGCAGGCATAAAACATAATGAGACGCGGAGCTGGCACACAAATTATAGAGGACCGATTGCAATCCATGCAGCGAAACAGGCAATCCAAATAGGTTGGTGCAGATATACAAGTGATGAGGCGGCAGAAGTAATTTGTAGGCGGATGAAACTGCCGGAAATATTTAATGGACCTGAGGTATTCCCAACAGGAGTCATTCTTGCCACGGCAAATCTTGTAGACTGTATAAAGATTACTCAGGAATATGTGGCCACCCTGCCGGAAGATGAAGTTACACTGGGTGATTATACATTAGGTCGGTATGCATGGGTAATGAAAGACGTAAAGATGCTTGAAGATTTTATCAAAGCAAAAGGTAGTCAGAGACTGTGGAATTGCGAATTGATTTAAACTTTAGGACAGCAGGACGGGAAGGAGAGGAGGATAAAAGGATCTATGCACGTAGTGAGAAAAAAGACTCTGCCGGAATATTTTCGTGCTGTCAGGGCGCGAGAAAAGAATTTCGAAATCAGAAAGGATGAAGATGATATCCAAGTTGGAACGCTTCTGATCTTGGAAGAGTGGGACGGGGATTATACGGGAGAAGTTCTGCGGAGATATGTAAAGTACGTTTTAAGGGATGTTCCAAGATATGGCTTGATGCCAGGATATTGCATTATTGGCTGGTGATTTGAACTTTAAGGAGGTAGGACAGTGAGAGCAACATGCGAGATAATCGCGGATGTAAAAGATGGAAAAGCAGTTTCCTATGAAGAGTTAAAGATGGCCTGTATCGTACAATCTTCACTTCTATTTTTCTTTCAGCAGGATACAAAGGCACTGATTAAGGGTGGAATTTCTGCTGAAATGAAAAAGAAGATGGAGTATTCTGATCCCAAAACGTCGTCTGTTGAGTTAGGCATTCCATCGTGGTACTGGAAAGCTATGCGGGCGGATCCGTTCGAATGGTTAAGTCCACGGGACATTCCGGGAACGGATGAAAATAGAAAATGGCATGGTATGGCGCAAAAATTATTAGATAAAGCATTAAAAGAATCAGAAAATTAAACTTTAGTGGAGGTGGAGGTGTTTGAATGACAGTATGTAATCATGACTGTCTAAACTGTATTTATGATGACTGTATCAACGATCATGTATACAGCGAAAAAAGCCTATACAGAAACAGGTCAGAACAGAATAAAGAAAATCAGCGTGAATTGCAAAAAAGGAAAAGAGATGAGGCAAAAGCAAAAGGATTGTGCACAGTCTGTCGGTCAAAAAAAGCTACGCATGGCGTGAAATGCTATGAATGTTATATCAGGCAGAAAAGACATGATAAAGCTAAATATGACGGAAGGCGGAAGCACTGGAAAGATAACGGGCTTTGCGTTCTGTGTGGAGCGGAGACATTGCCTGGAAAGAAAGTATGCCAAAAGCATTATAATTCATTGCTGAAAAACATTGCTGTATGTAATGCAAGCGAAAATACAAAAAGAGCACAGTTAGAATTTGGAAAACAGCACTGGAAATTGAGGGAGATGGAAAAGAATGGATAAAATAAATGAATTTTCTGAATGGCTTGAAGCAAAAGAATTGTCAGGAAGTACGATTGATACATACTCTTGTGCAGTTAAAGAGTTTTATGAAAAGTACGGGGAACTGACAAAAAAGCATCTGATTGACTACAAGAAATATTTGATTGAAAATCGAAAGCCAAAGACCGCAAATAATCGGTGTATTGCAATGAACCAGTACTGCATATTCATGGGGAAATCAGATTTTTGTCTGAAGACAATTAAGATTCCAAAATCTATGTCTGTTGAAAACGTCATATCAAAGGAGGAATGCAATTATCTTTTGTCAAAGCTGAAAGAGGACGGAGATGAAAGAGGATATTTTATGGTTCTTTTTCTTGGGAAAACTGGCGCAAGGGTGAGTGAGTTTATTAGGTTCAAAAAACCTGATTTGGAAAAAGGCTTTTGTGAGATATGGACAAAAGGGAAAATCAGAAAAATATTATTTCCTGATTCTATTATTGAAGAATCGAAAGATTATTTCGAGAAAGTTGACGGCGAATATCTCTTTCAGAGCAGATATGGAAAACAGTTTACAACAAGAGGAGTTGCAAGCGCGATTAAGAATATGGCCGACAAGTACGGAATTAACAGAGATGTAATGTATCCACATTCATTTAGACATTTGTTTGCGATAGAGTTTTTGAAACAGAATCAGAATATTGCACTGCTGGCTGATTTACTTGGGCATGAAAGCATTGATACAACAGCAATTTACTTAAAACTATCAATGAAAGAGCAAGCAGAACAGTTGAATAAAGCAGTAAACTGGTAGGAGGGACAATGGAATATCTGGTTGAATTAATAGAAAAACGAAAAGAAGTCGGGAAAAGACCGTGGAATCCGCAAGGAGGAACAACAAACTATAATAACAGAGCGGAATATGAAAGACTTGGGAATTTAATTTTGGATGAAGTAGACAGATTGTATGATGATGGAAAGCTGTGCGGATTATAATTTGGTACATTGAACTTTAGTGGAGGTAATATTTTGAGAACAATAATATCTGTAGCAATAGGTATTTATATCGTAAGAAAGTACAATGCTGGCGTAGTCGAGATGGCGTTTGTTATGGTTGGCTCTTATATATTTTTAGGCATAATTGGGATGATTTAAACTTTAGTGGAGGTATGAAATGAGTGTGAGAGAATTGGCACATATAGTGGCAGAAATATTGCGGGCTGAAAAGGAAACGTATATGGAGTGGATGGAGAACGAAGAGTGGGACGAACTCGAGGATGAATTGTGCGAGGGTCTTGCAGCAGATTGAACTTTAGTGGAGGTGAAGGAATGACTGGAAGTGTTATTAAATCAGTGAGACAGATACTACAGGAGATCGCAGAAGACATATGCGATAATTATTGCAAGTATCGAGACACTGCAGATGAAGAGTGCTTATGTGATGTAATCAGAGACGGCGGGGAATGCCCGCTTGACAGGTTAAACTGAGATTTAGTTGGGCAACGGGCGCATGGGGAAAACGGAGTAGTTGCGACGTCGCAACGGAAAGGACAGGTGTTATTTACCTGCTGATGGCAGCAGGCGTAAGAACAAGTAAACAGGCGGTACATCACCGACCAAAGTAACTGTACCGCCATTGCGCTTGAGGATATTATAGCATGTGTATTTTCCTTAAGCAACAATAAAATAAAATGGAGGGCCTACATATGTGTATGACTAAAAACGACCTGATAAATGACGTTGTAGCAAGTTTGACAGTAAGTATGACGCAAGATCAGGTAAGTCTGATAAAATCTGTTTTTATTGTTAAAATGCAGGGATATGAGATTCACGAAGAAAATACATTACCATCAACAGAAGTAGTCGATAATGATTATATTTTAAAAAGATTTGCGGTAGATATGCTGGCGAAAGGACTTAAAGAAAGCACGATCAAATCATATATGGACATAGTCAAGCCCTTTATGGTCTATGTAAAAATAAATATTACGGATATTACTGCACAGCATATTACGGATTACCTTGCGGTCAAAAAAGTATCAAACAATATCCACGGCAGAAAGAATACGCAATCCTATGTAGCTGACGTATGTCGTAAACTATTCATATTCTTCGAGTGGGCATATCGTAAGCATCATATCAGCCAGGATATTATGAGGGACGTAGACAGAATTAAGGGAAAGCAAAAAAAGAAGGAGCGCATCACACCGGAGGAAATGGAGGCCTGTAGGGAAGTGTTGAAAGATAACAGGGAAAGAGCGTTACTTGAACTGATGCTGGCTACTGGAATGCGTGTGGGAGAAATTACAAAATTAAAGATAGAGGATATAAATCTGCTGCAGAGAAAAATCAGTATACACGGTGAAAAATCGGAAAATGCTGACAGGGAAGGATATCTAAGCATCAAAGCAAGAAATGCAATACATAGATACATAGGTGATCGAGTCAATGGATATGTATTCCGTCCATTGCGAAATGTACTTCCTGATGACAGCCCGATTAGTAACAGCGCAATCGAGGACATAGCGAAAGCAATCGGGGCACGAGCGGGCGCTCATTGTGTGACGACAGTACATGTATACAGAAAGACTTTTGCAAGCGAAACGTATCGCCGCACTGGAGATATCAAAATGGTATCTATCTTGTTAGGACATGCGTCCACGACGATTACAGAGAAATATTATCTGATTGACGATTTAAAAGATATAGAGTATAAAGCATTATACGTTGCGTAGGAGGGGAACATGACGCTGGAACTTCTGAAAGGCTATAAGAGTAAAAAAGAAGAGATAAGAGAGCTTTCATATAAACTTGAACACATTGAGGACAACGACAATCTGGTAGGAAATGATATCATTTTTGATTATCGTAGTGGATATCCAAGACCGCAAGCGGTCGTAGGGACGGATCGGGAAAGGTATTACAGACTGTCAAATAGATGGAGTAATAGGAGAGCGCTGCTTGAAGAAGAATGCCAGCAAGTAGAGGAGTTTGTAGAGTCAATTCCTGATAGTCTGACCAGAAGAATATTCCGTCAAAGATTTATTGAGGGTAAGACGCAGGAAGAAGTTTCACGGGACTTATATATCAGCCAGAGCAGCATAAGCAAAAAAATCAACCATTTTTTCAAAATGGAATAAAAATAATAAAAATACGTGTTACAATGAAAACTGGGAAGTCAAGAAGAGATTTCCCCAAAGCCCCCTGTGATCTAAAGCGAACAAAGAGGCATCTACGGTTTGTAGGTGTCTTTTTGTTTGCGCTGAAAGACAGGAGATTTAGACAGGTGGAAGACAAATCGGCAGATTGGAAGGTGAGGGAGGTGGCAAATGAGAGAAATCTAAAAAGGTTCGGAAGCGAGAGGGAACCGAGAGAGGCGGGTAGAAAAGGTGGAAAAGCATCCGGGGAGGCAAGACGTAGAAAAGCAGATTTCCGGAGAACATTAAACATGCTATTGACTGCCGAAATTGATAATCAAGAATGGACACCGCTGCTGCAGGCGCTGGGACTTGACAGCACGCTGGAGTCTGCTGTCAACATGGCGATGATCAAAGAGGCACTGGCGGGAAATGTGAAGGCCTATGTAGCGATTCGCGATACGATCGGACAGACGACAAAGTCGGATAGAGATCTTGATGAGCAAGATGAAAAGATCAATTCAGTAAAACTGGATAATGAGGAAAAACGCAAAAAGGTCAAAGCGGAGGAGAGCGGCGGCCTTAGCGATATCATAGAAGAGGCGTTTATGGAAAAAGATGAGTAGGTTAACAAAAGCGATACGGTATTATGCCAGGAACCCGGTAGATTTTGTAGAAGATGTCATACGGGCCCGGCCAGACGACAATCAGAAGGCGATTCTTCGCAGCGTTGCGGAGGAACCGATGACTTCGGTACGATCGGGGCATGGAATCGGAAAAAGTGCGGTAGAGAGCTGGGTGATAATATGGTTTCTGTGTACGCGGCCATACCCGAAGATACCTTGTACGGCGCCTACCCAACACCAGTTATTTGATATTCTTTGGGCAGAAGCAGCAAAGTGGATACGCCATAATCCGGCAATCGGAAAAGATCTGGTATGGACGCGCGAGAAGATATACATGCGTGGACATCCAGAAGAGTGGTTTGCAGTTGCACGTACGGCGACTAATCCGGACGCGCTACAAGGATTTCACGCAGAGAACCTGCTGTTTATCATAGATGAGGCATCTGGTGTGAAGGATATCGTATTCGAACCGGTTCTGGGTGCATTGTCAACGGAGGGCGCAAAGCTGTTGATGTGCGGGAATCCGACACGCATAACAGGATTTTTTTATGACAGCCATCACAAAAACAGGGTATCATACAATACGTTGCACGTGGACGGGAGAACCAGTGCGCGAGTCAACACGGAATTTGTCGATAAGATCATAAAAATGTTTGGTATCGACAGTGATGTATTTCGTGTAAGGGTTGCCGGTGAGTTTCCGAAGGCATTGTCGGAGAGCTTTATAGCAATGGACTGGGCGGAAAAAGCCGCAGCAAGAAAGATCGAGTCACCGGGAAAACGCCTTGATTTCGGGGTCGATGTCGCGCGATATGGAGACGACTCGTCGGTTATATATCCGGTATTTGATCAACGGCGGTCTGGGATCCCTGATATATATCATCATAACGACACAATGGAGTTAGCCGGGAATGTGATCATACTGCTGAAAAGATATGTCTCTGAATTTGGGAGTACTGTAGAGTTTAAAGTGAAAGTAGACTGCGACGGTCTGGGAGTAGGCGTATATGATCGCTTGAAAGAGCAGGAAGACGATATACTGCAGAAGATGAGAGATATCCGCGAGCAAGCTAATGAGCGGGATGAAGATAAAGATGACGGTTACACAGAGATTACTCTTGATATAATAGAGTGCCATTTTGGTGGATCTGGTGGCCAGTTGGATGATGGGGATCCGGTCGAATACGCAAATAATACCGGTATTATGTGGGGAAGAGTAAGAAAACTATTACAGGATGGTGAGATATCAATCTGGGATGACGCAGAACTGATTTCCCAACTGAGCAATAGGAAATATACCGTTAACAGTGACGGTAAAATCGAACTGGAAAGAAAAAAGGATATGAAGAAAAGGGGTATATCATCGCCTGATATTGCGGATGCGCTTGCACTGGCTTTATATAACCCTTTTACGGAATATGTATGGTGTTGATTGAGGTATGTACAGATGGGAATCTTTAAGAGAAGACGAATATCAGAGCAATATATCAGGGAAGGACCGCGGCAGCAGGCAATGATACCACGATATACTGCACCGCCAGCGAGGAATACGCAGGAATGGATGGCAGCATTCGGGAAGAATCCCCGGCTCGCCCCGGTAGAAAAGATCGCTTCGGATTTGTCGTATGCGGAAGGTGCACTATATAGACTGGATTCAGGCGGCAATAAGATTGAGATTCAGGAGCATCCATTTTTAGACTTCATCTGCAGGCCGAATCCGCTCGTTGAATTGACGGCAAGCGCTATATGGAAGCTGCACATGGAGTATTTACTCTTAAAAGGCGAAGCCTACTGCATAATAGAACGCTATGCAAATGGAATGCCGGCAGAATTATGGCCGGTTCCGCCGCAGTGGGTGCAGACGATTCCATATCAGGGCTTTCCGTTTTACACGATACGATCCACTGATGGGACGATCATAAACGTATCGGTAGATGATATGTTTGCACAAAGAGATCTCAACCCGGCGGATCCATATAGCCGTGGATTAGGGCAGGCGGAGAGTGTTGCCGATGAAGTCGAGATCGATGAGTATGCGGCAAAGTTTCAGAAGAATTTTTTCTATAACGGCGCAACACCGGATACCGTAGTTATTCTCCCTGGAGCGGATGAAAATCAGGTAAAGAGATTCCGTGAAACATGGTTAGATAAATTTGCCGGGGTATTCCGATCGCACGGCGTCGAGGTGCTAAAGGCGCCAAAAGACGGACACCTGCCTACGGTAAATAAGCTATCCGATAATATGAAAGATCTGGATATGATAAACGGAAGAACGTTTACCAGAGACGCTATCATGGAGCACTTCGGCGTGCCGCGTGAGATAATGGGCATTACACAGAACAGTAACCGGGCGACGGCGGATGCCGCGCAATACATATATGCTAAAAATGTATTATGGCCAAGATTGATGCAGAGACAGGATGCGATTAACCTACAACTGCTGCCATCATATGGAGATAATCTTTACTGGGAATATGACGATGTCATTCCGCATGATGTAGAATTTGACAAGAGCATAGCAATGGAGGGATGGCAGAATGGTATGCTGACAAAGAATGAGTCGAAGGAATTACTCGGCATGGAGACAGATGATAAGGGAAACATCTATAAAATAGGTTTTGCCGATCTGTTTGTCAGAGCAGATGAAGACCTGACGTCAATATCGGGGCAGATGGCCAATATGCAGTACACAGATATATCAGAACCATTGGAGACTGATCGGAATACGGTAGAGATAGAAGATACCGTGGAAGATCTTGGCGAGCATGATATCGAGATACTGCAAAAGGCAGCTGCTATACGGATGAGGATGACGAAGGCATCGGGACGTGACATTGAACGGGTGCGTGCAATGCAGACGCGTAAGTATGAACTTGCTATGGGAAAATATTTACGGCAGCAGGAGCAGCAGATCCAGAGGGCACTTACTGGGCATAAGGACGATAACGATATCTGGGACATGATCGGCATAACGCAGGAAGAGTATAGCAGGCTGACCGATGAAGAAAAAGCCAGGATCATCAGCGAGTTTGCGGACGGGCTGATGGACTGGAAGGATGAAACGAGTCTGCTCGAAAGGATCCTGGCGCCACTCTGGGAGGAGACTTATAAAGAAGGTGCAGAGTTATTACAGAAGACATACAGGCTTAATGGGATGGATCTTCCGGAGCTGACGCACACCGCGCGCGTGAGAGGCGGGCAGAGAGTTACAAGAGTAACGCAGACCACAAAGGAAGCAATAGGCCGGATCATTACGGCAGGATTGGAAGAGGGAAAAGGAAGGAACCAGCTTACTGACGAAATTATACAGGAGATGGGGACATCTGGAAAGCGTGCGCGGCTGATCGCTGCACAGGAATGCAATATTTCTCTGCAGGCAGGAAATTATGATATGGCCAAGAGGGGTAGATTCCGGGAAAAGACGTGGAATGTAACGGATGTGAGCAAAGCAAGGGACACGCACCTGGATCTAAACGGGCGCACGGTGCCGTTCGACGCACCGTTTGTTACAAAGAGGGGGAACCGGCTGATGATGCCGTGCGATCCAGACTGTAGTGTTGCAGAGGAGACAGTGAATTGTCATTGCTTCTTGACATACGCATAAATTAAAAACGTGACAGAAAGGATATTATGAGAAGACATGTTAAGCAGAATGCTGGTCCGCCGGGATCAGTTGAAAGAGAGATCAAAACATTACAGTTCAAGATGGATGCATACAACGAAGAAGAGGGTATCTTTTCCGGGTATGCATCCATTTTTTCGAACGTGGACAGCGGCGGTGATATTGTAGAGCCCGGCGCTTTTACGAGGACGCTGGCTGAGGGATGGGAACGTGTTAAGATCCTGGCCCTTCACAATGATAACTGGTTGCCGATAGGACGGCCGGTGGAATTAAGGGAGGATGCAGAAGGATTATATATTTCTGCCAGGATATCGGATACGTCTATGGGAAGAGATATCAAGATACTTCTGAAAGACGGAGTGTTGAACGAACTGTCGATCGGGTATGATCCGGTGGTATATGATTACGACGATGCAGGAATCAGGCATCTGCGTGAATTAAAGCTATGGGAGGTATCCGTGGTAACGTGGGCGATGAATCCGGAAGCTGTGATCAACAACTATAAGGCAATGGATGAGACAGCAGAAATGGCTAAGGCTGTGCAGAAAGAGATCAAGGAAGGACGTAAGATAAGCGCAGGACGGATAAAAGCCCTGGAGGATGCCAGCAGGCAGATGAAACAGGCAGCAAAGCTGATAGATACCGTGGTTAAGGAGGCCAGGGGAGGAAAAGAGCAGCAGAAAGTAACCGAGCAAAAATCAGACAATATGCAGATAGAAATCTGTATGTAAAAAAAGGAGGAACAAAACAGTGGCAGCAAGAAGGAAGTACACAAAAGGCCGCGCAAACGCGCAGGCAAAATCCATGAAGATGGATGCAGCAGAGCTTATGACGATGGTATCAGATGCCGTCACAAAAGCGCTGGATGAACGGGAAGCCGAGAAGGATGACAGCGACGGAGGCAATACGGACAGTGTAGCAGACGTGATCGCGGCAGCAGTAGAATCCGTCAATGAGAAGCGGAAATCCGGCGATGAGGTATCAGAAATTCCGGAAGGCGATGTAGATGAGCTGCTGGATGCTATCGCGGAAGCAGAAGAAGGAAAGAGCGACGATGAGGATTTCGCGCTTGAAGATATCGTCCAGGCAGCAGCTGACGCAGTCAATGAGAAGAGAAAGTCCAGAAAAGAAGACGGGCTGAATGATGATGATCTGACGGATATCCTTGATGCCGTGGAAGAGATCATGTCTGATGAAGATGCAGGCGGCGATGCGAAAGCAAGGAAGGCGTCTACTGTGAAACGGCAGACAAAGGGCCGTGTAACAAAAAGGCCGCAGCGGGCAGTCAGCAGGAAGTACAGCAGCATTTATATGACAAATGCGCCGGCAAGGGAGAATGTGGAGAGGAAAAAGATTCCGGCAGGCATCCTGTTAGCGAGATCGATCAAGTGTATTGATGTATTCGGACGGAACGATCCGGAGCGTGCAGCTTTTTATGCAAAGAAGAACTACGGCGATGAGGATATGGCCCGGGAGTTTAAAGCACTCACGGCTACAGGCCCAAGTAACGGCGGGTACCTGATCCCGGAGGTATACATGGATCAAATCGTCGAGATGCTGTATCCGAAGACGGTGATCTTCGATCTGGGTGCGCAGAAAGTACCTCTGGATGGGGGAAATCTCAATATTCCGAAGATGACCGCAGGGACAAGAGCAACATGGGGTGGAGAGCAGAGAAGGATCACCAAGACTGAGCCGACCTTTGGAAATATCAAACTTTCTGCAAAAAGACTCGGCGCGATCGTGCCGCAGTCGAAGGAACTGATCATGAGCACGAGTTATTCTGCGGATGCGCTGTTTGCGAATGACCTTACGAGACGTATGCAGCTTGGGCTTGATTTCGGCGGCATGTATGGGACAGGCGGCGAGTTTATGCCGACTGGTATCTACAACACAAAAGGAGTTGAAAAAGTAGATGCCGGCAAGCTCAGTAATGCTGACCTTGCAGACAGTACAGGAAAGATCACGGCAGATTTTCCCGTATGGCTCAGGGCAAAAGCCATGAATAAGAATATTGATGATGTAAAACTTGGGTGGGCGTTCAACAGCATCACAGAGGCATACATCATGAATATGAAGACAACGACCGGAGCCTATATCTACAGGGAAGAGATGCAGGCCGGAAAACTGCTCGGATCTCCGTACAGGATCAGTAACCAGATCCCTGTAAGTGCAGACGGCACAACAGACATCTTTTTTGGAAACTGGGCCGACCTGCTGATCGGTGATCAGATGGGCATGGAGACGCTGACCACTTTAGAGGGATCGTGGATCGATGACGAAGGCACACAGCACAGCGCTTTTGATGAAAACCTTGTCGCTACAAGGGCGACGATGTACGACGATATCGCGGTGCGGCATGAGGAGTCATTTATCATCGCGAAGAAAGTAAAAGTAATGTAGGAGGAAAGCAGTATGAAAAGAGAACTGTTTGAGAATGTAAAAGTCATTCCCGGAGGGACCGGTGCGGCGATTGACCGCACCGGCTTCCTGTCTGCGGTGCTGGGAGTCAGCGCAAAGGCAGCGGATACCGTAAAGGTCAAAGTAGAGCACGCAGATACGGCGGATGGAGTATTTAAGGTGCTTGACGATCCGTTTGCCGGAGTGACAGGTGCGCTGCAGGATGTCATCGTAGAAGCTGACGAGACAGTAAATATCTGCATTGATCTGATCGGATGCAGACAGTACGTCAGGATCAGCGTAGAGGGAAGTGCGGAAGGACAGACGATCAGCAGCGCATTGGTACTTGGTGATCCGGCGACAGCACCGGTTTAAGAAAGGCAGGGAAGCGAACATGAAGATGAGTAGGTTTCAGACACTTTCTGCCAAAAAGACAACAGAAAAAGAAAAGGACAAGGCTGCTCCGGAGAGCAATAAGAAACAGGAGCCTGTAAAGGAGAAGAAGTAAGGATGAGAAGGAACGGGACGGAAGTAAGGCTTAATGTCAACGCACTGACTACAGTGCCCGATACACTGGAATTCATGGGCATGGATCCGGATACCGTTCCGGATCCTGTCAGGAATAATCTGACACGCCTGATCAATGCGTATTCTGACTATATGGAGAGTACGACTGGGCGGAAATTCCGGCGTAACAGATATATAGAGAGGCACGAGAGCGTAGGGAACCAGAATCTCGTGGTGCGTGAATATCCTATCGTATCGGTAGAGGCCATACGGGACATAAACGGCGGCACCGATCTGGAGCCGTCGAAATATGACTGGGAGCAGGGAGGCAATACCGGCGTCATATATATGGATACCGGCTGGCCAATGAAGGGTTACAGGGCAGGGCTGTCAAATGATATACGGTTAGTAAGCCGGTATTTAGAGGTTACCTATACAGCTGGTTATATCCTGCCGAAGGACGCGACAGCAAAACAGCCGGCCACGCTTCCCGGTGATCTGCAGTGGGCAGTCTGGCAGCTGGTACAGCAGCAGTGGAACCTTTCCAGCAATGGGGCTAATGGCCTGTCTGCATTTTCAATCTCTGATGTAACATGGACATTTGATAAAGGGCTGGATCCGCAAGTGGGAAGTATAGTCAATCAGTATATGAGGTTTTGCTGATGGAGATCGAAGATGATATCACTCCAGAATTGGAGCGCATTCAGGGAGAACTTGAGAAATTAAATAATATGCGGATACATATCGGCGTACAGGGGGTGGCAGGATATGATGCATCGGGGAAAAGCAAAGAGGGTACGCCTGCAGATTTATTGACGATCGCCGGCGTACATGAGTTTGGTGCGACGATAAAGCCAAAAAATGTACGGAATCTTGCAATCCCGATCGACAGATCAGCAATAGGGAAAAGCCCGAGGGACTTTCCGGGCCTCTTCTTCATCGAGTCAGAGGAAGGATATCTTTTCGGATGTATCAGTCCGAAGCGCAAAGGCGACGGCCCTAAGCGGAAGACATCGCCGTCTGAAAAAGAACCGGATAAAAAGAAACCGCGGCAGAAGTACCGGAAGCCGGAGCAGGAGGATATCACATTTTTATTTCTGCTGCTGCAGTCAGTCAATATACCTGAGCGCAGTTTTATACGCGCTGGTTATGACAGCAATAAGAATGAACTTGAAAAGGCCTGCATGGAAGCGCTGGAAGGTATTGTGCTGGATGGATGGGATGCGGGAACGGCGGCTAACCACATCGGCATGAGAGCGGTCAACTGCATTCAGGTATATATGAACACGGCGTCAAACTTTAAGGAAAAGGGCGCAATAACGAAGGAAACGTCAAACTGGCCAAACAGCCCGCTGATCGAAACGGGAAGATTGAGGAATTCGATCACATACCGCATTGAGGGATAAAGAGCATGGACATGGGATTTCAGTATGCACAGCCGAGGATACCAAGCGGGCTGATGCATGAGATGTATGAATTAAAAAAATCAGGTGGTCGCTATGACTACGAACACGGAGGGCAGTGGGTAGCGGGAAATGAAGAAAGGATACCATTCCAGGGAGCCGTCCTGCCGATAGGGAGTAAAGATCTGCAGAGGGATTTTATAGGAGCCTACACTGCGACCAGTCAAAAGATATACACCAATGGGTATGCTATGCGGGTTGGCACACGGGTATATGATCCTCAGGAAGATATCGTATATACTGTGACGCAGGAACTTGGGCATAATTCGCTACACCCGATGAAGCGGTATCTGGTTGATGCGAAGGAAGGAGCTGCACAACGATGAAGGCAGTAGACGTCAGGGACAGAGTAGTACAGGGACTGCATGAGTGTTTTGATCTGCCGGTAATCCTGTCCGATCAGGTAAGTCCGGAAGCTGAGATGCCGTACATAGTGTACTCCGTTACAAGTCCTTATATTCCAGGGAATACGCTGGGGCACTTTAGTAATAAGTTTGATGCGGATGGAAATCTCATACAGGTACGTTCAGAGCAGGCAGGAATGACAATGTCATTTACTGCATGCAGCCAGAACCGGACGTCGGAAGATGGCAGCAGTATTTTCGGTGAGGATGAGGCGATGTGTATCGCGGAACAGGCGCAGGGGTGGTTCTTGTATGCCGGACGCAGGTTTTTAAGCCCGGATATCGTTGTGGAGTCTGTGGAAAATGTAGCACGCAGGAGTGTACTGATGGTGGACGAAGAAGCGAACCGATACGGATTTGACGTATCGTTGAAATATATTCGCGAAGACGTGATGAATGCAGGGGCGATAAAAACAGTTGTATCAAAAGGAAGGGAGACTTAGGATGAGGGATGTAGTGGTAGTAGTAACAGCGGATACAAAGCCTGTAGCCGTAGATGGACTGGATATCCTGCTTGTGCTGACGGACGGGACAGCGGATGCCAAAAGGTATACGAGCCTCGATGCAGTAGAAAAGGATCACGCTAAGGATACAGTAGCATATAAAAAGGTCGCAGCGTTGTTTGATCAGGGGAAGTCAAGGCCGACACCGCTGAAACTGATACGTGAGATCAAAATAGTCGGGCTCGGAGAGTTAGAAGGAACCGAACTTGTGGAAGCGATAAAAACGTACCAGAAAAAAGATGATGACTGGTACACATTTCTCACGGACCGGACTGATGATGCGTCAATCAAGGCGTTGGCGGAATTTGCAGAAAACAGCGAACCGCTTGAGGCAGAATTGGCGTCCGGGGTTGAGGATCATCGCAAGTTTTATGTCGCGCAGACAGAAAATAAAGAGCTTTCGGTGATGAGAGCCAGGGCAGCAGTTATCTATACGGAGGATGCTGCCGAGAACGCAGATGCCGCGTGGCTTGGAGCAGCAGGCGCATGGTACCCGCAATATGTAACATGGAAGTTTAAGATGCCGGCTGGCATCTCTGTTCCGCTGTTGACAGAAGAAGAGAGGAACATACTGGCGGAGAACAACGTGAACTATGTGACGGATGAGTATAAGCGCAACTATGTAAAAGAAGGTGTTTGTACAGACGGCGATTATATAGACAGTGTGTTAGGCAAGGACTGGATCGCTAAGGATATGCGCAACCGTATTTATGACGTATTCTGCGAGAACAGCAATGTAGATTACACCAATGCCGGCTTTACCCTGATTGGGGCAGCAGTACTCAAAGCGCTGGATGAAGCGACGAAGCATGGGATAATCGCGACAGACGGAAAGGATAAGAATGGTATCTATTCTGTACATATCCCTTCCGAGGACGAAGCTACGGAAGAGGAGCGCCGGAACAGGCAGATGCCGCCGATCATCTGGGAAGCACAGATTACCGGTGCGGTACATGGCGCAAAGACGAAGGGGCGGCTTGTAGTCGCATTGTAAGGAGGTAGAGTATGGGTGTTAATATTACAAATTATGATCCGACAAAGGTTTCGGTCGTGGTCAGTGGACTGGTGATCACAGGATTTGCTGATTCTTCGGTGGTGGCGGTCGCAAGAAATGAGGATATTGTAACTCCCAGTGTTGGTGCACAGGGGGACGTCGTTTATTCGGAGAATGCGAACCAGTCGGCGACTATCACACTGTCGTTGCAGTCGACTTCTGCGTCTGTTTATAAACTCAGACAGTTGGCACTCGACAGGCAGGAAGTTGATGTTGTCATATCTGACGTAAGCAATGACGGCGGAGAACTTTTAAGTGCGGGAAGATGCAGGATCACGAAGGTACCGGACAGCAAGAAAGAAAAGACGGCTGGATCCACCGACATAACAATATTTGCTCCGGCAGTAGTGCAGAGGTAAGAAGTTTATGAAAGGATGGCCAGACAGACCAAAAGGATTAAATGAAAGGAGCTATAGAAAATATATGGCGCGAACAGAAAAGGTAACAGTGAATGGCATGGAGTTTACACTGCAGAGTGTTTCCCCGAGATTTTATTTTGAGTTGAATGACTCCTGCGGTATGACGGGGAGTAAAAAGAAGACGGCTGAGTATATCGACGGGCTGTTTAAAAATGTAGTGATCGAGCCGAAGGAAGTATCTACAAAAGGACTGGGATATTTTGAGGAGATCGAAGATATCGACACGGTAGAGAAACTTTTAGCAAAGGCGGAATCCTTTCTTAGAGGAAGAAAATGATGTAGCGAGAGCGCAGCGGAGTGCCCGCAGGAATGAAACATTCTGGAACATGGTATTTACGGGAAACGGGATAAGTTACACGGAACTTCGGGGAATGGATCTGGCAGAGTTTGCAGAGGCTGTAGAGGCTAGGCTTCTTTTTCAAGAGAAAATGAAACAACAGAAAGAAGGTGCAAGTGTTGGCTGATAGCAGAAACCTTACTTTTGGGATGAAGTTTGGCCTGTCGGAGGCGATAGGCCAGATCGATAAGGTGACAGACTCCATAGAAGATATGAAGCAGGGCATGATCTGGGTGGAACGGGAATCAGATGAAATGGGAAGCCGGATCAGTAAAGGCGCGCACGAAGCTGCGAATGGCTTAAAAGATGTGGAAGTGCAGATGCAGAGGGCCGGGAGTCAGATAACAGCCGGATCAAAAGATGCCGAGAGTGATTTCCGTAAGATCGGCAGCAGTGCACAGACAATGGGGGAAGCCATCATCAGGAGCACGGACGCCGCGATGAAATCTACGGACAGCCTGGGAACTACTGTCAAAGCAGGGATAGGAGGTGCATTTGGATTTATAGAAAAGAGGTTTGAGGTTTTCGGAAAGAATATGGATTCCCGTTTGAAGAAAATGGGTACCATGATCAGACATCCTGTACGGAGCATAAAAGACGGGCTGGCCGGCGCATTGAACAAAGCCCGGGAAAGCCTGGACGGTGTTGGAACGGAGGCGGGAAAAACAAAAGAGGATCTGGACGATGTAGGCGAGTCGGGTGAAGATGCAGGGACGAGCATTAAGGACGCAATCGGTGGAGCTGTCGCAAAGTTTGCTGCCCTGAAAGCTGGGTTTGAGATCTTTAAACAGGGATTGGAGGTCGTAAAGAATTTTGCGGCCTCTATTTATGAGGCAGGAATTAATGCCGGCAAACTGAAAGCACAGTTTGGCGCTGTATTTGAAGATGATAAAGCAGTCGGGAAATGGGCAGAAAACTTTGCTTCCGGGATCAATAGAAGTAAATCAGAAGTACAGGAATTTCTTGTATCAAATAAGACGCTGTATTCTGAATTGGGGATCACTGGCGAGAGTGCAGATAATCTGTCAAAGGTAACGACTTCTCTTGCATACGATCTCGGAGCGGCCTTTAAAATGGAGGATGCAGAAGCACTTTCCGTTTTGCAGGATTATATCAACGGGAATACAAACGCTCTTGCTGGGTATGGCATACAGATAGATGATGCTGCATTAAAGCAGGCAGCGCTTCAAATGGGCATTCACAAGAGCATAGACGATATGTCTGATGCGGAAGCGGCCCAGGTACGTATGAATGCGCTGTTGGAAAATAGTACATCTATACAGAGACAGGCTGCAGATGCAGAGCTTGGATATGCGAATGGATCGAAGGCAGTCAAGGCAAAACTGACAGAACTGAAAGAAGAAATAGGGGCGAAATTCGAGCCGGTATTTTCTAGGGTCGTCGGAAAACTACTTGAGGCCTGGCCAAAGATTGAGCCGAAAGTAATGTCGTTTTTTGATAAACTATCGTCTGGATTGTCAGAAGCGGCACCGATGTTAGTCGATTTGGCATCGTCGGCACTTCCGCAGGTGATCAGTGCCTTTTCCCAGGTCATGGAAGCAGGAGCACCGATAGGCGGTGTATTGATTGAACTGGCAACTTCGGCGCTTCCGCCTTTGATAGAAGCAGCAGGGCCGCTTGCTGGGGTCATAGCAGACCTGGCGCAGACGGTACTGCCGCCTTTCGGATCTATAATCGGCAAATTGGCCCAGACGGTGATACCGCCATTTGTCGAGATCATAACGATGGTATCAGAAAAAGCAATAAAACCGCTCATGCCGCTTGTTGAGAAAATAGCGGAAGCAGTTCTCCCAGTGATCGAGAGTGGGATTCAGGCATTGCTGCCGCTGTTGGGCGCTGTTTTACCAATTCTTGAGCCGATATGTTCTGTAATAGGAGAGATAGTAGGATTCCTCGGGAAAGTGGCATCTTATGCAGCATCCGGGATCGGAACCGTGATCGAAAAAGTGGCCGGTATGTTTGGCGGAGGCGGAGAAAAAGTTGGTGCGGATATCCCGCACAATGCATCCGGCACGCAGCATTTTAAAGGTGGCTGGACACACATCAATGAACAGGGTGGAGAGATGGCTTACCTGCCGAGCGGAAGCAAGATCATTCCGGCGGATAAGAGCCAGAGGCTGATCGATGGAATGGGAACAGGAAATCAGGAAGTACAGGTAATGGTCTCTATGCCTATCAGCATACAGGGTAACGCTGATAAAGACACGCTGAAGGAGCTGGAAGAAAGGATCAGACGCCTGATGAAAGAAGAGGTGCCGGATGTGATCAGGAAAGCACTGGATAAAAGAGACGCGGATATTGCCATACAGGAAGGATATGCATAGGAGGTATACAGATGGCATACAGGCTGTCAGGACAGAAGGCGGGAACCGTCCGGTTTGAGCCGGACACCGGCACAATCAACAAAGAAAGTGAGACTATGTCGAGTAAGATGACGGCCTATGCGCTTGAAACCGGGGCGACTGTCAGTGACCACGTATTTAAAAATCCGGAGCAGATTCAGATCAGCGGAATACTGATCGACGGCATGGACGGAATGAACACACTAAAAAATATGTGGAGGAGCAGGGACCTTGTCTCTTATGAAGGAAGAATCCATGCCTCGGATATGGTGATCGTCAACCTGCAGGATACGACGTCGGCCGGGAACGCAAACGGGTGTTCCTTTACGGCGTCGCTGCAGAAGGCGGCAATCGTATCAAGTACCTATGTAGAGATTACAGGGAATACGCTTATGAGCCAGATGGATGGGGCAACCGGGGTAAAAAATTCCGGGAGGAAAACAACACAGAGCCAGAGTGTATCATCGAGTGCTTATGAGTCTTATGTATCTTCTTACGACGGAAAAAGCAGCAGCGGACCTGGGCAGCGTAAAACGCCGAGTTATAACGGGGTAGGTGTTAAATGAGCATGAAGGTAATAGATTCGCAGAAACAGGTTGATTATATTCCGGTGGACAGGGATGCTGTACCATATTCTTTTGATATTAAACTGGATGACAGGACATTTACGATGTGCATCCGGTACAACGATCAGGGGAAATTTTACGTTATAGATTTATACGTTACTGCGACAGAAGAGGTATTGTGCTACGGGGATCCTGTCAGGTATGGAAGGCCAATGTTCAGGAGCATAGAAGACGAGCGGTTTCCGCTTCCTGTTATTATACCATACTGCCTGACGGGTGGAGAATGTGAAGTAACAAAGGACAATCTGGGGAAGACGGTACAGTTATATCTGCACGAAAGGAAATACGAGTAAAATGTCTGCATTTTGGATCAGGAGCGCGAGCATACAGATCGGAAGCCAATGTTACAGTATGGACTCTGGGCTGTATTTTTCTTTTAATATCCCCTTTAAAGATTCGGAAGAGCTGGAAAACATATCTTTTACGGTATATAACCTGAGCCAGGCAACGCGGAACAACATAAAAAAGGGAGATCAGGTAATACTGAATGCCGGGTATGAGGGGGATGTAGGGTGCCTGTTTACTGGTGTCGTAAATGACGCAAGCAGCGAAAAAAAGAATACAGAATGGTCCACAGATATATCGGCGACCATGGCCCTGAAAGAATGGCTGGAGACAGATATCAATAAAACATACATGCCCGGGATGGATGCGGAGAGCATAGGGCGTGATCTGCTCAATATATTCGGGGTAGAGATTGGGAAAGTAGAATTGAAAGAAAATATGTCCTATCCGCGTGGAAAAGTTTGCCGCGGGAAGGTAAAAGACATCCTTAAGAGGATATTTGTTGAGGAATGCGGCTGCAGGATGCTGATACGGAATTATCAGATTCTGATCAGCGATCCGGACCAGCCTGTCAGCACAGGAATTTTTCTGTCACCCGAGAGCGGATTGCTGGAAGACAGCGGAGAGAGCGATGCAACGATTATAGCGACCGCAGCGGATGACAAAAAGAGTAAGGGAGAAAAGGATGCCGCAGGGAAGACGATACACCTGAAATGTCTGCTCAACCACAGGATAGGGGCCGGGGATATGGTAGTCGTACAGTCCTCAAAGAGATCAGGAACATACCAGGTGGTCAGCGGTGTGCATAAAGGCTCGCCAGATGGAGACTGGTTTACAGAGCTGGAAGTAAAGATACCGGGAGCGTGAGATTATGAACAGATCAAAAGCATATGCCCTTGAGCAGGCCAAAATAAGGGGGCAGAAAAAAAGTATTTGCGTGGCAGAGCTTGTGCAGGTGGCCGTGTTTTATCCGGATGATATGACAGTCGATGTAGTGCCTATGGTTAAGGAAAAACAGCAGGACTCCTACATAGAAAAATCGCCGCTCTTAAAAATACCCGTAATGCTCCTTGGCAGTCTGGATATTCCCGTCAGGCCGTGGTACCAGGCAGGAGATGTGGGACTGGTAGTGTATCTTGATCAGGACAGCGATAATGTGCTGGATTCCGGAAGCATCAGCGAACCGCAGACGTTAGGATATCATACTGGAGAGCATGGAATTTTTATCGGGACGATCCTTTCTGGCGGGAGAGTGCTGAATATGCCTGAAAAACCTGATGAAAAAGCAATCAGTGCCGGGATGACGGAGCACTATATCTCTGTCACGGAGGACGAGATAAGCATCAGGACTTCAAAAGAAGTAAAAATAAAGGGCAAGGTAAAGATTGAAGGAAGCCTGGAAGTTAACGGGGTCAATATCCCCTGAGGATGGTGATACATCATGGATAATATGACTTTAATGATAAGCGGGAAGGGAGATCTTGTGATCGGAGATGACGGTATCATGCAGACAATAAACGGTGCGGATACAACGTCGCAAAATATCTGCATGACGGTAAAAGCATGGAAAGAGGACTTCCCGCTGGTACCTGAGCATGGCACCGATCATAATTCTGTATTTGGTGCTGATGCGGATGACGGGCGCATAAAGGAAGTCTACCGAGAGGCAATTTTCCAAGAGGATGCAATTGCACAGATTAACAATCTTTCGGTGGAAAGAAATGGAAGAGAAGTCAGTGTTTCGTTTGAAGCTCTGACGGAAAATGGGACGGAGGTGAAAGGCCAGGCATGAAAACACCGGATACATGGGGACTGACACCGCAGGGGTTCTATCGCCCTACCTACGTAGAAGTGCTGAATGCAATGGAATATAAAGCGCGTGAACTGTTCGGGGGAGGTGTAAACCTTACTGTGCGGTCCCCGGTCGGTATGTTCCTGCGTATATACGCGTGGATGATGAATATACTCTTTTCCATGCTGGAAGATGTGTACAACAGCCGCTATGCAGATACAGCAGTGGGACATTCTCTATACAATTTAGGCAGGAACATCGGATTAAAACTGCTGGCGGCAAATAAGGCAGTCGGGCATATAACGATCAGGGCTAAGCCGGAGACAATCATACCGGCAGGGTACCTTGTCAGCACACCAGGCGGACTGCAGTATGTAACAGTAGATAAAACAATAGTCGGCGATGACGGATTAGCAATTACAATCATACAGGCTGTTGAAACGGGGGAGATGTATAATACGCCTGCTGGAACTGTGTCGATGATCGTCAACCCTATGTCTGTAAAAGGGGTAGAGTCTGTTATAAATGAGAGTGATATTACAGGCGGACGTGGGAAAGAAACAGACGATGAGTACAGAAAGAGATATTATGAGTCTGTAGATTATGCCGGTGGTGTCAATGCGGATGCCATCCGGGCGGCGATCCTGCAGGATGTTGACGGAGTACATGCTGCAAAGGTATACGAAAATGACTCGGATGACTATGATCCCGTGTTTGACCTTACGCCGCACAGCATTGGCGCGGTGGTATACGGTGGACAGGCAGGAGACATAGCAGATGTCATTTATCACAGGAAAGCGGGCGGCATACAGACAGTAGGAAATGTAACAGTTCCTGTCATGTCGGCGTCAGGGCAGCTGATCAGAATTAATTTTTCAAGGCCCGATCTGGTAAAGATATACGTAAGGATATATAACTTGCGTACAGATATATCTTTTCCGGGAAGAGGAGCGATTGTGCGGGCATTGATGGAAGCGATCGGAAGCGATACGGATAACATAGGCGGACTGAATGTCGGGAGCGATGTAGTGTATATGAGCATACCTGGCAAGATTATGTCTGTGCAGGGAGTGGTCGATTTCGATGTGCAGATTGGCACATCGTCAGACGCGCTCGGATGGAAAAATATCAGTATCGGGATCAGACAAAAGGCTATCGTCAACGACGGAACGGTGGTGATCGGATGAGTTTTGCTAAAGATATGCTGGAGATGCTTACAAGCGCATACGACAGGAGCGATATACTTCGGATTAAAGAAAATAAATCCCCGGAGACAAATATAGGTAAGTTGTTCAGTTTGTTTGGATACGGGTTTGACATCATAAGGGAGCATACCGAAAGGGTAAGGCTGTGGGATGATATAGACCAGGCGCAGGGAAAGAGTCTGGACCGGTACGGAGGAAATTATGGCGTATACCGCGGAGAGGCGCCGGATGAACTGTACAGGATAATGATAAAAGTCAAAATACTGTCAATGCTTTCCGCCGGTCAGCTGGATACTATCATCAATGCGTCGGCTATTCTGTTCGGAGTGGAGTCAGAAGACGTACGTCCGGAAGAAGTTTTTCCTGCAAAAATCTGGCTTTACATTGATCTGGATAAATTGCCGGAGGAAAGATTAAGGCTGGCCGAAACAATAGCAGATCTCATGAAAAGAATCAAGGCAGCAGGTGTCGGTCTCCGCATATTTCTTGTTACATACTTTTCCGGGCAGGATACCCTGTATACGGGCGCAGCGGCAGCAGTGATTCCCAAAATACAGATGCCGGCCGGTTATAACGGCGGAAACTATAATGCAGTAGAAAAGATTAGTACCGCAGTTCCGACAATGATTTATGTGGATGTACATTACGGGAGTAAGGAGGGGTGATTGGTGGAAGAGAATGAAAATACCACGAACGAAATAGACACAACGGAGCAGGTACCCGGAACCGTATTGACGAAAAAAGGAATACGGCTGATAGCAAAAATACTCGGATCTGAAACCGTATTAAAGATCACAAGGGCGGCGGTCGGTACCGGGACTATACCGGAAGGCGTCGAGGCACGTGAGATGGAAGATCTTAGCTGCTTTAAAAAAGACGGAAAGATCTCACGCGTTGGAAAAGTAGATGGCGAGAATCAGGTCAATATAGCTATTCAGGTTAATTCGATCGGAGTAGATGAGAACTTTGTAATAACAGAAGCTGGAATATTTGCAGAGGATCCCGATGAGGGAGAAATATTATATTGCTATCTGGATATGACGGAGGACCCTCAGCTTGTGTATCATTCGCGAAATGCCATCTCAAAGATGGTGGAAATCACAATGGCGATCATTGTGGCAACAACGGATCAGATCTATGTGGAAATAAATCCAGGAAGTCTTGTATCTATTAAAGACCTTGAAGAATTTAAGGAAGAAGTAAACATAGACATTGATGTGCGTTTTGAGAATCTGAGAAAATTGATTGGTGATCTATCTCAACTTAAAACAGAGAAAAAGTGTTGTTTGGTAGACGCGATCAACGAGATCGTTGATGTCATAAAACCTTTGACAGAATATAGTTATATGACATCTCAGGATATACAGGACATCGTAGACGGCATCTACGAAAATGATCTCGACTGGCTCGGAATGCTGGATGCCATGAAAGAGCGCGATATCAAAGCGATAATAAATGGAACGTACGTGCCAGAGCTGGAAGACGAGGAATTTGAGATAGATGGGAATGGCGCTATGTCGCACGAAGATATCCTTGCGATAATAAATGGAACATATGTGCCAGAGCCAGAACAGGAAGATCAAAATAAGGAGGAAGTGACAGAATGAAAATAGCTACTGGAAATAGGCTTAATGAATTTTGGGAAGAGTTAAAGGGAGTACTGATTCCGAAGTCAAAGGTGCTCAAAACACTCGAAGAAGTAGAAGCGAATACAAACGAAGAAAACATCGCGGGTGCGACAGCGCTTAAGGAGGTAAATAATAAATTAATGCATGGCAACCTGTCATTTGATTACACCGGGGGCAAA
>OFFQ01000323.1_pt1 | contig 41236 bp, 38 predicted proteins | sample 1521411 | NCBI WGS metagenome assembly OFFQ01 (sample SAMEA3504110, study PRJEB24116) | mouse gut metagenome | biome: mouse gut; feature: mouse-associated habitat; material: faeces | place: Denmark | collected 2011 | reverse complement strand
CCCATCTAACCATGTAATTCTTTTCTTTTCCATAATATCCTCATAAATTTTAATGTAACGACCGCATTTACTTTTTCAGCAAATGAATCAACGACAGATCCAACATTTCTTCATATTCAAATAGCATAAATATGCCAAAATACCGCTCCGCTAATCCGCCTTGAAGACGATATCGGTGTTCCGTGTCAAAAATATCCAGCTTATGGCTCTGTACGATCCAATCAAAAAACCCCATTTCAAACGCACTGACGTCGATCAAAAAACAGGAACAAAGATTGATCTTCTGCTGCTTAAAGATATCGTCGAGTGTATAGGAAGTCTTAAAATAATGATTGTAATCCTCCAGAATATACTCATAGCAGTTCCTGCCGCCATGCACTAGCTCATTCGGATGATCCTCGTCCGCCGAAATATCCTGCTCATAATCAGCCTTCGTACTGTAAGTCTGAAAGCTGATATGTCCTCTCTCTTTTCCTTTGATATATCTGTTGATCCTGCTTGTAATATTGCTGTCTGTTCCCAGATAAAAACTCTCTCGCATACGATTCTTGCAAACAAGTCTAAACTCTATATCATAATGCAGAAACCCTATATACTGCAGTCCTTTGTAAATCCCACTCCGCCATAGATTGTAAATCCCTTCACTCTCAGCCCACCATTTTCCCAAAGATATAAAGCCGGGCAGATCTCTTTGGTTAATACACCGGTACTTATCTGCATTCTCCAGACGATCTGACATACCTACATTTAAAAAACAATAATTCTCATTATTAAATTTTCTGTCACCCTTCATCTGCGCATCATAGATTCTCTCATGTCCAACAATATAGATCTTCCAATTCAAATCTGCTTTACCCATTTTCCGCTCTGCTTTCTTAATACACTCCATAATCCCAAAAATATTGGTAGCCAAACGATTCCGCCAGCAGAAGCGCTCCAAGCAATCCACTGACTCGTCCGGCCAGCAAATAATCACATTGTGACAGCAAATAAATCGTCGTTAGATAGTTTAAACCATTCTCATATCGATCTACTTTCTGCTCTCTCATGATCTCTGCCAAATACCGATTTCCTGTTTCGGAAAACCTGTCACTCTTATTCACTATGACCTTTTCCCCAAATTCTGCTTGAAACCTGCGTAAAATATCCGCATCTTCTGTGGCCAAAAAAACAGATTCACATCCCTTCTCCTGCATAATGCATTTCGCTTTGGCAAGAACCTCCTCTACATCAGGTTGTACCGGATGGCCTGCCGGCTTTAAGCTGACATAATCAGTCCCTCTGCACAAAATTCCCAGCTTCTTTCCTTTTCGGCTCTCTAACAGCATTTTCCTCTTTTCTGTTAGAATCGACTGTGTTTCGGCGGAAAACTTTATATATTTCTTACATACATCCCTCCAATACTGAACCTTGTCAGCATCCGTCAAAAATTTCATATCTATATTGGGCCGCTCAGCTTCCGGTACATCCTCATCTGCATCAATAACCGCTGCCTCAGACATATCAAATTGTTTCATCGTAATTCCCATTGGCTGTTGGAAATAGAACTCCCATGCATTCTCTTTCCCTACCTGTTTATCTTCAAGGTATGGATTTCCACAAGTCTGCATATCTATAACCGGAATCAATCCCTCTCTGATACATTTATCAATACCACCAAGAAATACAATAAAAAAAGAAAACAGTCCACAATCAGAAGCGTTTCTCCTGATCAAACCATATTTTTTTCCTCTGTAATATCTTTTTCTTTCCCATGTCTGAATCAGTTCTGTCAAATGAATCATATATGCGTCTCCACAAATATTCTCAACCTTTATGCGTTCTTACGGCCTTTGCAGTAAATGCAAAGACCTGTTCTGAACTGTTACATAAATATTTTTCCATTTCTATCCCTGCATGAAATACCTCTCATACAGCCAATCATAAACATTCCTATATTCATGTACTCTTTGATAATTATCCAATACCGCCTCAAGATGTTCTTCATAATACTCTACTGTACATTTTTGAATGATTTCTTCTATATTCATCAATTCCTTTTCAGATACCCTGATAATGCCATCCTCATTAAAAAATTCATCAATCTTTTCCGCCCCGAGATATACCGGTATTGTCTGGGCCGCAAAACAGTTGGTTATTTTTTCTGTAAAGAAATAATCCGATTTATCATTTTCAATGATAATGGAATATCTGTATTTTTTCAAAGTATCATCCACAAGGCAATAGGCACCTCCATCAAAAGTACCAAACGCATCAATGACACCACTCTGTCTACACAATCTGCTCACAGCAATTCTAAGCTTGTGCATATCACACATTTCTTTATCGGAAGACAGAATAGATATCCCTTTCGTTTTTTTGCAATGGCATGTCTCGTCCCATGTAAAGGTAAAGCCATCCTGATTCATACCATACCAGACACGGGAACATATCGGGAAAAACCTGGCATTTGATAATTGACCCAATAATTCCGCATCATACGTAAAAATACTTTCAAACTCAGCTGCCAGTCCGGGATTTCGTTTAAAAATCTTATAATTATCCGGCACAATCTGTCTGGACTCAATCAACACACCATATTTAGAGACCGGTTTTCCTTTCGTAGAAAGCATATTATTATGAGAATAAAAATGAATATCGAGCCCATAATTACATCTATCCCACATAAAATATTTACTTCCACAATAAGTATCCATAATCTGATCCTTAAGATAAAAAAGCTTTAGTTCTTTTCCATCTCGATTATAGACTTTCGGATATTCACGCATTGGATAAGACAGGGCTCTTTCGTCTTCTTTACGAAACAATGATAATCTACGCATACTATATATTCCTCAATTAAAAATGAATCGGAACCTCCAGCCAGTATCCTTCGGGAGCACAGACAACCTTGTCATTCCGACAGCTAAGATAATATCCCCACCACCCAAAAGAGCTGATTGCTAATATATTATGTTTACAGTACGTCATCAGCTGCATATCTCGAAAGCTTTCCGCTCTCAAATTCCAATCCACTAACCTTATTTTATCGCCCCTCTGTAACCCTAACATATCTAAATGACATTTGCACCATTCCGGTTCATCGGAAAATAAATAAAAAACCGGATTTTGTACATGCTCTTTTATGCATTCTGTTGCCTTCGAAAAGTATCCGGTTTCAAATAATCGTATATTATCATACATATGGTCGCTTCTTCTAATATGCATTGAAACCGATTCCTCATTTAACATATTTCGTGCCGTTTCTACATTCCTGTTATCCTCAAACGCGGGAAACTGAAACATATTTCTTAATTTATCCTTCTGCCTCCCACCGCCAAGATATTTATCTGATGTATGATTAAATTCATCATAATAGACAGAAAACAGCTTTGTTCTATGAATTGACGGATACTTGTCATAAAACTCATTTTTTCTATTGCAGAGTCTTTTGACTTTGTTATAAGAAAGCGTCGAAAATTTTATGATTTTTTTTGTTTCTTCCGGATAAAGATATCCTCTGAGAATAAACAGCAACGGCTTACCTGGAGTTATACCCTCCATAGCAATTCCGGCAGCCATTTGATAATGAACTTCCTTTTTTCGTAACTCTTCCAATTCCTTTTCTGAAAAAAAAGATACGAGATCTCGCTCTTTTATCCCAAAGATCCGCTCAAGCTCGTAACCATTCCACATCTCCTGCAAATAGTAAGGTGTTGTGTCTATATAGCACTCATCAGTTTCCTTAATCTGCAGATAAAAGGCATACTTAAACATCTGGCTTCCCAAGCCACCTAACATTGCAACCGCCTTCATACTCTTCCTTCCAAATTAATATACTACTTTATTTCAACTATTCTCCAACAGACAGGCATATTTTCTTCCTAACACTTCATAACTGTTATGTGAAACAACTCTCTCCCTTGCCTTTTGGCTCAACTGTTCCCGTGCTTCACCTGTGCAAAACTCAATCCCCCTTATAAAATCCCCAATATCATACAATTTCGCCAGATATCCATTTTCTTTATGGATAATCTGATCCAATATTCCCCCTACCGCAAATGCAGTAACCGGCGTACCACAGGCCAGTGCCTCACAAATCGTATAACCGAATCCCTCCTGCACTGACGGAGCTACAAAAACATCTGCAATATTGTACCACTCAACCAATTCTTTTTCCTCCTGAATGGTTCCCAAATATCTTATTTCCATATTTGCACATGTCAATTTCTTTTTTTCCGGCGCTTTACCGAAGCAGACAGCCAAATATTCTTCTCCATTCAAACATTGAAGTGCTTCTACTATATACCTAAAACCCTTTGTTGGATTTTCTAACGCCTTATCTGCTCCAAATAAAATTACCTTTTTATCCGTTATGTTATATTTATACCTTAGCAACTCTCGGTTCAACGGACAAAAAACAGTAATATCAAGTGGGTTCGAAATCCATATCACTTTCTTTCCTTTTAATGGCACACTGCTCAATGCACATTTCTTCTCCCATCTGCTGATCGCTACAAAAGTAATTTCCAGATCATCAAACAGCTTTTTCTTTCTCTTCAGATTCCAATATGATATATCTTTTTTCCATCTGCTGCCTAAATATGGACAGTATCCACATCCTTCCTGATATCTGCCGCAATATGCATCATAGTGACATCCGCCCGTAAAAGTCCACATATCGTGCATCACCCATATGACGGGCTTTCCAAGCTGTGCAAGTCTCCGAATACTTCTGTCAGAAACAAATGAATTAACCCAATGGAGTACAATCACATCAGCATCACGCACCTTTGGATGCCTGCTCAGATCCGCCCCAAATCGATCCGTGACTATTTCGCCATGTGACAACAGCAGATTCAGAAAATTCCTCGTCTTCGAAAACAAACGCTTCCCAAGCGTGTTCATGATTTCTATCGTATCGGTATTGAAAATGCGCGAGCGAACAAGAATATCTGACTGCACACCATAAAGCCTTACACTTTCCTGTATTCTCTGTACCGCTTTAAATGCTCCTCCAAAGTCAGTCGTAGCTATGTGGACTACATTCACCATCATATCTCCATTCTATTGCTATACAATCCGGTCATTGCTTTAACCGTCCGCTTTATTAATCTTCATTTGCTACGTCTTGATAGAAAATTTCTCTCAAAACATTCAGTATCATTATCTTCTCATTTTGAAAACTCCCAATTTATATAATACGCCTTTTATCCTATTTCTACAGCTGATCTTAAGTGCATTGCGTTTCGCATATAAACATAAGTAAGAAATATATTCCTCACTCCCTATATGATATGCATCTTGGATTGCTTCATTTAAGCTAATCAACATACGTACCGCCGCATTCTCCGCAGTCATCTTATGTTTCTCAAGAATCTGAAGCTCACTCTTCTTCATATTCATTCGCCGCTTCGGATCTGATGAATGACTAAGCGATGAAGCCAACATTCTATACATAACTGTAGGCTCATGGATATATCCTATCACGCCTTCTTTCGCAATTCTCAGATAATAGTCCCAATCCTCTACTCCTATCGACTGATCATACAAACCTATTCTTTCATATACACTTTTTCTTATCATTACGCTTGGCGCTAGAATAAAATCTTTCTCATAAAGTGCATCAAATAAATCTGCACCATACAACGGTACTGTCTGGTATACAAACTTGTCCGGCTTCACTTCATCATACGGAAAATGAGTCTCCTCGTCACCTGTAACCCCATTGGAATACAGCATATCATATTCTTTATTTGCCTCCATTGCAGTGACCATTCTCTCTATTCCATCGTGCAGCATAAAATCATCTGCCGCCAGAAATTTTACATATTTTCCTTTACACATTTGTATTAACAAATTTAAATTAGCTACAAGACCATTATTCTGGGCATTCTCTATAAATTCTGTCCTTGGAAACTTTTCTTCCAATCGTGGCCTGTATTCACAGGCTTTCTGAAAAGTACCGTCTCCAGATGCATCATCCAGATATACTATCTCCATATTTTGATAAGTCTGTAACAATATACTTTCCAGACAATCTCCTATATACTCCTCGTGCTTATAGGAAATAACAATAAAAGAAACCAACGGTATGTCCTGCATATCAGTGTTCTCCAAAAACCTCTTCTTTAGATCTTAAATGTGCCTGTCCATCACTTATTTCATAAATTTTATCACAATTCCGAATTGTACTTAATCTATGTGCTATAATAATCAACGTCTTACTGCCATGCAGGTGATCGATCGCCTCCATCAAAGCATTCTCTGTCTCTCCGTCCAGTGCAGAGGTCGCCTCATCCAGCACCAGAATATCCGGATCATGATACAACGCTCTGGCAATCGCAATCCGCTGGCGCTGTCCGCCCGAAAAACGGATGCCGCGTTCTCCCACCATGGTATCCAAACCGTCCGGCAACTGCATTACATAATCCTTGATTTGTGCCTTTCCAAGCGCTTCCCACACAGCAGCATCCTGAATCTCATCCGGTTCCAACCCGAAAGTTACATTCGCTCTGATCGTATCATCAATTAAGAACACTGATTGCGGAACATAGCCGATGATCTTACTCCACACCATCGGAATCGCAAATATATCCGTATCATCCATTCTTACGAAACCGGGCTCCGGCTGCAGCAGCCCTAAAATAATATCCGCTAAAGTCGTTTTACCTGCACCGGAAGTACCGATAAAAGCAACAGCTTCCCCCTTTTTTATATTCAGAGAGAGATTCCTTAGAACTGCTTCTGCTGAATTTTCATATTTCCAGCATACATTATTCAATGTTAATTCTTTATTAAATTCTACATTATCCAGCGATACAGCATGTTTTCGTAAACGCTCTTTTTCATAAAATTGCCGATGTTCCTCTTCGTATTGGTTGAAAGCAAGCATATCGGCATAGGTCTCCTCCATCGCTGGCCGGTAAAATACTAATGTCTGTAAATAGCCGGCACATTTGGAAATGCACGGCAGGATACGAAATGCTGCAACAGCAAACACGGACAACTGCGGTACAAACGTCATTACATCTATTCCCATCCTCAACCTGAAACATACAATTATGATAATGCCTGTCACACATATTGTTTCAATAATCTTTTCCGGCAATGATGTGATAACACTATGCACTATATTTGTCTTTGTCACTCTTTGTGTTGCATTCCTGAAATACTTTACGAAAAAATCTCCTCTTTGCATCACTTTTATATCTTTATTACCGATGATAGGCTGATATAAATATTTATATTGCTCTTCCTGCGCTTTTCTGTAAAGAGCACCATATTCTGAAAGTCTCTTCTTAAATCCTAATGTTACAAGAAGAAAACAGAATGCACATACCACCAACACACCCACAGCCATAAATACATCCGAATAGATCAACATAACTCCCAACAAAAAAATGGTAAAGCCTTCTGCGACAAGCTGATATAATGTGTTCATAATATCATACACTCTGTTGGAATCATTTTGTATTGTCTGTATAATCTCGGAACTGGTCGTTGTAATAAAGTATGAATAAGGACGTTTCAAATAAGAATTCAGCAATTTAATAGAAATATCTTCATGAAAATGACACCTGAATCTTGTCTGTATATAATTAGCTATGATCAGGAATAGATTCTTAATAAAATAAACAATGATAATACCAATCCCCACCAATATGATCACAGTTTCAGGATCCGTTACATCCATCGCCATCAAAATAGGCTCTAAATACTGATTATGTATGATCACCTCCGGTGTTAAGATTGCCTGCACAAACGGCAAAATTGCAGTAACACCAAGTGTCTGCATTAACGCGCATCCTATCCCCAGGAACAGCAGTCCAAAAAATTGATATTTCTGCTTTCTATTCAATATATAGTTAACCTGGCCAATCATGGTAGCAAACGTCCTGATATCCTTCATTTTTCTATATCCCTTTATACAGATAATATATCCGTTTTCATAATTTCGAAGTATACTGATCTAATCAAAATATTCATTCTTAACAAATATATCATCTATCGTCAAGCGTCCGATCAATGTGTATCCTTTTTCCACAAGATACTGCCGCAATCTCATATCCGGCAGTACATCGCTGTCTCGATTATTCTCAATACATATACACGTAATATCTATACTTTCAAAATCAATTCCTCTGAGTACATTCATTTCATAGCCTTCTACATCAACAAACATTACGTCAATATGTTTAATATCCTGTTCTTTTAAGATGTTTGTTAATTTTCTCTGTGATACCTTATATGATACCCCTCCTTGATCCGAAATTCCTATCCCGGATAGCTGATGCGCACTCATCTCAGTAAACTCTATTTCTGTCTCTTCATTTCCGATCGCTACGTTGTAACAGGGTGTTTTACGTACATCCTTCCATCTTTCTGCCAACTTTTTAACAGGTTCAAATGCCATGCCCTTCCAACCGTTTTTCTCGAATAAATATGAATTATTTATTTGAATAGGGTCGTTCCCTCCTATATCCAGAAAAAAACCCTTCTTACCATCAAAGACTAAATGATAAATAAATGCATCCTGTCCAAATTGTGAAAACGACTGTACCTTTAATTTCTTGATAATATTCCTGTCATACAAAAAAGCATCTGATACTGCGTACTCATCTATTTTCCCTTTAACATACGCATAACGCATATCTTGGACTTTCTTCGGCAACAGTCTGTACACTAACTCTCTTAATTTTATATTCATAGACTTCCTCCTCTCGTTCTCCCCGTCAACAGTTTTAATTTAAGTATTGCTGATAAAACTCTTATCTTAATTTCAAAAGAATTTCTATGCAAGATTTTACTTACCCTCATTTCTTTCTTACATCGAATTGTAAAATAATCCCTTTCATCTATTCTATTTTTTAAAATCTCTGATTTGGTATCCGGACAATTTACGCCACTTCCATCATACCCCCAATTTCTTGATTTTCTGATACATGGGCAGACAACATACTTATTTTCCAATACAGAATAAATCTTAATCGTCATATCCAATACCGGCACACTCCCATCTGGCAGCTGATATAATTTTTCTTTGCGAAAAATGACAGACTGACAGGCAAATACCAGACTTGGACTATATCGATACAAGCTCCATAATTTTCCAAGATCCTTGCTGATCATCTCGAAATATTCTCTGTTTATCTTATCAGAATAGATTTTTTCCTTCGCAGTCCATGTTCCATATCCGTGCGCGGAATAATTGTGTGTAAGCACAACGTTTTCATCCTCTGTTTCTATTTCATTTTCTGCACCGGTAGAACATATTGCTATTATAGTATCATCTTCTTCAAACTTATCCAACCCTTTATCGATATACTCAATAAAATCAGGGGACATCTCATTATCGTCTTCCGTAAAAATATATCTGTCACTCAACTCTCCAATATATTTTTTTAGGTATATCATATTTTCATAAGGCCCTAAATTTTCCTGATGATATATAACTTTTACATGCGCAAATCCTGTAATTTCCTCTCGCAGATAATCACAAACTGCTTCATATCCTAAACGATATTTTTCCGCAGGCGGATAGTCTACTCCAATTACAAGAGTCGTGTATTTTGCCCATGAATTATTTTGCAGAGATGTAATGCATCTTTGCAGATGCTCCTTGCGGTTTAAAGTCGGGATAATAACTGGCGCATAAACCATAAAATATCCTACTCCTTACAGTTTTCTTCAAATGCGACAACCTTGCTCAGCAATCCTCTGTTACGATCCTTCAACCTTTTACACGGGATTCCAACATAAATCCCCCATTGTTCCAGATTTCTGTTTACCAGACTCATCGCCCCAACTGCTACCCCTTCCCCAATGGTAGTGCCTGGTAAGATCGTACAGCCGCTTCCTACTATTGAATACCTTTTGATACATACCTGCGCTTCACATACATTTGTATATTGCTCTGGAATCACGGCATTCGTCATATAATCTCCGGAATAATCATCTGAACAAGCATAGACTACACATCGCGAGGATACCGTAGCGTAGTCTTCTACAACAATTCCTTTTGTCCTGCCCCCAAAAAAAGATGTATACGCCGAAATATGAATATAACTCCCCAGCGTTATTTTCCCACTCAAAATACAAAAATCATCAATCCTGACATAATCACCGATTTCAATTCTATCTACACCGTACAAACTGGCTTTCCGACTGATCAAAACATTCTTACCGATTTGCTTTATTCCAAGCTTTTTTAATTCCATTTCTGTATAAAAACTATTCATACGCTAAATTTTTTCTTTCAATTGGATTATTTTTTCTTTCAACGGCTGCTTATATTTACTGCCCCCCATAGCAATCCATCGTTCATAATATCCTGTCCACTGCTCATTATACAACCCTTCCCAGAATTTTGGTCTGCCATACGCATGAATAATGGATGCACCTCCATCATATTCTTTTGGATATAACGCATACTGCCGACTTTTCAGATCAAAATAAGAAATTCCGTATTTTTGAATCATCATAGAAATAATACATTGCTCCGGTAAGTCAATATATGCTGCATATTTCAATGTTGCCTCAATACACCACTGATATAATTCCATAAAATCCCCGATTTTCCTTGTGACGACAAAAATCGGAGTGCATACCCCTTTTTGCTTCAGATCAAACTCCCTTAGATCTGCCTGTCCCATATTAGGCAAAAACATCCTCATTAATGATGCCCCATCTTCCACGATCTGCAATCCATACTCATTTTCCAGCAGCTCAGACAGATCTTTAAGAATAACAACATCATAATCTGTCCAAATGACTCTATCATATTTTTCCAACAGCCTGAAACATTCATATTTACAAAAAATCATCTGGGAAAAATAACGTAAGGAACGATTTTTTCGCAGATCCATAAAGCTGATAGGAAATCTGTATTTGTAAAAACTGGTCGGAAATATACTCTGAATGATCTGCTGTTCCTTCTTGCTGATTCCATCATGAAAAATGATCATTTCATCAGCCAGATTTGGTATTACCTCTTTTATATTGATCGCCAGCGTTCCCATTGCAGAGACATCCTTACGAGTTCCTCCGGTAACTACCACCGTCCGTCCCATCTAAAGTTCTCACCCTTCCATCTGTATCTATATCTTACCAATAGCATCCGCCTTCTACAATCTTACTATTCCTGCACTTTTCATTTTCATCAGGACGTATCCAATATTCATTATACATACATGAAATACTATCATTCTCATCCCATCTGGCGCCCTTAATTCCAAACAGAATCTGTGTTGCGCCTCCCATATGAACCGCCTGCTTTCCCATCTTCTTTACTTCTATAGCCAATGGCATTCCATATGCCCCGCACCCAATGATCGCAACATCAAAGTCAATCTCTCTGATGCTATCCTTCATATACTTCAAAGCATCAAACCATGTCTGAAATCTGTCGTCCTTTTCCCCTGCAATTGTCTGAACAGCCTTAAATGTTTTCAATTCAAACTGTGGCAAAATCTCTGGATTTTCAAACAGCTTATCCCTTCTGGCATACTGTTTTCTAACACTTAACTCGAAGGGATGTACCACCAACACTTTTTTCCCTTTCAATTCCCGAGACCATGGCCTGGCATATGCATATGGCTCCACTGCTGTCAAATGTGTCAGCGTCGTACTCTGCATGTATTCTCCAACTACATATTCTTCCAGAGAAGAAAACCATACCCCCAATAAATCTATCTCTCCAACTATACCTATCATCATCTTTGCAAATTGATCCATCAGGCTTTCATCCTCTGGAAAAAAGCCGGACAGCAGACACAGATTTTTATCATTGTTTCTATAAAATCGATGATTTTTATGAGCTTCTCTTCGCAGGACAACGCTTAACTCCGTTGATCCAAATCTGCTCGCAACAAACGGCTGATCCGACCGTAGCATCTGTTTGATCATCTCATTTCCATCCTGCGGACTCAATACTGGTCGCCCGGCATATCGAGTAACGCTCTTATGCCGGATTCTTCTATGGTACAATTCCATGATCTTTTTTACAGAATAAAAATCCCACTTATTCATTTAACGCTATTCTCCACATCTATTATACGCCATTCCAATGTTTTCCGGCTCTCCTGATGATATATCCCTTTATTTCTTTCCACAATACGCGAAACACCCCCACAAAAGGTACTGTCTGTACAAGAAAAATTAATTTATTGATTTCTTTTCCCATATTCTTCTTATGTAATGCAAGCAGCTCCTCTTCACTTCGCCCAATAATATACTCCATATTTCCTACAAGCATTGTAGATGCATGCTTTGTATCTCTGAAGAGAAACGCTTTAACACATTCCATCTCAGATACCCGCTGATATTCCTGCTTATCAGCTTCACATTCACTCGGAAGAAAATAGAATATTTTCCCCTTATACCCCGGCACGATCGCAGCAAGATCATAATATGGATTATTTAATTCCCTGGAAATAGAATATTGTCCCGAGAAATTCAAACAGTATTCTGCATGTAGCTTAATCGCAGAAAGTACAGCCATATACCCACCCGCTGAACTTCCTATTGTAATAATACGCCATCCTGTCGTCAGTTCTTTTAATAAATTCAGCGTCTTATCTATTGTATCTGCGCTACTGTTGATACCTTTTGAATACCACTGCTTATAAATATCCCTTACATAAATAATCTTCCCGGCATGTTTCGATATTGGTGAATGCCCAACAACCCACTTCCACTCATAGCGATTTTTTTCCAGAATCTGTTCTTCAAAAACTTCCCTCGTATTTGGATAGTATAAACCATTACTTGAAAAAAAAATATAACAAAGGTCAGAATCCACTCCGGTCTCGACACATTGGTAGTTAGTACCATTGTACGCTTGTAAGACAATTTTATTTTGAGAATCCCAAATATCAAATTGTTCAGCTTTAACCTTCTCTTTTTCTCCTATTTTAACCACATTTTATATCCTTCATCCAATTCGGCCAGTTCCTCAATTGTATCTATCTCTACCAGATCATTTGAACTCACTTCTTTGACTCCTAACTCAATTTTATCCAACAATTGATCCATCACTTCATCCCAAAACAGCTTTTCTGAACCTGGAATTTCGTATATTCTTTCGATTTGTCTCTTTAAAAGTTGCGTGTCCTTTTCTTTCAAATATGCAACTCCTGCCATATTATATACATCAGATCCGCCTTTTCTTATCTTTTTAATGCGCGGCCCATCCATTTCAAATATCCAGTCATCCGAATATCCATTCACCATTTTCCCACAATAAACAGACGAAGTAAACACAGAGTCAAAAACACAAAAATTTCTTACATAAATATCAGCTTCACAAATAAAACAAGGATTGTTTCCTAAAAAATTTCTAACTGCATAAACCGAAGAAATATTATTCTTTAGCTGATACTCCTTATTCTCAACCAAAACAACTTCTTTATATTGTGTCTCCAGATACGCAAATCTTTCTTTCTTATATCCAATTACAATATAAATTTTGCTCACACCTCTTATACGCAGTCCCTGAATCATGGTTTCTATTAATGGTACACCATTGACACAGACCAACGGTTTCGGAATCTTGTCTGTCAATGGTCTCATTCTACTTCCAAGTCCTGCTGCCAATAAAACTGCTATCTCCTGTCCCATACTTCAAAATGTACCTCTCTCTAATGTGGCTAAATTCACACCTTCCCATAACCTTTGCAGTAAATGCAAAGCCCTAGGATCAACTGTTACAAACTTACTGAATATATTTTGCCGGAATCTGTACATTCAGCCACCGCATTGCTTCTGCCAAAACATTCATAAATTCTTTTATATCATCTCTGGTTATTGTTCCTAACGCGCAAAGGCGAAAAGAATCATTTCCATCAACTTTACCTGGATATATCGTGAAGCCTCTCTCATAGCAATAATCATGTATCTTATTAAAATTCCAGTTAGGGTCATCCGGATATTTGATCGTTACTACCAATCCCGACTGCAGTTCTTTGTCAATTAAACATTGAAAACCAAGTTGAAGAATTCCAGCATGGATCGCCTCGAATACCCCTAAATGTCTATCCCATTTATTTTGTTCTCCCTCATCCCAATACTCCTTCAAGGCCTGCTTAACAGAATAAATTGTCTGAACCGGTGGTGTAAAATGCATCTCGCCCGTTTCCACAAAATAACTATACTGCTGATATAAATTACAATAATATGAACGCTTTGGATATTCAGCGGACTGTTCTATCAAATCAATTCTTCCAATAACAAAAGACAGTCCCGTCATCGCCATTATCCCTTTCTGCGCAGATGCCATACAAAAATCTATGTTATCCTGTTCAACATCAATGGGAATCATTGCATAGGACGACGTTGTATCAACTACAAAAACATTCTCATACTGATGGACAATTTTTCCAATTTCGCGAATTGGATTCAAAAGTCCCGTTCCAGTCTCATTATGTGTCGCATAAACAAGCGCAATATCAGAATTTTCCCTCAGAACCTTATCTATCAGACTCAAATCCGGTCTCTGATCGTATCGAAATGCCAGGTTAATATATCCCAATCCATAATATTCACATATCTCTACCGCTCTTTGGCTATATGCACCATTATTAATAATAAGTATTTTTTTCCCTTTGGGCAATAACGAATTAATGCAGACATCCATATTGATTGTACCCGATCCACAAAATAACACGGCAGTATATTTCATCGGATCGCCATGTACAATACGTACTAAATCATTACGTATATCCTGCATCATAGCAGTAAATTCTTTTTCTCTTGGACATATATCCGGTACTACCTGAGCAAGCTTAACACTGTCTGTCGTTGTTGCCGGACCAGGATTTAGTAGTATATTTCTCTTAATTGTCAAAATGCTCACCTTACCTTACAGATTCTTTATCATAAAGCAATTAAATACATAATCATTATTCCAATATCCCTTCATGTCAGGTTTTGAAATTCTGATACTCATATCATGCTTCTCCGCAAATTCCAAAAAGAATTTTTTTGAATAAAAAAATTTAGGCAACTCCTTATACCGTTCTTCATAATCGGCAATTATCTTTTTTCTATATACAACAAATGCATCCTTCTTGTCAATATCATGAATATCCAGAATACCTATGGAGTAGTTCGCCTTTTGATACATAGCTTCCAATACATTCATAGCATATTCATATCCCTCAAAATAAGAAAAAACACTGTTCGATAGCACAGCATCATACTTAATCTCTGTAGAAATATTAGATGCTTCATCACAAATCAGCTCTATAGGATTCTTCAACACCATATTCGCAATCTTAATTTCCGTCTCAGAATAATCAATTCCTCCTACTTTCATCCCATCATTTTGAAACAAATATAGATTCGCCCCACAGCCACATCCAACTTCATAAATACTTTTAACTAGTTTGATTTTTGAGTTAGATGAAAAACTCAATTCGTTTTTCGTCTGGACATATTGTCTGTAAAACTGCTCATAGGTAAGCATATCTCCAGTTGAATCCCAACCTGCAACCCGCTTTAATTCCAGAAGTACTTCCTTGGGATTTCCACTTAGTAAAATTTTTTCATCTACGTCTCTCTTATTCCATATCTCGTGCCATCTATTATTCATTTCCAAACAATGTTCCTTTCTCAAACAACTCTTTCTTCATCTTGTATGATTCAATAACACAAAATCTATTGGAAATTATATTGGATCAATTAATGTAATGATTTCCTTAAAAGAAATAAGCTGCTCTTCAACCTCTTTTGACCTATGATTTTGCAAAATCGTTTTCGCCGTATTTTCCATAGCCGGAAATGCACTCCTTGTCAACTGATTCGCGTATATAACAACATTAACACCATGCTCCACCAGCTCAGACTCATATGTCCCACAATATGTGGTCGGAACAACAATGATAGGCGTTTTACTATCCTTTTCCCGAAAACGATCACAAAATTCAAATATCTCATCAGGTTCGTGCTTTCTTGAATGGATCATGATACCATCCGCACCGGCTTCCACATAGCTTCCCGCTCTTTTTAACGCATCCTCCATCCCTTTTTCCAAAATGAGACTTTCAATTCTTGCTATGATCATAAAATCCGGCGTTCTTTGAGCGTTTTTTCCTGCTTTTATTTTAGCACAAAAATTGTCTACGCTATCCTGCATCTGCTCAACTTCAGTCCCAAACAACGAATTTTTCTTTAACCCAACTTTGTCTTCTATAATAACTGCTGAAACCCCCATACGCTCCAGAGTCCTTACATTATACACAAAGTGCTCGATCAACCCTCCTGTGTCACCATCCAGAATAATTGGTTTCGTTGTTACATCCATTACCTCATCAATTGTACGAATCCGCGAAGTCATGTCTACAAGCTCTATATCTGGCTTCCCTCGTACGGTAGAATCACATAAGCTGGAAATCCACATTGCATCAAACTGGTCAAGCCCATCCTTTGCTTCGATAACTGTCTTTTCAGCAATTAAACCTGTTAAACCGCTATGAACTTCTATGGTTTTTACAACAGTACACAGATCAATCAGCTGTTTCAATCTTTTACGACGAAATTCCGGCATGGCAAGCTTTTCACGTGACATCTCATCTATTTTCTTAATTGATTCGTTCCATGTATATGGTATTTCAATCAACTCCCCACCATATAACTCTAAATTATAAAGAACATTCTCCCGTATTGAAGCTTCCGGCCCAGTCTGCCAGTTATCTCCATGAATCACATAATCAGGTCTCAGTTCACGCAATATTTTATCATACATAATCTGTTCCTGAATGACCACCCTTGATACGCCCTCCAACTGTTCAACCATGGCAACCCTCTCGTCAAAAGAAATCGCCGGAAATCGATTATAACGTATCATTTGATAATCACACAAAACTCCTACAATAACTTCTCCATATTTTCTTGCCTGATTAATGATATTAATATGCCCCTCATGAATAACATCTGTACAAAAACAAGTATAAATTTTTTTCATTAAAATACTCCATGATACTTCATAAAATTGAATTTATTTTCCTCGGCAGTTTCACCAGGCCGCCCCAAATTATCCCTTGAACCAATTGCAACCTCTATCTCCAAAAAAACTGCTCCTGCCCAATCTCTTACAGTTAAAAGCGCCAATTCTAACTCTTTCTCATTTGTAATATGACAAACCTTATCATATCCACTCCTCTGCGCTAATTCACTATAGGAGATCTCTACAGCACCTGTTTGCATTCCGCCAACAGATTCATGTGCTTTATTATTCAGACAGATATGTATATAATTTTTAAGTCCACCAGCTCCTATAACTGCCATACTACCCATATGCATCAACAATGCTCCATCTCCATCCAGACAGATTACCTTTTTGTCCATATGTCTCTGCGCCAGCTGATACGCAATCATATTAGCATGTCCCATCCCACCAACTGCCATAAAAATCTGGTCATGGCAACCTGTCTGAATATTGCACTGCTCATAGAGTTCTCGCGATATCTTGCCAGTCGTCGAAACGACCATATCATCTTTTATTAGCCACTTCGCAATTCTATGTATAACATTTTCTCTAAGCAGTGTATTATTATTACAGTAGATCTTCTCTGCTTCTTTTTCAAAAGTTCCTTTTCTTATGAGCAGTGCATATTGTTTGTTCTGTTTTAAACTTTCTACTGCATCCTGCAACATGGTATCTAATTCTGCTCCCGTCGTAGCCGAATCTACTATACGATAAGAAATATCCAGCACTTTTAACAGGTCCTCGGTAATTCTTCCCATAAATTTGTGTTGCGGTTCGTCTTTTGTTCCAAGCTCGCCACGCCAACCAATAATAAGCAACATCGGAATACCATATACCTCAACATTCGCCAAAGAAGTAATAGGATTAACTATGTTTCCAAGACCACTATTTTGCATATAGACACACGCTGGTCTCCCTGTTGCCAAATATTCCCCAACCGCAACTCCAACAGCTCCTCCTTCATTTTCAGTCGTAATGTTATACCTGAAAATATCTTTCCCTTCATCTTCAATGTACTCGCAGAATAACCTGAGGGTAGAATCCGGTATTCCTGTTATAGTTTCTATTCCAAGTTCACTGATTTTCTTTGCAAAAAAATCAACTTTCATCACTATTCTCCCAAAACTATATCACATATTTTATCTACTGTATCTATTGACAGATCCGCATATAATGGCAGTGTAAGTATATGTGTCGAAACATATTGTGCTACTGGGGTTTCCTCCGCACAGAATCTTCCTTCATAACATTGGCATCCATTCGTCAACGGATAAAAATATTTCCTGGAAAAAATTTGTTTATCCTTCAAATTATTATAAATCTCGTCCCTGGTGCTGCCAAACTTATTCTCATCAAACAATACTGGAAAATATGCGTAATTTTCTACAACTGCACTCTGCTCCTGTGATAAGACAATTCCTTCCACATCTTTAAGTCTGCTTCTGTATCTCTCCACAATCTTTTTTCTCTTTGCAATCTCCCTGTCTACATACCTTAAATTGCAAATTCCCATTGCCGCTTGAAACTCATTCATTTTAGCATTCGCGCCAATGCCATCAATTATTTCCTCCGAATGGATCCCAAAGTTTTTCAACCTGTATAATTCACTGCCAAATTCTTCTCCATGATAGCACACCGCTCCGCCTTCAATAGTATTAAAAACTTTAGTTGCATGAAAACTAAACATGGAAATATCCCCAAATGTTCCGACTCCCTTTCCCTTATAAGATACACCAAACGCATGTGCCGCATCATAAATTACCTTCAGGCCATACTTTTTGGCAATCTGTTCAATCTTCTCTACATCACAAACATGGCCATACACATGTACCGGTAAGATTGCTGATGTCCGTTCTGTGATCAATGTTTCAATCTGATCACAGTCAATTGTATAATCGTTCAAATTAATATCGCAGAAGACCGGAGTCAATCCATTACGAACAATCGCATGCGTTGTTGATATAAACGTAAACGGTGTTGTAATTACCTCACCTGTAAGATTTAATGCCTGAATCGCCAATTCCAATGCCATATGGCCATTACACATTAATTCAATATGTTCCACTCCAAGATACTGTTTCAGTCTTTTCTCAAGTTTTTGATGTTTGACACCCATATTTGTCAAAAAATGAGAATCCCAGAGTTCCTCTATCTCCTTACAGTATTCTTCTTTTGGAGGCATCGAAGATTTTGTCACATATATTTTATCTTTCATGTAATTACCTTCCTACATCAATTCCCGCTCAATTTTTCTTATATCATCCTGATGTGCATATCGTTTCCAGATCCCAATATTTTTCTTTGAATCATCTGGCTTTAGATATTTCAGTTTGTTAATATGAATATCCTTGCTTTCACCCAAAAAATCTAATATCCTACTCACTGTATCTTCATACTTCAAGATCAAGTCTTCAAAATTAATGTACAATACCTGATCCTGAGCATATTCAATTTTCTTTTCCCTTACCTTTCTGTAATAATATACAAATTTCTCTATATCATGACTCTCTGCCAGCTCCCTGCCAATAACATATTTCCCATTTATCAAATCCATGAAGACATCTCTCGGATCCCGATCAACAACTACTAATTTTAAACTCTCGAAATACCTGGACGCTTTAAGAAATTGATTCACAGAAACAGCCTGCTGCAAAACGGCCGTTTCAAGTTGTATTCCTTTTGCCTCTGCACTTCTAAGATATAAATTTAATAAATATTTTTTTGTAATATTTAAAAACTGTTCCTCATTCAGATCAACAAAATTCATCCTACTTAAATTCTCAAAATCTTGTATATGCAGCCTTCTTTTAATCCTATTTAAGGCCATCTGCAGATTTGACTGTTTAAACTCAAACCACCACCAATGTCCTTTGAATCCAAAAGTTGTCAGCTGTTCAATGTACTTCTCCGTCTCCTCCATAAAAGCTGGTCCGAAAAGCCTTCCATAACCACAACCGGTTCCTCCCCATCGTGACGTAGTACGGTTTAGTCTTTCCACCAACCAAATAAAGTCTTTCAATGCTGCATCCGCATTTAGCAAATCCCATTCATCGACTAATGCATGTTCCAAATCATATATACCATAGGGTTCCCTCAGCAATCGCATTTCCTCGCCCATATTCCAGTAACCCCTGAATTCCTTCATCAAATCTGTAACTGCACTCGAACCACTCCAGCCGTATCCACTCACAGCCACAAATTTTATTGTTTTTTCATTCATTATAATATAGTTCCTTCCGTATTACCATCCATAAGATACGTCTCATATAAATAATCCTGCATATTTCTGTATTTTTGTACTCTCTTATAATTATCTTTGATTGCCGCCTGCCTTCTCTCATATTCTTCTTTTGTACATTGTTTCAAAACATTTTCTATATGATCTAAATCCTGCTCTGTAATAAAAATGATTCCATCTTCATTAAAAAAATCTCCTATTTTCTTTGCCCCCAAATATATTGGAACAGTCTGTGCCGCAAAACAATTTGTTATTTTTTCTGAAAAATAGTAATCCGTCTGATTATTTTCTATCGCAAAAGAGAATCGATATGCTTCCAATGGCTTTTCAATCTCTACAAATCCACCTCTGATCACCTGTCCATATACATCTGCAAGATGATTAAGATGGCAAAATCTTGCAGCAGCAATACGCTTTTTATGCATTTCGCACATAATTTTATCTGACGACAAAAATGAAACATTTTTTGTTTTTTTTTCGTATGCCATACTAGAATAAAGATATTCTTTTCCTTTTCCAAATCTTACTTCTGCCCCCGCCGGATAAAAACATGCATTAGATATGTCATTTAATATTTCATCATCAAATGTAAATATCCTTTCAAATTCCTTTTCCAATCCTCGATGTCTTTTGAAAATCTTATAATCCATCGGTACAATACTTCTAGATTCTACCAGCATCCCAAATCTTCTGTTTGGCTGTCCCATTGTTTGAAGCATTGCCTTATGGGTATAAAAGTGTGTCTTTAATCCCCAATTATACCGATCCCAAATAAAATATTTCCCCGTATCACGATATGGCGCATGTGCATTATGAATATCTCTCATAAAATAGAAGTCGTACAGCCTTCCTTCTTTATTATATACCATTGGAATATCCGCTCCCAACGGCTCAAAATAATTATATAAAGGCTTATACGTTTTTAAGTTACCCACAATAGGAATTGTTTTACTTTTGATGTATCCTTTTATATCCATGATCAATATTAATCTTTTCTCTCTTCCACTAATTCGTTTATTATCATTGTTGTAAACTTTTCAGCGCCTTCATTATTCAAATGATCCATGTCGCAGAATAATTCATAGTGATCAGCAAATCGCTTATCTTCGCTATAATCATAATATTCTGTACCCGTTTCTATTTGAATCTCATCTATGATAGTCATAAAATCTATCATAAAATCGGAATCGATTTCCCTGACGGCACTAGTATATTCATACAAATACGGTGTTGTTATCATTATAGGACGAATGTTTTTACTTTTACATAAATCAATAATGTCATAACATGCATTTATTTCTCCATAATTAATAATTCTTTCTCCATTATCATCAATCTTGTCCTCCAGTATGTGATATTTCGCGCGACTATACCCCATCTCGGAAAGTTCATTTGCATTTAATCCTAAATCTTCTACTTTTTGACTCATTTCATCGTATTCCAGCTCAACTCCAACAAATGGCATCAAAAGTTTTTCATATGCACTCATTGACGGAAAGTAATTCACAAAAAAATCTGTTTTTGCATCATATCCCTTTATCATATTCGGTGGCAATATCTTATAATACCGCTTATCCTTAGCTTTAAAATCAGTTTCCGTGATTTCATCTGATCCATAAAATGAGAAATATGACACCGGAATAAACATAACTCCACCGTCTTTCAGCTTATCACTATAATGTAATACTAATCTGTAATCATATGATAAGCTCTGTGAAACCAATGCAAAGTTAAAGCATTTATAACGTTTATTTTTATCATAATTAAATGCCCTCAATCCATGACTGGAACCAGTATTAGATATTTGAATTCCTTCGCTAATATCTAAAAACTTTTCAGTATAATCACCATCATAATTTTTCCCATAACTGACATTCATATATGCAGTATTGATAATAAATGTGATTGCACACACCAACGCTACACTACTACACACTCTATAAAACAGCTTTTTCATACACTTAAAACTGGAAATAAATAAATTCCTCCGGCGTTCCTTTCTGAGAAAATAATACCACAATCAGGCATATAAAAATATATGCACCCCATCTGCATACAAACGGCCACTGGCTAATCCGTTTTATCACATCACCCTTCAATGATGCATAATCATACAGAATGAGAATCGAAAGCAGAAATACTAAATAAGTCAACTTGAACCATCCAATTCCCAGATCAGCAAATCCGGATATAACATAATGCTTTATATTAGCCATTCCATTAAATGCATGTGAAAATATATAATATACATCATATAGTGATTCAGCACGAAAAAATACCCAGCATATAGTACAAAATGTAAATACTGACAGATATCTAAACCACTTTAATTTATAAAATACTTTCTTCTTCCTTTCCATCGCTCTTCCAAGCCCATGAATTCCACCCCAAACGACAAAATTCCAAGCGGCTCCATGCCATAAGCCACTAAGAAGAAATGTAATTACTATATTTAATTTTGCTCTCAAATTACCGCATCTGTTTCCTCCCAGGGGTATATACACATAATCACTAAACCAGCTTGATAATGAAATATGCCACCTCATCCAAAACTCCTTGATCGATGTAGAGAAATATGGGCTTTTAAAATTCTCCATTAAATTAATATTAAAAAGTTTTGCCGTTCCTATAGCAATGTCCGAATAGCCTGAAAAATCACAATAAATTTGAATAGAAAAAAATACGGCAACAATGATCAAGGCAAAACCAGTATACGAATGCAAACTACTATATACACGATTTATATCCACTGCCAACGTGTCAGCAATCACTATTTTTTTTAAATATCCCCATACAATTTTCTTCAATCCATATACCGCATTATCATAATCAAAGTCTTTCACAGTTTTAATTTGCGGCAATAAGTTTTCTGTTCTTTCTATAGGTCCTGCAACCAGTTGAGGAAAGAAAGAAATATATGCGGCAAATTTTCCAAAATGATGTTCCACCTGCATATTTCCTTTATAAACATCAATTATATAACTCATTGCCTGAAATATGTAAAATGATATTCCAACGGGCAATACAATATCAAGAAGCAATGCAGATGACGAATCACTAAAGTTTTGCGTCAACGCAAAAAAATTTTCCGAAACAAAATTAAAATACTTAAAGAAAAATAAAATGCCAAGATTAGCAGTCAATGCACCATACAATACTATTCTCCGATTTTTACCTCCCCCTTCTGCAAAATATTTTTCTATAAAAAGTCCGCTGCAAAATGTGATCAGCGTTACGCCCAAAATCAGTACACTATATATCCAGTTCCATCGCATATAAAAATAATAGCTGGCAAGCAACAATAATAACCATCTATCTTTACCAGGAATCCGCCAATATAATATAAAAACAACAGGCAGAAAAAAAGCAAACTCTAATGAATTAAAAAGCATAATGCCTCCTACCCATAAGTATAAATCTTTTTATCCATTTCCATACATGCAGCTTATATAAAATATACTTTGTTTCCATCTTTGTACTAAGTGATACACGATTCTTCTCTAAATACCATCTAATAAGTCCAACAACCTCCGCTGCATCTAGATCTATCGCCACGCTGATACCCTGATCACAGCAATTTCGTATCCCTGCTTCTTTCTTAATAAACGGATATGCCTTAAATTTGTCCAAAATATATAACTCATTTTCTACCATGGTCTTCAAACGTTTACGCCCTGCCACATCCATGGTAAAGCGGCTCATTGAATTCGATACGATCCTGTACACTGCAGTGACCTTGTCAAGATATCCGATTGAAAACTCAAAAGAAGCGCGCAACCAAAATTCCCAGTCCGCTATACACAGATTATCATCATGCAGCCCAACCAAATCGTAAACTTTTTTCCTTATCAACACTGTAGGCGCAATGATAAAGTCATTTTCATATAATGCCTGAGACATGTTTGTAAAAACAGCTGCCGGTTTTTCTATCTTCTTTTTAAGAAATTCCTCAACATTATACCTCTCATTTGCTTCACAAAAAATATGATTGCTATATACCAGCCCATACATCTTATGCTCTTCAAGAAAATCTGTCAAATCTGCCAGTGCATTCGGAAGGAGCATATCATCGCCATCTACTAATTTAATATAATCTCCCTGACAGATTTGAAGCATTCGGTTAAGAGAATGAACTGCACCGATATTTTTTGTGTTCCTTATATATGTTACTTTAACAAATGTCTGTTCCAGTCTTTCAATCCAACTTTGAATAATTTCTGCTGACATATCCTGCGAACAATCATCGGTAATGAGAATTTCTTTATTTGGATATGTCTGTGCTGACAAGCTTTTTAGACATTCTCCTATATATTTTTCATGATTATAACATGTAACTATAATTGATACCAATGCGAAACTGTTATTCATCAATTGCTGATTTTCTTCCATTACCTGTCTCCATTTCGAACATTGTTGCTTTATTCAATAACTTCCGTTTCCTCATTTTCTAATATAAACCAACTTATATAATCCATGCAGTATACCTGCACTCACTTTGCCTTCCCGTATTTTATTAATCAGCCAGAATACGGAATACCCTACCCGAAAGTTCTCCAGGATACATCTTTCTGCTTCACTCTTATATATATCATGATTTTTAACACTCACACTTTCCATATCCAATGAATAACTACAGATCAACAGATTCAACGCCCTAAAACTACGTTTGCTTTTTTTCATCCTCAGCATCCATTCTCTGTCCGCACAAATACGATAGGTTGTGTTAAATCCATTTCCCCCCAGGCACCGCTTCGCAGCAAAGATTGCTTGATGATTAATGCAATCTCCTGACAAATAGTAAAAAAGCTTTGAACAGAACTGTCCATAAACTCTTACATTCTTACTTCCATCCGGATATTCATATAATATATTACCATATACTATATCGGCTTGAGTTTCTGCTATCCGTCCAACAACTTTCGTAATTACATCACAATTTACCAAAGCATCGCCCGCATTCAAAAACTGCAGGTATTCTCCTGTAGCAATACGTATTCCTTTATTCATGGCATCATAAATACCGCCATCCGTCTCAGAAATGTATTTAAGCTTCCCCCCTTTTGCATATCGCATGACAATATCCAGTGTCTTATCCTGAGAGTTTCCGTCAACAATAATATACTCAATATTCTTATACTTTTGCCCTAATACGGATTTTATCGTCTTCTCTATTATATGTTCTGCATTTCGGCATACAGTTATAATAGATATTTTTAAGTTACTGTTTTTCATCTCCTCAATTACCATAATTCACATCAACTTATTCGTCTTGTTTTTTAAAGCATCTCTTTCAGACTGATACAGAAACAGCGCATGTGCACACTTAAAAATAGGAAGAAACAGAATCTTTGGCAACACTCTGTATAAAAGCTTCTCTATTCTGATCGTAAATCCCACATTTGCCTTTTCTTTATTATAATCCTTCCACGGTGAATGCTCCAGGTACCTGTCAAATAATCCTCCAAATGGATGCAAATTTCCTTTATGCCACGGGAATTCTCCAAGGAATCTAAAGCAATGATAGATAACAGTCCTCTTTCGTGCTGCATCGATCCGCCTGACATCATAATAAACGTTTGGCCGCATCACAAACTTAAAATATCCGTCTGAAAACGCTCCATGGATCGGCTGAAAGTTATATTTGAGGTTCAGTCTGAGAATATCTCCTTTACAAACCAAATTAAGCAAGTCCTGATCCGGAGCCGGATAATTATTGCGTTTCTCTGTCACATGTTGGACAATTCTCTCTTTGTACTTCCGCTCTCTCCAATGCTGCAGATCAAACAGAATGACCCCAGAATTATAATAATCATCAAATTCAGACAAACCAATCTGTTTCTTATGAGAATCCCCCAAAGAATCAAGTACCATACCGATGGCTTTTCCCTGCATATCAATCTGGAACAACTCGTCTAACCGCTCTGTCACAATCGTATCGGAATCCAGATATAAAACTTTCTCCACAGCTTCATCCAACACTTCATCCAAAAAGAGACGCATATTAGCAGCATATGATCCACGGTAAGTCGGCATATCCAACATCTTCATTTTATCAATCAAAAACTCTGTATCAATAAAAATAACTGTTCTCTTATAAGCAGTTGCCATCCTCTCTATCTTCTTTTTGGCACCGCACGACAGATTCTCTCCCATGATATAAATGCATATTTCAGTCGCATACTTGTTATGATGCAAGATAGAGTAAATAGATACGCCTGCATATGGTACATACTTTTCATTAAATTGATAGAGTAAATTAAGCCTCATATTCCCGCCTCTACTCTCTGTCCAACACCGCACGCATAATTCCTTTGGTAAAATACGGTGATTTTATTTTTGATATTGTATCATATGCCAACACTAATAGCATGTATCCTTCAGACATTGTTTTCTTATAATTCGGCAATAATTTACCCAACTCCTTCTCGTCCTGAATCTTATGATATGTGCACACGGCCATCTTATCAATCTTATCTTCGCTTATCATCCGTTTGGCTCCCATAAGGACATCACGTTCATAACCTTCTACGTCCATCTTTAACATACCGACACGCTCAAGATGCTGCTCTTTGCAGAAATCATCTATCGACACTGCAAAAGCATCTGTTCTTCTGGCAACACACTTCTTAATAATGTGTACTTTATCCTTATAAGGTGCAAATGTCAGCTCCAAGGGCTTTATCCACACTTCTTCTACCTCAAACAGATAAACTGCCTTCACTCTTTCGACCACACTCAGTGCAAAATTTCCTTCCGCACATCCAATATCAAAAACAACGTCTTCTTTCTTTACGTCAAAATCTTCCGTCAGATATCTATGCGGTGAATGTGCGCTTTGTTCCGCCGCAATACCATTCAAATACTGCAGTGCACTCTCCTTTGTATGTATGACCGAATTGAAATACAGTCTCTTTCCTTCGTACATTCCATAAAATAATCTATTTTCTTCATCATAACCAACGTCCTGCTCCGAATATATTGTAATATCATTCAAACTGCCACAATACACATCCGGTTCATTCTTCCGCACATACTCCATGCATTTCTGCATATCAGGATCACGTATCTCAATCTTTTCATGTGTGATCAATGTCTTGATATATTTTGCTCTGATCTTGGCCATAAACTCAGCATACCGATATCCATAAGGTGCCCCCTCATATGAAAAGATTTCTTTCTTTAAAACATATTTGCAGGCCTTCACATATTCTTTGTAGATAATTCCTTTATCCACTAAAAGAAATAATCTTTCAAATCTGCTCCTGATCCTGTTTTTGGTCTCTTCTTTTAAAATCAAATCAAATTAAATATTTTTCTGATTGCCTGCACCACTGTCGTTAACCCTCGTTCACATCAAAATTAATTCTCTTTTCCTCCACCACCAACGGTCTGTGAATCACCCGCGTATTAATGTTCAGAATATATTCCCCCAACAGTCCTGTAAAAAAAAGCTGCAGAGAACCGATCACATAAACACCGATCAGCAATGGTGCGTTACCAGCCTGAAAGCTATGCCAGTTGATCAGCTTTAAAATAAGATAAATCAATGCCACCAATAAACTGATCCCTGATGAAATAAACCCAAGTATCGTCGCCAGCCGAAGTCCGACTTTCGTATACGAAGTTACACTAAGCATAGCTGCATCATACAAGCTGTATAAATTATTATGTGTCTTTCCGGCTCTTCTCTTTGCCTGTTCATACTCGATATCTATTCTGTTAAATCCATGCCCATACTCTGCCACAATACCACGCAAAAACGGAATCGGATCATCCAGTTTTCGCAGAATATCAATAAAGGTTTTATCATACAGTCCAAACCCGGTAAAATGTTCTATCATTTCTGTATCAGACATATTTCTAATCATCTTATAATACACACTCCGCAGGAAATACAGGATCGGATTCTCTTTACTGCTCGTCTTGATCCCGCTTACGATCTTATGTCCTTTTTCCCATTCTTCAACGAATCTTGGCAATAGTTCCACCGGATCCTGAAAGTCACAGCACATGCTGACCGTACAGTCTCCGGTTGTCTGGCACATACCATAAAAAGGAGAATTAAACTGCCCAAAATTTGTAACATTAAAAATAGCTTTAACTCTTTTATTCCTGCTGCAGATTTCTTCTAGCTTCTCCCTTGTCCCATCAACAGAACAATTATCAATAAACAAGATTTCATAATCATAATCCCTCAATGCCTCTTCCATAACGTTAGAAACCGCAAAACTCATCGGTTCCACGTTCTCCACTTCATTATAACACGGAATCAGTACACTGATCTTCTTCATATCCGTTTCCTCTTCATACAATAATATACATACTGTTCACTATAACCCCTTCATACAGCATGCACCCCTAAATCTTCTCTTAAGACTTCTACGTCAAATACACTATCAATCCTAGCATCGGAAGTAAGCCGATCACACAGGAAATGCCAAATCGCGTCAACATCCATTCACGCCGGCGCTTATAATCAATACACACTTCCACGTCTCCCCGATTCCGCCTGGGAAAATTCCAAATCAGCAACATAATAAGCCCAGCTACAGCCGCCGCCTTAAACATATAAGAAATGTTGACTGTGCTGATCCCTATCTTCTCACTTATCTTGGCTATATAATAAGAAAATCCGTAATCTGACCCTGATGCATCCGGGGAACCATAGGAAAAACTGTGTTGCGGTTTTGTCATATTCTCGATCATGCATAGATTACATGTCCAGTAATATGCCAACGCTTTATTCAATACATAACCAACCGCAAACATTCCCTCAAAGATTAAATTATCCTTCATTCTTTGCGGATGAAACATAATAAGCAGCGCAAGATAAGGCATAAGGATAATGCACCATTGAGGGTGGATCTTAACCGTCAGCACGAAAATACTCATCGTTACTGCACATACATAAATAACATCCCGTTTGTTCATTTCTTTTTTATACAGATAACAAAAGGCCCACAAGGCAAACATTCCCACAAACACGAGCGGAAGCGCATTCATAGATATAAATGTATATTCCAGCATTCTCCCGTCCGGAAACAATGCTTCATTAACAGTTGCCTCTGCATGGTCAATAATCCCATTATTGGATGATCCTACCGCTGCTGCGATTTCACCGATATCTACCTGCTGTCCGGTCTGCCTAGCTGCGTCCAACGCTCTGTTTATCATAAACCTGTGTGACGCTATCGTAAAGTAAATTTTGGGAATCGTTATAGCAAGCAGGCCCTCCAGACCATACGCCAATATACGCAAGATTCTTTTCTCTTTCAATAAAACAAGCGGAATAAACAGCCAGACCGCAAACATCTTCATCGCGATCGCCATGGAAAAAGACGCCACAAAACATTTATTATGACCCGTTAGATATCCGTAAATTCCTAATAGAGTAAAGGCCACCGATATGATATCATAACCGCCAATAACTACTTCCGTATAAAAAAATACCGCCGACGTTAAAAATAAGAATGCCGCCCATTTTGCCTCTTCCTTTTTTACATCACATACACATGCGATCTTATAGACCAAATACGCACTGATCCCTGAAAAAATCCATACAATGCCTTTTATATATTCTCTCGTCAGAACAAACTGCATAAAGCTAAAGCCCGTGATCTTTTCCCAGATCCACAACGGGAAATCATATATCGCAAAAACCAGATACAATGCAAAATCATAGGAGCCTCCCATAGAAAACTCCAGAATGGATCCTTCCGCTCCCCAATAGCCTTCACTGTAAAAATTGGGAAATGTTCCGTTCGCAATACAATTCCATAATTTCACCCCACAGGATGACGTAAATGTCATGTCCGGATATAGATAAAACGCACTCAATATCACCCCTGCAAGTATCGCCAAAACCCATTCTGTCTTATGCGGTCTTGCATGATTCAAATAAGCTTCTTTCTTCTCGCTACTCATGCTCACTTTTCTCTCCTACGCTGTCCAGAAACACATCGTAATCCCGAATATAATCGCTCTCATCATAATATTCCGATGCCAGAACCATCAGCACCGCCCCCGGCGTAAAGTCATACATCTCCCGCCAGATCCCCGGACCAATCAACAATCCTCTGTTGGGTTGATCCAGCCTGACATTCGTCTTGTCCCTCCCATCATCCATACCGATCGTACAGGCCCCTGCCACACAGAACAGAATCTGATACAATTTCCTGTGCGCATGTTTTCCACGAATGACACCTTCCTTTGTATCATACATAAAATATACTCTCTTAACGGCAAACGGGATATTCTTATTCTCTTCCAGCGCCACCAGCTGCCCGCGCCAGTCTCCATGCTCCTGAAAATCAATAAACTCCGGCTTCACGAAATTCCCTCCACTGCTGTAATCATGATATCATTCCACGGGCTTTATCTGCGCTTTACAACGGACGCTTTCGGTGCATGTCCACTTTCCCAGAAATTATTATCATTATGATAAATCCCATTATCTATCAAAACATAATCTTCAAAATCACGCTCATGCCAGGCTTTCCGCATAATCCTTGCCAAAAACGTTACATTGGAATATCCGCAAACCAGTCCCTTACAATTCGTCAGTGTATACTGATCCCGCAGCACTTCCAGCCCAAGCCGGTATTTATGGTGTTCCCTGTCAGACTTGCTGAATGCTATGGAATCATCTCCTCCATCATCTCGAAAGGTATCTGGATATATTCTAACCCGTTCACCAAATGCTTTCCTGAACTTTTCTACCGCATCATTCTCGTCAGTCGCCAGAAAAATCTGCTCATATTTTCCCGTCTGTATCAGCTTCCTTACTTCACCCAACGTCTGTTCTATCCGAACCGCCACAGGATGGTTATTATACTGCTTTCTGAAATCCGTCCCCCGGTAATGAACGCCCAGTGTTCTCTTCTCTCCCAGCAGCGCCTGAAACTGTGCAGTTAAATATGCTTTCACTCGCTCATTGTACCGGATATATTTCTTCAACATATCCGCCATAGCATCTACGTATGCTTCCGATACGTCATAACTCACCGCTCCAAACAGCGATTTGACCTGTTCATAATGCCTTATTTCCGATTTTACCACATGTCGCGCACGTTGTATATCCACTACATGCGATGCCGGTGCAAAATAATGTAAAAATGCATTCTTCTCGCCTTCTATTCCTCCCGGTTCATAGTACAGATAATTCTCTCCCCAACAAACGTAAGGCGTAAATCCCCTCTCATCCGCAAAATAGAGTTTTATAAGAGTTACACCCAGTTCCGCAAAGAAACCGACACCATTCCCCTGCTCATCGACCAGATAAATAGTTTCTCCCTTGTACTCGTTTCCGTAAGAGTACAGATGCAGATATTCCGGATTTTGATACGCATTTAAAACATGCTCTCGGAATTCCGGTTCTTTTCTATGGATTCGACATCTGTTCCAAAATACAAGCGCTTTGTTTTTTCTCAATATATCTATAAAATTCATTCTAACCTCTGATCACTCAACACAGCCGCACCAACTCTTCTTCCAGCCAGTCTACCTTATCCTCAATTCTGCACTTTCGTTCCAGCATATATCTGCGGAGTCTGTCTCCCCGCTCGCTCAGCTCTTTGCGGTCTTTATACAACCGTTCCATCGCTTCTATCAATTCTTCTACCGTATCTGCCAGAATAATTCCGTCTTTCAGCTTCACATCCCCAACATCTGTACTAATCACTGCCATTCCTGTTGCAGCAGCTTCACAGTGTACGATCGGGCAATTCTCCGATCTGCTTGTACAAACAAACACATCTGCCCTTCTGTACAATTCATAAATCTCTTCTCTTGTTATCCCCACATGAAACATCACCCGCTTGTCATTGCTTTCCAGCAGTCGGCTTTTCAAATGCTCCCTTAACATATTGAAATAATCATTCTCTTCAAAACCAACCAGATGCAGCACTGCATTATCTATATCTGCCCTGTAAAATGCATCCAACAGCATTTCCTGATTCTTATTAACGTTATAGTTTGCCACATACAAATATTGTATATCCTGCCGAAAAAAAGATTCCCGTGCATGTGCCATGCGCTCATCCAAGAATATATCCTCTATCGCATTTTCCAGTACTTTCCCATTATTCAACTTATGTTTTTCACTGTACAAATAAGAATTATTCAACTCTGATAGATAAACAGCCAAGTCAAACTTCTTTAAAATTTTGTGGAGCTTTCTATAGTAGCTGTTGATCTTCCAGTTTTCATATACACCCAGCACATTCCTGCGCTTCATCTCTTCCCATATCCGTCCTTTATTATCCAGTCTTGAATATCCATGAGAATAAAATACTTTAGCGCATGACAGCTTATCCAGATAAGGAATGATCCAGTCCAGCGTCCATGTCTGCGCACAGACAACAATCAAAATATCCGGCATAAAACTCCTCGCCCTCTCATAGTACTTCCTTTGGGTACTCTCAGCATCCCTTCCCTTTAACCGTAAGGGCCATCTGACATAAACCCTTGTCCTTTCTATTGCGACACCATTATGACATTCCTGCTCCGGAAGTACCTGCAGCCCACCGTTTCCAGCGCTTGTATAGATCAGAATCTCATGGTTTCTCTTCGCAAGCCCTTCCGCCAGATATCTGGTAATTGTTGCTACGCCATCCTGCGAAGGCCAGTACGAAGGAACCGCAAACATAATTTTCATACTCTTCTCCGTTTACTTTCCGCCCAGAAGAACTTTATTCAAGACAGGCACTCTGCTGATGAGAACAGCCACACTATAACTAACAACGATCAGCACCGCCGTTTCCAACATCGTCCACAAATAGCTAAAATGATACCAGTCGCTGAAGTCTTCCAGAAACCAGTGCACCATTTCACTGGATAATATATAAACGCACAGAGATTGCCGCCCTACACTCGACAGTATTTTCCATGTAAAACCCAACAGATATCTCCACATACCCGCAGTATTCTGTCGCAGATTCCAATCATAAAGGAGCTTAATTCCAAGTGCAAAGCCTCCACATCCTATAAAACCTATCACCATTCTATAAATATCAATCACAAATTGTCTGACAATACTTTCCTTCCCGCACAATGTATAACCTGATATATAAATATAAACGTCGATATCCCAAAAACAAAACAGCGCAATAAAACACATCACAATTCCTACAAAAAGATATTTCAAGCTACCGCTTAAAACATCCCTGCCCTCCTGCTGCCTCAGGTATCTGCCCCACAAATATCCACATACAAAGAATGGATACATATACTTATAAAGATGCAACCCAACCATAGAATCCGGCGTAATAAACGTAAGAACAAAAACATAGACGAATATATTATCCTTTAAATACTTCCTTACAAAAAATACGATAACCGAACAGTATAAAATTGCCAGCAAAAACCAGATATCCGTAAACCATGAGCGGACATAACGTCGCAGGAAATCCAAAGTAACTGACTCTCCATTTGCCAACATTCTAAGACCTTTCACAAAATAGTGAAAGGTCTGCCAGCCAATAATCGGCAAACAAATGCGCTGCCATCTGTTCTTAACAAACTCATCTGTCTTCTGATACTTTTCTGCTGTATAGAAGAAAAGATATCCGCTGAGCAGCATAAAAAGCGGCATATGGAAGCTATAGATCAATTGAAACAATTTATTATAAAAAAAACCACTGGTTTCAATAAATTCTGTGCCGTTTCCATATTGCAGGCAATGTCCAAACACCATGAGAACCACTGCTGCGCCACGCAGTATATCTAAATACTGACTTCGCTGTTTCATATCACACTCCTCATTGCTTTTATCACTGCATTACCACTTATCGAAATCCGTTATACTCTTCCCTGCTGTACAATCCCAAATCAAAAATATAACTATACTCATAGCCTTTCGTCAAGAACATCGCCCCAATCGTCCCGGAGGTCAATCCTGCAACAAAGCAATTACATCTGGAAAGAATCACAATCTGGCTTAAGTACTCCAGCCCTTCCATATACCTCTCTTTCGTATCTTCTCTGTACACCACCTGCCCGATAGGCCCCTTTTCATAGTGTACATACTCCTGCTTATTGGTAACGACCATATCCTTGAAATATTCGGCAAAAGCATCATACATCTTCTCATCCTCTGTCGCCAGAAATATCTTATTACACTCATGCTCCTGCATTACTTCTTCAGTCTTATGAATGATCTGCTCTACAGAAGGCTGCCGCGGATGCCCCTCCGGCTTCGCCCGAAGATAATCAGTCCCTCTGCACTTCACACCAACAACCCGGTCTCCCGGCGCAAAAAGCTGTTTTTCCAGATTCTGCACATACTGCTCTGTCTTATGATTCAATCTGATATACTTATGAGCCAACTCCCGCCAATACTGTAGTTCTCCGCTTTCACCGCTGGCAAATCTCACATCATTATAGGGAAAGGCTTCCGGCACATCCCCGGAGCCATACAGAATATTCTTGCTTTTTCTGATATCCTTCAGGTTATATCCCATCGGCTGCTCAAAATAGTATTCCCATGCATTTTCCTTACCGATCCTGTCTTCCGACAGATAAACATTAAAATTATTCTGCATATCAACGACAGGAATGCACCCACGCTTAACAGCTTCATCAATACGCATCAAATGTGTCATCATAAGAGAAAGCAATCCACTGTAAGTATTCGTCCTGCGTACAATAAAAAATGTCTTGTCTGGATTCAGCCTCCCATGGCACTCTCTATGCTCTTTCCAGAATTCATTGTGCCTGCGTTCCTTATAGTCTCTGTACACTTTCAACAGCGTATTCCTGTAAACATAAGAAGCTGCACGATATATCATTCCATGCATTACTTTTTGATAACCTCGTCTTTGTCTCTTTCCACTGCAATGCCATCAATAATCTCGTATATCTTATCACATTTCTGGATCGTAGACAATCTATGCGCAACAATAATCAATGTTTTATGTCCATGCAACGCATCGATTGCTTCCATAACTGCCGCCTCTGTCTCATTATCCAGCGCTGCCGTCGCTTCATCCAAGACCAAAATTTCAGGATCATTATATAAAGCACGTGCTATCGCCACACGCTGCCTCTGTCCCCCCGAAAATCGGATGCCGCGCTCACCCATATAAGTATCGATCCCATCAGGCAATTCATCGACCACGTTCTTAAGCTGTGCCTGTATCAGCGCTTTTTCCACCTTTCTGTCATCAATCTCCGACTCCGCAATACCGAAGGCTATATTATTTCTGATCGTATCATCACGGAGAAAAACTGTCTGCGGTACATAGCTCACCGTATTCCGCCACCTGTCAAGATTGTCCGGAATACTGACTCCGTCAATCTCGATTCTACCCTGCTGTGGTACAAACAACCCCAACAAGATATCCGCAAGTGTTGATTTTCCAGCACCAGATTGCCCGATCAGTCCAATTGCCATCCCCTTCGGTATCGTCAGATTCAGATTCTGCAATACCGTCTTATCGGAATTTTCATACTGCCACCACAATCCCTCGATCCTGATTTCTTTTTCAAAAGGCAGCCCCTCTGAAACATCCTCATTCATTTCCAAGCCAATCCCCCGGCTCTCATATCGCTCGAATTCTTTCAGATTATCAAATACCGCTGTAACCGTCGGGCACATAAAGATAAACTGATTAAAGCTGCTTGATATTCTGCCGATAGATGGCAGTACCCTGAATGCCGCTACCGCAAAAGCTGCAAGCTGCGGAATAAAAGCACTTGCATCAGTCCCAGTCAGCAGTTTCAGACAAACAACAATGACCAGACCCGTGATACTGACTGCCTCAATAAAAAAAGTCGGACTCTCCGCCGCCACTGTCTTGCTGGCCTCAATCTGCTGCTGTCTTCCATAAAATTTACCGTAATGATCTACATAGTACTGTCTGCCCTTAAAAATAAATACATCTTTGATTCCCTGAAAAGCCTCAAAAAGAAATCTGTTAGACTCACTTGCACATGCTCTGGAATCGTCTCCCAGACGTTTCATCCTTTTTCTAAATGCAATAATTAGACACAAAAGAGAAATGCCAAGTATGACAATTACACCACAGGCCATGAAAACATCAGTGTAAATAATGAATGCACAGATACAGGTTACAGTAATTGCCTCCGTCAGCATTTTAAAGGACTGAAAAATAACTTCATAGACACCAGAGCAATCATAACCTACCCCTCGAATCATTTCTGATGTCTTCATGTTGATAAAATAGGCATAATTTCTCTTCATATAAGCTTTCATAATACGGAGTGAAAGCTCCCTTCTGATATGACTCGCATAATTAACTCTCACAACAGACAAACCGATCAAATACAGATTTTTCAGAATATAGACAACAATCACTCCACAGGAAATCACCACGATCAGCTGATTTCCTGTGGTTATATTCAATCTTCCGGCGACTTTTGCCACCATTTCATTGCGCATCAGCTCTTCTGTGGACACCATTGCCTGCACCAGCGGAATAATGATTGAGACCCCTATGGTCTCCAATACGGCACCGACCAATATCATAATAAAAACCAAGATACTGAGTCTTTTTTGTCTGGACGTCAGTATGTACATCAACTTATTCCAAACATCCTGCACACTTCTCAGATCTCTAAACATAACCTACTCCTCTGTATTGTTCCGTCCCTGCCTTTTGTTCCACCAGATACCTGTATGCCGAATCCCCATGCTCACGCCTACTGCCAATACTGCTTCTGCGAAAAGCAGCACTCCCATGCCAAAATTTCCAGCCACCAACCACTGCGTACTCACTGCTGCCGCTGTAAATAAAACAAACGCACACAACAGAATATTCCTGTAAGTCACGTTCTTCACAACTACTGCTTTTTCTTGTTTTACTTTGTCATAGAGTTTCCACTGCTCCTCAAAATATTCTTTGTAATAAGGACTACCCTGCGCATATTTCCACCAGACTACATAGCCCGGCATAATACTTACTGGATTCCACGGCTTACTATAATCCTTATAGGAAGAAAAGTGAAGAATCTTTGCCGTCTTTTCACACGCAGTGATATGGTCATAGCCCAGCTCCTCCACATAACGTTCATTCTCATCAATACAGGAAATACTCCCCGGAACATATTTGATATAACTACGAAACAGCAGTCCAAAAGTAAACTCCATCTGAGAGTATCCCGCCATTCTTTTCACTTGTTCGTCTGCCTGCAGGATTTCACGCAAAGTAAACTCCTTTCGAATCCTCTCTACATTATACATAGACAGTACGAAAGTCAGCGTATCACCACCAATCCTCTTCATAAAACTCCTATGGTTTTCAGGTTTATGCTCCGGCCCCGGACATATTGCATAGGCATCTCCAAAATCCATATCGTAGATTTCTGACAAATCTCCTACGATCACCGTATCTGATTCTATCACCATGATCCTGTCCACATCCTCCGGCAGCAATTCATGAAAAAGCCAGTAACTGGACATAGTGCCGATCGGCCAATGGTCTTTCTTATCTATATAGATATACTCTCCCGCTTTCTCCTCGTCAAAGCGAAGAATATGAATAAAGTGCCCATATCGGTCAGCCAACATCCTCTCGTGCAGCATATCCTCCAACGTCAGATCCTCTGAAACCACATAAAGATGGATCTCCCTAGTCCTGTTATTCTGAAATAATGACTTAATAGACACATAAGCATACTTCAAATTTCTGCGGCCGGTGGTGATGTAAATATTCATCACATTTCTCATAGTGTTACTACTCCTCAAATACCTGCTCCATATACAGTATCAATCGCCCTTTCCCACTCTCCCCGCTGCTTCAACAGCCAGGAAATAATATCCCGCACCGCTCCATGGCCGCCTTCTACGCAGGACACGTAGTCACATATTTCCCTGATCTCTTCACAGGCATCCGCCGGACATCCGGCAAAACCGGCGAGTTTCATTCCCGTATAGTCATTCAGATCATCTCCCAGATAACCGATTTCCTTAAAAGATATTCTTTCTTTTTTAATAAATTCCTGTAAAAAAGTAATCTTGTCCTTACAGTCCTGCACAAGATAATCCGCTTTCATCTCCGTCAACCGTCTGGCCGTTGCCGCGCATTCACGCCCTGTCAGTATCATATACTTGATACCAACAGCATGCGCCGCAAAAAATCCTGCTGCATCTTTCGTACAGAATTTCTTCAATTCATTGCCTGTCTCATCATAGTAGATACCCGCATCCGTTAATGTACCGTCCACATCTATCACTAAATATTTGATTCTTCCATAATCTTTACGCTGCATATCCGTACCCTTATATTTCTTTATTCATAGATAGACTCCGTCAAAAATCGTACTGCAACTTTCTTCTTCAACGCCGCGACATACTTCCTGATCCTGACATTCTCCTCCTGACCTTTCGTATACCTGCTGGCCATATAATTGTGTACATAATTACCACCCTCAATTCTATAACCATCAAATCCTGCCAAAATGATCTCCTTCGCGTTCAGACGGATCAGCAGTTTTATCAGCATGATTACACAGTTATCACAGCTACCCAGTTCATCAAAGCTCAAGTCTGCATAATTCAATATGTTCTCCTCTCCTTCGCAGACACCCAAAAGATTGGACGTAAGCAAGACCGGCACCTCATCCTTCCGATTCCGGAGCAGTTCATAACGCATGGCGTTGGAACAGAAAATGTAATCTTTATCATATTCCTCCGGTGAAAAATTAGCCGAAAAAACTACCGGATGGTACTTTTTAATATAAGCCTCTATCTTATCCTTCTGCGTGGCTATAGAATGTCCCGGCGCAATGATAAGGATTTCCCGGCCCGAAAATTCTTTCTTCAATCTTTCTATGAGAACCGCATCCTCTATCTCATGATTTTGAAATTTGCCATACAACTCCTCCATATACGCCTCATCATAAGCCGTCTTCTTATGCTCTTCTATCCCTGCCAAAATCTGATTGATCTGTTTCGCCCGCAGACGTCCTTTTCCAAGAAGAAATTCCGCGTAATTCCGATGAAGATTAAATTTCGCTGATAATGCATATGCGGTATTATAACCCCACGGCTCGATGCTCTTTAATTTGGCTATATGGTCATCAATACCATCCAGCACCGGATTCACATCATAGCTCCCCATCTGCGCCCTGTTCATATAATCCATGATCAATTCCATGCACAGATTACCCGGCGCCCGGCCCATCCCCAGCATAGATGCATCTATCACACAATTCCTGTCACTTGCCTTCATGTCGATAAATTCCTGCGCAAGAGAATAGGACAACGCAAGATTCTCATGGAGATGCAGTCCAATCACGATCGACTTATCAAGATTGTGCTCCGTCAAAGAATAAATTCTCTGCAGATCCTCCTTCATCATAGATCCAAAGGTGTCTACGATCGAAAAAGCATAAGGTTTGATCCGGTTAATCTTCTCCAGCAAATTCAAGATCATCATATCCGAATATCCCATAATGTTGATCGGATTGGCAAAGACTTTATAGCCCTTAGCAATAGCCTTCTCAATATACGCCAACCCTTCTGCGATATCATAATCATGAAAAGTAATGCGGAGCGCATCCACTGTGCTGCCATCGTAATCCTCCAGCTGGCTGATATCATATTTATTATGAAGCGCCATTGCCGTAAACCTGGTATTGCTCCTGTTCTCCGGAAGTATATTGCTGATCTGCGCACAATTATTGAATACTGCTGCGTTCTTATCATACTGACCATTTCGCAAAAATCCCACTTCAACATAATCCACTTGTGACTCAACCAGTTTTGATATAATATCTCTGATCGTATAATATCCGAACTTCCAGTCATTGATATAGCCGCCATCCCGCAGAGTACAATCCAACAATTCAATCTGCCCCATTACTGCCACCTTTCCAGTATCTGCTTATCACAGTTCCAAACTTTATCACATGTTCATTTATGCTATCCAAACTCATTCAGGCAGTTAACAATATAGGCCACTTCTTCATCCCGTAATCCTGGATACAACGGAAGGCTCACTTCCTGTGCACAGATTTTCTCCGTAACTGGATAGGAGCCAGACAGTCCCTGCCATTCCTGATATGCCCTCTGTTTATAAATCGGCGTAGGATAGTGGACATTCGTCCCAATCCCACAGCTTTCCAGATAAGCAACAAGCTTCTCTCTGTTCTCACATAAAACAGGAAAGATATGGAAAACATGATCGTCTCCACCGCTCCACTCTGGAAGCCTGATGCTTTCATTTACAATCTGACTGCAATATCTGGAAGCGATCTGCCGCCTCTGTTCATTCCAACCATCCAGAAACGGGAGTTTCGCACTCAGAAACCCTGCCTGTAACTCATCTAACCGTGAATTGCACCCCATATAAATATGCACATACTTCTCCTTGGAACCATAATTTGACAGCGCTTTGATCCTATCCGCCAGTCCAGTATCATCTGTGACCACCGCACCGCCGTCTCCCAGCGCTCCCAGATTTTTTCCCGGATAAAAGCTGAAAGCTGCAGCGTCACTCCATGTCCCTGCCTTCTGATCATCCAGCATACCCCCGTGTCCCTGTGCGGCATCTTCTATCAGTCTGACCCCATATTTCTGCTGTAATTCCCGCAAGGGCTTCATATCTGTCACATGACCATACAAATGAACCGCAATGATCGCTTTGGTTCTTGACGTGATCTTTTCTTCAATTTTATCAAGGTCTATATTATACGTATGTTCATCTGCATCTACAAACACCGGCACCGCACCCACATAGGTGACAGCCAGTACAGTAGCAATAAAAGTATTGGCAGGAACGATCACTTCATCACCCGCTCCGATATCCATGGCCTGCAGGATCAGCCTGATCGCATCCAGCCCATTGCCGACACCAATACAATACGCGACTCCACAGTATGATGCAAACTCCCGTTCAAACCGGCTGCACCACATCCCATGGATAAACCACTGCCGCTTCATAACATCCTGATAGACCTCGTCCAGCTTTTCCCTGATCGGTTCATGTATTCTGTTCAAATCCAGATATGGTATCTTCATATAACTTATTCTTCTCTTTCCTAGCGTAAGTTTACAAGTTACTAATGGCTCA
>OFFQ01000319.1_pt1 | contig 41535 bp, 39 predicted proteins | sample 1521411 | NCBI WGS metagenome assembly OFFQ01 (sample SAMEA3504110, study PRJEB24116) | mouse gut metagenome | biome: mouse gut; feature: mouse-associated habitat; material: faeces | place: Denmark | collected 2011 | reverse complement strand
CCTCATAGGCTAATTTATACTGTTCAAAATCATCTTTAAATCTATCCAAATTTGTAGTCTTCTCTGCATAAAGAGTCACTCCCAAATCAATGGACAAAGATAAACGCTCTACCGATTTTATAGGGCTATTTTTTTCTTGGCGTTCCTTAAGTACATGACGAAACGGAACAAGCTCCCATTCAATAGGTATCTCTCCAATCCACTCAACTCCACTATCTTTCATTTCTCTGTTACCCCTTATTCCCTTGGTAACAGCCTGTGTGATAACCGCTTGCTTTAGTTTTTTATATTCCTCTATACTTGCACGGGTTTTAGTCAATATATTATCAATCTCTTTACATTTATTATCAAGAAATTGAGAAATAATACTTTGTTCAATTATTGACGGTATAGGTACATGCATATTCTTGATAAAATCAGCATTGGCTCTTGGCATTTTTGTTCCATAAGTAGAACGATTAACCGTATCAACGAAAGTTGGCGAAACTAAAAGATACCAGAAAAACCGAATATCACTCATTTTATCAAGACTTATTACACAAAACTCACTTGAACAGCATCCCATATTGGTACATTGATATACCTTTGCTAAATATGGTCTTAATTTTCCCCATAAAATATCATTATTATGGAAAACAAGTGATTGACTCTTATCATATATTGAATCTGTTTCTATGTAAATTCCACTCCAACTTTCAACATTTTCTAGTCCAATATAGACCAAATCTTCATAAACCTCATTATATTTCTCTTGTTGAAACAACGATAAATATTTAAGTTTTTTTATTTCCCACTCTTTCGGTATCTCCCTAATCCACTCAACTCCACTATCTTTCATCTCTCTAGCCATATCTATTTCCCCTCATCAAACAACTTTTCCAAAGAAGCAGAAATATCAGCCTCCAGCACCTGAATCCGGACCACGATATCCTCCACTTTTTCCGGTGCCTGATACTCATAGAAATATCTTGTCATAGGTATTTCATATCCCACCTTCGTCTTTTTCTTATCTATCCATGCATCCTCCGCATAAGGCAGAACTTCTCTCTCAAAATACCTGTCAATATCCTGCACCAATGGTATATTCTCCGTATCGCGCAGACTTGCATCCGCAACAGGCTTCCCTTTTTTCAAAATGACTTCCCCATTTTCATCCCGCAACGGTCTTTCCACCACAATTTTGTTATATCCAAACTCTACGGTCTCAAATATTTTACTCTCACAATAGATACCTCTCTTATCTCCATACACAGCGCAGTTTTCAAAAGAACCATAAGCCTTTACAATCAATTCCCGACACTGATCCGTAATATCGTTTCTTTTCGTTCCAATGCTCTTTCTCCTTGCCTCATAGCAATGAGAGGCATCTATAAGCTGCACTTTTCCTTCCCGATATGCCGGTTTATTCTTGGAGCAAATCCAAATGTATGTACTGATGCCCGTATTCATGAACATATCCGTAGAAAGCTGCACGATACAATCCAGCCAGTCATTTTCCAAAATATATCTTCTGATTTCCGACGGACCGCTACCAGCATCCCCTGAAAATAGCGGAGATCCATTTTGTATAATTGCCATTTTCCCATTGGGCGCAAGTTTGGAAAGCCCATTTAACACAAACAACTGCTGTCCGTCACTGATTTTAGGAAGTCCCGGCGCAAATCTGCCCTGTTCTCCTCTTGCAGCTTCTTCTTCCACCTTTTTCTGTTCCCGTTTCCAGTCAATCCCAAAAGGTGGATTGGAAATGCAGTAATCAAATGTAAAACCTTCAAACTGGTCGTCTGACAAAGTATCGCCGAACCGCATATTGTCCGGATCTCCGCCACGAATCATCATATCCGCTTTTGCTATCGCATAAGTAGACGGATTAAACTCCTGCCCAAAACAAGTAACTTCTATATCGCTGTTCAAATCATGGATTCTCTCTTCCATACAGGAAAGCATCTGGGATGTTCCCATTGTCATATCATAAACAGTCATTCCGCCGGCGTCTAAATTGGCATCCGCAAGCAGCAAATCCGTCATAAGGTAAATAATATCTCTGCTGGTAAAATGCGCTCCTGCTTCCTCCCCAAATGACTCTGAAAAACGGCGCACTAAATCTTCAAAAATATAACCGCAATCCACGGCACTGATTTTATCAGCGCCCAGATATCCTTTCTCAGAATTAAACTCTTTGATAATCAAATACAGTGCATTGCTCTCCACCATTCTTTTGATGATATTATCAAAATCAAACTTTGAAAGAACATCCTGCGCATTTGCAGAAAATCCTGCCAAATAGTCTTTAAAATTCGTTTCTATATTATCCGGATCAGCCAAAAGCGTCTCAAATGTAAACTTGCTTGTATTATAAAACTGATAGCCTGATGCCCTTGTCAGAAAACCATCAATAACCGCCAAATGCTTAACTTTTTCATACTGTGCAAGCACGTTATCATGAGTAGGAAGTAAGCAATCATGAAATCTTTTTACTACTGTCATCGGTAAGATAACAAGTCCATATTCATGCGGCTTGAACGGTCCTCGAAGCATATCTGCCACATTCCAAATGACAGTCGCTTTTTCTGCTATATTGATTCCAACATCACTGATTTTATTGTTACTCATCCCCATCAGCTTCCTCCTGCGTTCTTTTATAATTTACCAAATCTGCAAAATCGCAATCCAGCTTTTCACATATACGCTCTAAAACAGATAAATTCACAGACTCTCCATTTGTCATTTTCGCCATAGTGCTTGAACTTAACCCCGTGCTTTTACATAAGTCACCCTTTTTCATACCCTTATCGATCAATAACTTCCATAGTCCGTTATAACTGATTGCCATAATATAGTTCCTCTTACTTTCTACAAATCAAAGTTTCATAATATATTTAAAATCATAGCATTATTTTTCCAAATAATCAATTTGAATATTCAAATACTGTAATTTAAAATTCAAATATTTTTCTACTTCAACGCCTCAATCAAAAGATTTAATGCTACCGCTATTTCTTCATTTAATTTCTTTTCGCCTTCGCGCTTAGCATGTATGTCAGCTATCTCATGCATAACATCTATAATGATATGTGCATCTTCTTTAGTCGGCTTATCTGCACTTCCATTATTTAAGACCAATTGCACGGATTTTAAGAAAATTATAGTAATTGAATATCGATCCTCGTCAACATCAAAGTTATCTTTTATAAATTTAATTAAATATTCTGCTGATTTCAGCATTTGTGAAACTGTCAAATTGTCTTTTCCATTTGTAGCAAGAACTGTACTCCCTTGCAATTTCCCGTGTGGAACTGTAAATAACTCCTTAATTCCTATTTTTTTCATAAGGTCTTGCACACTTTTTTGCATCAAATTCCCTCCTTCAAATCATCATAAATACATAATACTCTTTTTCCAATGATATATCAGCATACATATGATAAAAAGTAGCAAGAACTTTTTTATTTTGTTCCTGCTACTTTTTGCTCACAAGCAATAAATAATTTCTTCCCCCACAATCTCCTCCGCCCTCGCCCGAATATTATTCATTCTCCGCACCCAAAGCATCTGATCCTGTGCCTTTAACTGCTCCGTCACTCCCTCCTGTTTTGCCATTTGCTCCACAAGTAAATCAAACCGTTCCTCTGCCTGTTCCTGTATCATCAGCAGATGCCCTTTCAGTTTGCCCGATAACAGTAACCCCGAATAAATACCTCTCCTATAATTCTCTAAATAAGATTTCCGCATCAATCCAAATTTCCTCAACTCTCCCTCCGGCTCCGGATCAGGAATTAAGTTCGGTATCAAATAATCTCCACATTTTTCATACGTTAAATTCATAGTATTGTCCTCTCTCTTTCTTATAAGCTAATATCATGCTTTTTATTAGTTTTTTCTTTTTCCTGCGCATCTCTCTCACGCCCTAAATACTGCCTTATGTTTTTCAACTTCTTATCCGCTTCCATCGCCTCCTTTTCTGCTGTTTGATATTTTTTCTTCAGTTTTGCCTTTTGCGCTGTCATTGCATCATATTCCGTCTGCATCTTTTCCACATCTAAAGATGCCATCTTTACTCCGTACCTCTTCAACATATTTTCAGCGCCACCAAACAGAATAATCTGTGTTTCATGGTTTCGAAAATAAGCATCCTGATCCGTCGCTTTCTTATATCCTCTCTGGTATTTCCTGTTTGCCATATACTGTTTTGCGTATTTTAGGATTTCCGCTTTTGCTTTCATCTCATGCTCCAAATCCACAACCGCACTCCGTGCCGCTTTTGCTGTGGCATTTTTCTCTGCAATTTTCCGTTCCAGTTCCTCTACAGAACCGCCCTCTGCATAACTCGCCGCAGCAATCTTTAAATTCTGTATATCCGCCCAATGCTTTAGCGCGCCATTCTCTTGAAATTTCTCTTTATCTGTGTTAATCAGAGTCCGCTTTGCATCCGGTCGCTTTGGAAAGGGAAATTTCCTTTTTACAGGAAAATTTTCCTGTGCCTTTACACGTTTTTCAATTCTCTCTCTGATTAATTCTTTCGTATATCCCACACCAAAATTCTTTTCACTGACACGTGTAAATCTGCTCTGTCCCGATGCGGAAAATGACAGATATTTCAGCACATTGTCTCCAAAGCTTTCCCCTTTTACCTTATATCCTTTTGTCTGCATCCGGCTGATAAAATCTTCATAGCTATGCGCTTCATGAATGGCATCATCCATATCAGATTTCATCCGCGCTTTCCATGAAGTTCCCACCTTTGCCATCTGCCACTCATAATGTGTCTTTCCTTTTTGTCCTGATGGAATAATGACCGACAATCCATGTTCCCTGCACAGTTCGTCTGACAAATTCCGTATCTGCCTGTATGTACGCTTACAGTCATTGTATTTTTTATGTTCCACATTATCAACCGCACAGAAAATGATATGATTATGACAGTGTTCCTTGTCGATATGCGTTGCAATGACATAACTGTATTTATTTTCTAACAGCTTGTCCGCAAGCTCTATTCCCACCTGATGAGCCGTATCAAAATCCACTTCTCCCGGCGCAAATGACTGAATCAGGTGGAATGCCTGCTTATTCCCAACGCCAGAAGATTTTGACAACGCATCCATAAAATCATAATGCGCTGTCTCTATTCCGCAGGCAAATGAATCTATCAAAATCTGTCCGTCAGTTTTCTCCGGATTGCAGATATATTTTAATGCTTTCTGTACGGTTGCTTTGACAGCATGGATTCGTGTGTACGCCATACCTGTTTCATCAGCTCCTTAACTTCTTCAATATCATCCTGATAAGTGTTACCCGTAGAACTTATCCTTGTCGCTATCTGATTCAGGCTTTTGCTGATTCTGCTTAGATTGACATTGTAGTCATGCAGTTCCGAGTAATCTACAAAATAAGTATATCCGTACAAGATCAAATGCCGAAGATAATCATTTCTATTCTTGTATTCTGCATTTTTACATTTGGCATCTAAAATATACTTCTCATCATCACTCAGGCGTAAAATAAGCTGATTTTTTCGATTTCGTTTTTCCATTCTCAACCTCCATTGTTTCATAGATTGTCTAAAATATTGATGTTACTGTTTTCTTGCTCTACACTCTGTTCTATATGCATTTCAAAGGGGTTAGGGGATTTTCCCCTACAAGCGGATTGGATATCCATTTTGCAAACGTGTAAACGGTGCAAAATCGTCATTTGGATATCCGAATCCAGTGCTTGATATTCTACCAAAAACCTTAAACAAAGAGAGTAACAAGTCCAGAAACATATTTCCCGATTTATTTGTACAGTTCCTAAAATCAGCCATTTCCCCAACTTATTGCCCCGTCTGCTAAAACTGCTCTTATTTCTGCTATTTTTTCCTCAAAACAAATCCTCCAGTACATCTAACACATCTTCACTGATTTTTGGCAGATGATTGTCCTCTTTTTCTGCCAATTTCTCCATTTCTACCATAGGCAATGCAGTTTGCCCTCGTAGCAGATTCTCCATCTCGCTTCTGAAACGCTCCCAATAGTTTTCAGATATCTCCGCTTTATTCTCTGCATTCGCATTTTCAAAGTAGCGGACAAGCGACTTGATTATGACTTTTGAATAAGTCTTCTCCACCGACTTGTCCATTGTCTGCATATAATCCCATGCTTTCCTATGTTCCTCTTTATCGAGATTGAAGCGGATATTGATATTTTTTATCATGATGCCTTTCCTCTGCTCTGTGTCCGTTTCAAGGTCTGTAATGCCAATACCTCATACCCCTTTGCCGTTGCACAGATATCCTGAATAATCACTACTCTGTCCGCATCATATTCTGCAAAATTCTTTATTAAACAGCCACCGCCGCCTATTACATACAGTTTCATCAGATCGGGATTATAACCATACTCCCGCAGCTTACTGAATACCTGATTTACATAATCCTTTGCCACCTCTGAAACCGCCTGTATGTACCGTTCAGGAATATCAGCAGTTCCTTTGCGGAATATTTCCTCAATAATATGATCCGGAACCTCGCACTGACAATTTCGCATAACCTCATTTCTTGCTTTTTTCATACACTGATACACGCCAAACTGTTCTGTAAAGATTTTGCCCGCTAAAGGCTTCCCATTCTGCATAAATGCCACATTCATTGTCCCATTGCCGATATCCGCCAACACTGTATTTCCTCTGATATCTCCATCATAATTGATAAATGCGGCATATCCCTGTGGATGAATGGAAGCATCTGCAATAACCACATGATAGGATTCTCCGTTATATTTGAAGCGTACATCCTTCTCACACAGCAGATATTCCCGAAAACTTTCTTTCTGCTCCTTTACCCAGAATAATGGCACTCCTGCGGCTAAATGAATAACTGCCTCATTCTTTCCTCTGAATTTGAGTTCTTCCGCAACAGCCGCCAGCGTTAAGATCCAATAATCCTCATCTTGGATTTTCTGTACCCGAAACTCCTTATGACCGCCGCCGATTCCGTATTCTTTTCCTTTGTATTCTAACGCTGTCGCTCCCAACTGCACCTCTTTTTCCACGCTGGCTGCAAAAACCCTGTGCGCCGTTTTCATGTTTCCATATCCATGATCCACGCCTAAAATCAATTTCCCGTTATAATATAATTCCTGCATAATCCATTCCTCCAGTCTTTGTGATATTTCCAGTCAAAATATGATATTGTTGACTATACTTCATTTCTGCCATTCCCGTATTCATAATAATTTACTTCCGCACTGTAATAATTACTGATTGTGTTTGGTGCATTATAAAGCGCTGTCAGCAGATATGCCTTGATATTCGCTATATGGGTGGTTGTCTTTTCCATACTGTCCAGAACATAACGGATATGCCCCGAATCCAGCTTTAGGAATTTCCCTTTGACTAACTCATATGGATAATCTGCACCGCCGATACGGATACTTTTTCTTTGAACTGCCACCACATCTACGATGATTTCTACCAGCTCGTCCAGCAATTCGTACTGATATTTCATATCCGCTTTCAGAATCTTATAATCTATATTTTCTTTCACAATCTGCGTATAAGTCTCTATCGCATCCATCTGATCCGTATTTGTTTCTCCCTGATTGATGGATAGATAATCTTTATTAGTATTCTCTATAGTATTCTTTGTATTTGTCTCCCCTTTCAGAGAGAGACCTGTCACCTTTGAAGTGGTACCCTCCCTCCTTCTACGGATAGAGGTATCTCCTTTGGCGGGGAGAGGGTATTTATTGATTTGCACTTTCACATCACCGCCTGAACGCGGATTATTATCACCGGATATTCTGTCATTGTGCAGAATGCTGTCACCATCTTTAAATTGACAGCGTCTTTTTCCGCGGTTTCTAATCTCCATAAACGGCGGCTCTGCCAGATAGTAAAAGAGAGGACATGGGCTAACCCATATCCTCCAGTTCTTTTGAGATTGCTTTTAATGCTTCTGACAAGGTGATCGCGTCTGTCCTGCCCATCTGCCGTTCCAGTTGTTCCCTGTTCCAAAAGCAGTCATCCAACGCGGCTAAAGTACTGCCGACCCCGCAATCCGGGATGCAAAGATATCTGCCGTACTCATACCTGCCTATGATGACATGCATGGCGCTCCCTTTTCCGGAAATGTCCGCCTCCACAGTGTCTCCATGACGCCGGAGCTGTTTCACATACCCTTTCCATATCCTGTCATCGGCATGTCCTGCCGCCGGGTTTTCACAAAAAAATTCCATTTCCACCCTCCATCCCATTTATACCAGGTCGATCTCATTCGCCGCATCCATGACTGTCTCTGTTCCCACTGTGTCCCGTTTCTGTTCGCATCCGATGATCAGGGCACGGTGCAGAAGGGTGTTCAGCATTCGGATGCTGCCGCAGCAGTACCCATATGCCGCCTCCAGCGCTGCCGGTTCAAAGATATCCCGGCTGACGCCGCAGATCCTCATACGATCCTTGGCGTAGTCCGCAGCTTCTTTTGCTGTAAGGCCCTGCATGTTATAGTTGATCACGATCCGCTGCCGCAGGGCCTCATGGATCTGCATGGAAAGTGTATCGTTCAGTGTGGGCTGCCCTGCCAGCGCAAGAACGGCATAGTTTTTTGAATCCATTTCGAAATTCATCAGGATCTTTAAGTCAGAAAGCACCGCCCGGCTTAGGTACTGCGCCTCATCGATGAGGACTGTCAGGGTGGTCTTCTGCTCCCGATAGAGTTTTTTGATCCGCTCCTGTATGTTCCGAAAGTTATCTATCTTGCGGTAGCACGCCTCCAGGCCCAGGCCTTTTGCAAGGTCACGGTAGAACTCGCTGGCGGAGATCGTCGTCATGGGAAGGTAGACCACCTTATAAAGGGAAGGGTTTAAGCTGCTTACAAACGCCCGGCAGCACGCAGTCTTGCCTGTCCCCGCAAGGCCGGTGAACAGACCGATCCCTTTCACATTTTTCAGATATTCCAGACGTTTTGTCATCTCATTGAAATCATGATTCCTGTAAAACTGTTTCTCAGCTATCTCCTTGTCAAAAGGATTGAACTCCATTCCCCAGTATGCCCTATACATCCGCACCACCTCCGTCCATTTCACTGTAGCTGATGTTTGCCCGGCGTTTCCTCTTCGCGTTGTCCAGTTTCCTTACCGGCCTTGCCGTATGGAGCCGTTTCCCGCTTTCCCCTTCGTAAATATAGATCTCTGACATATCCTCCGGCCGGTAACGCAGGTGGATGGTACGGCCGATATAGTGCTGGGGCACTTCGTAGGAGACACCAAACAGGGATACTGTTGCCGTAGGCGTTACTTTTCGTGTGATACGGTGCAGGAAGCTTTCCTCTGCCACGGACTTTTCCACAAACCGCAGGGTGTCAAAGTCTTTCAGGTAACGCTCCCTTGGCGTCATCCCAATGGAGGAGTGGATGGTGTTGTTATATTCCGTGTCCAGGAAATGATGATAGCTGTCATTCACATCCGCCAGACTGTGGAGGGCATTCCAGTCCGTGCAGTTCATCCAGCGGTCCTTTTCGGTTCTGTGGCTCCGCTCACATTTCGCTTTCCCCTGTGGATGGTATGGTCTTGAATGGATCTTCACAATCCCAAGTTCCGCGCAGATCCAGTCCAGCTGATTGTTGCGGTAGCTGCAGCCATTATCGACGAACAGACGGCGGGGCACTCCGAACTTGAGGATGGCTTTCTGAAATGTCTTTTGCATGTTTAGTGCATTATCCTCGAAGAAGAACTCGCCATGCACGATCAGGCGGCTGGCATCGTCGATGAACACGATCAGGTAGGTCTGCCTGTGTTTTCCCCCGCATAGGATCGTCGGCCCGAATGTCGTGTCCGCCTGCCAGCAGTCATTTGCGTGTTCAAACTCGAAAGCCAGGCATTCCTTTGGAGGCATGTTTTCCCTTGTCAGCCCTGCCGCTTTCAGATACCGGTAGAGGCTGTCCAGGGAGGCTGCTTCTTTTTTCACATACCCTTCCTCCACCAGTTTTTCATAGATCTTCCTGCCTGTGATATGGGGGAATTGTTTCCGGTAGGCCTCGATCTGCCTGCATGCGTCAACGGAAAGTACCCTGGACTCTCCCAGATCGCTCCTGGTCTTGGGGAGCAGGGCTTCCAGGCCGCCGGATGTGTAGAGCCAGTACCATTTCTTTAATGTCAGCGGGGACAGTTTTACAGCCTTCCCACCCGGAAGCAGGTGCTCCCTGGAGCAGGTCTCCTTATAGTAATCCATCTTGGTTGTCTGCGTGAATGTGCCCGCCACCACCGGCGCGATCAGCGAGAACTTAAAGAGCGCCATTTCACGATCCCTTTCACTGTTCGCGGTTTCTTTTGCCATATGTTTTTCTCCTTTCCTGTCGGATATCCAGCCGCTGCCTGTGCCCGGCTTTTTCTGACAGTTCCATTGTAAGCGGGAACCCAGGGAAAGACCATGCATAAGCTATGTGGGTATGGCGCTATCAGGGCATGCCGCCGCCAAAGCGCAGGGGATAGGCGACGGTGCTTTTCCGATGGAGGAAGAGCGGGGATCGGTACTTTTGGAAAAAGCAGGATTGGGGCCAGGGCGGGGATTTCCCATAAAGCAGAAGAAGGAGCTGGCTCTCCGGCGGCTTTCTTTCACTCTCCCACAATGCCTCCAGTCTCAAAAACAGCAGGAGCTTTTCTGCGTATTCATGAAAGATTAGGACAAAACGGTAAAGCAGCTGGCAGGAGACGCCGTTTTTTTCACCTGTCCGCGGCACAGAGCTTTTTTCAGCCATGCACTGGGACAAAAGCGCAAGAAAAGCCTGTATGGAGTAGACAAAGAAGGGGATGATGTCCATTGTCAGGACAGCGTGGGTGCTTGCGCAGGAGCAGCATTTCAGGCGCAGGATTTCCATGCGTTCCTCTTTCAGACAGCCGGCATCTGCATCCCATAGAACCAGACTGCGCTCATATCTGGCATGGCGGCGCATGGGGTGTTGCTTTGCCCTGCACCCCGGATTAGGGCATTTATAATCCCATACTCCGTAAAAATATAAAATTTCATTATAGTCCTTGTAAGAATGAGTGAAATCGATTATCATAGTCTTTGTAAGGCAGGTGTCTTTTCATCTGCAGGTGTCTTTTTAGGAGGATGAGCTTTGCGAGGGCGTACATCCTCCTTCTTTTTCTGTCAACCTATCTATCATACATCTAAAAAAGGAGCCAGTAAAGTGCAAAAGTCTCTGCGCTTTATCTGCTCTTTTTTCTTTGGATGTAGTGATGATAATCTGCAATTTTTGTATAATATCGGGAGATAATTTCCTGCGAATCTATAGGGTATTTTCCTCAATCTCTTCCGGAAATGTCACTTCATACAGCCTCCTTGGAATTAATTCGATAAACAGCACATTATTCAAAATCTGTCCTCTTACTTGGATTGTCTTAAAAATACGTTTGATAATGCCCATGTTTTCAAGAGCCTTTACTGCCTCTGTCGCCTGTTTCTTTGATAATCCAAAAGTTTCTGCCATTTGGTCATAGCTGCGCTGTAAGTAATCATCACGGAATTTCTTTTTCATGCCGATTAACTGTCCGCTTTCTTCATCCCGCTCTTCTTTTGGTCGATACCAATATACGATGTCTGCTAAAATATGAATCGCATTATTATGTGGCGCACCATTCGGGTATCTGATTGTCTTAAACCACACCATAGGAATTACATTTCCTGTAAAATTCATGGTTCCAACTTCATCCACAATGGGATTTCCCGTTGAATACCGAAATGTCTTTTTATATCCCATCCTTTCCCTCTTTCCACAATTTATTATTTACTTCAAAGAGAGCCTTTGTTATACTGAAATTGCGATGTGAGTATAGTAAGGCTCTGCTTTGCTTACTCCGAAATGCCCTTGTTACCAGCAGGGGCATTTTCTTTTATTCCTGCCATCTTGTCCAGCATATCCGCCACTTTTTCCTGTTCTGACGGGTATAAATGTCCATAAGTATTCAATGTGATACGAATATCTTTATGTCCAAGACGTTCTTTAATAATCATAGGCTGAACCCCAAGATGTATAAGGTAGGCACAACTTGAATGTCTTAGGTCATGGACGCGAATATATTTGACTCCCGCTTTATCCGCATGGCGTTTCATCACATGCTGTACTGCCTCCGGCACAACTGCAAAAATCCTTTCATCTGCGGGCAGCTTATACATAGATGCCATATATGCTTTCAGTTCTTCCGCCAAAAATTCAGGAATGATTACCGTCCGCACAGATTCCCTTGTTTTAGGTTCCGTAATCTCGTCTTTTCCCTTGTGCCGGAAATATGTCTTAGTAATAGATATCCTCCTGTTTGCAGTGTCAATGTCCGATGCAGTGAGCGCTAGGGCTTCACCAATCCTACAGCCACTGTAAAACAGCAGATCAAACAAAACGTGATATTTATTCCCCAAATCAAAAGTCTCGATAAAACAATTAAATTCATCTAATGTCCAGAATTGTAACTGCTTTTTATCTGCATCTGCTCTGCCCATGCGCTTTACTTTCGTGCAGGGATTATCGTTTAAGTTGTAAATCTTTGTGGCATGAGTAAATAACGCCGTCATCTGATTTTGAAGCATCCGCTGGTAGGTCTCCTTAAATCCTTTGGAGCGGATTTCGTTCTGCCACTGGATAATATCCGCCGGAGTTATATTATCCATAGCCTTATTGCCCAACAGCGGAATAATGTGATGTTCAATCATGTACCGCTTATTCCGAATCGTGCGCTGTTTCAATTCGCCATCTTTATCCCTAAAATATACCTCCACGAAATCCGCCAGCTTCATGTTCATATCTGTTTTTGAAGCTAACAGCGTATTGCGCTCCCATTCCAAGGCTTCTTTTTTACTCGCAAATCCCCTTTTTTTCTTATGCTTTTTCTTGCCCTGCCAGTCCTCTACCCATATCTGAGAAGTCCATGTGCCTTTTTCTGTATCTTTCGATACTGCCATTCTTCAATCACTCCCTTCTTTATACGATATTTCTTTTTCCGAAGTAAAATCTTTCACTCCAATAGGTACGTGGTACTTTTGCCTGTACCGTCATATATCCGGCAGCCGCCAATTCTTCGTTAAGCTGACGGATAATGCGATACCCTTTCTGTTTTGATACGCCCAATTCCTGAGCGACATCATCAACAGTCATCATATAGTTTGTCTTTTCCATACCAATTCTCCTTTCGCATTATATTTTCTCTAATTACGCATTTCGTATTTAGATTAAATCTTATATTATTACTCATTGCGTATTTTGTCAATACTATTTTAAAATTATTTTTCGATATTTACGAATTGCATAATGTGTGGCACGATGTTATAATGTATAGGATATCTTTTACGTTTATGTTAGCAGCAAGACTAATCGGGATTTAACGCCTTGATAAGGTGGCTGAAATGACCTCTTGGCAGTTGCTTCAAAATTATCATTTATATGAAGGAGGCATTACAAAATGTCTAAATATAATTTTTACTATGATGAGTCTGAGCATAGCCGAAAAATCAACTACAAGACGGTAAGTGCCTCTAATTATTATGATAATTTCATAACCATGATTATAGGATGGTTAGCCGAGAAGGATGATATTCTGCAACGGCATACTGCTTTTGAGACCAAGTACTCAGACAGAAAAGATCATAATGGTGAAATCAAAAGTACGATGTTACAGCAAAAACAATTTAAGTATGGTTTTGCCTCCCTCAACAAGCAGAACGCTCAGTTTGTAAATGATTTTCTGTCGCTTTTTGACGAGGATATTCATATTTACTTTTCTGTTTCCAGCAAGATAGAATACCTTGTATTACAGATTTTTCAAGGGTACAGAAACAGTTTTCTCGTTGATGCAGACTTAATGAAGTATTCCATTACAAAGGCTCTCGTTATGTATCGTCCACAGGAAATCATTAAGTGCCTCTACGAATCACCCGAAGACTTTTTGGAGGAACTAAAGAAGTTTTTCCGAGATAGGATTGAATGCAATAAAAACAATCCCCAATTAAAGCAGAAAGAAACGGAAGCATTTCAACAGATTTTATTCATACTGGATGATATTTCGGATGCTCTGGAGATTGATTGGGACTACCATATGTCCTTTGATGGGTTCAAAAAGTATCTGGTAGAAAAAAATATATTGAATTACCACCTGATTATTGACAAAGAGGGTAAAGAAGATGAAAAAAGCAAAACCTTAAAAGCAGCCCGTGAAATAGGACTGAATAATTCATACGAAGCCGATTCTACAGAGTATCCGGGGCTTCGTATGGCAGATATGATGGCCGGCATTATATCTAAGTTATTAAAGGGGCTATGTGATTCCTTGCGGTATCAATCTCTTGAAGAAAGTACCAATAAGAAGATTTTGAATACAGGTTGGTTCTGCTTGAATGAAGTTCAATTAGGACTCTATAAAAAGCTTTATCGGCTTATTTGCGAGTGGCAACCTGCTTGGTACAAATCTTACTCCGGTATATATTCGGATGATTTAGTTGCATTCAATGCTTTGCTTAATTTTATGAACCATTTCGAATCTGTCGAACAGATCCAAGATGATATAGATATGCAAGGCGAATACTTTAACGCGTTTGCTTGTGAGCAGTTGGCAAGGTATTTTGATCAGAGAAGATGCAAACTACCCATTGAGCCTGTAATTCCCTTTGATGAAGAATCATATTTGAACCCAAGGGGTGGAAAGGTATATTTTGATTCAAGGAAGCAACTCCTCCTGCCGTTACATGAAGGTTCTCAGACTTTTGATGTATTATCGGTTGGGATGGATCAGAAATACACTCCAACAGTAACAATTCTAAAAGATGGAGAATCTAAGTGCTTTCGACTTCCGAATGAACTAAGTGAATGGGCCTGCAGTGTTGTTGGGATGGCAGCCATGGGGATGAATCTTTTCCCTACCAAAGTGACTTTTTCCAATATTAATGGAAGATATTATGTAGATATACTTTGAATACAAGGTAAAAAGAAAAAAACAAAGGAAGAAGGTAAAAAAGAAAAACGATAACTCCTCGTTTATTGTAAGTACACATTTTAAAAATAAAGTCATAAATAACACCTAGCAGAAAGGAACATGATTATATGGGTTATGGTCAGAATTTAAAAGATATTTTAGACAACAAAGATATGACAGTCAAAGAACTTGCACTAAAAGCAAAGATTGCGCCAACAACGCTTTATTCCATTATTCAGAGGGATACCGCTATCCGATTTGATACTGCGCTTAGAATTTCTAATATATTGGATATTCCTATCAGTTCTATTTGCAAGGATAATCCATATGACGACATTGAGACCTTACCGGCACTTCCATCTGACAATGAAAAACGGAATATTGATAGCCATAAAAATAGTTATATATCAGATCGCACTGCCCGTATCCTAAAAAAATTTGATTACACAGAACTGCCTATGGTAGATGAGTTGATTGCGGATTTATATGTACTGGACGATATAACCAGACGTGATTTGTTTGAATATGCAAAAATGCTAAAGAAAAATCATACCTCTCCCGAAAGATCCGCTGACTTGAAAGATATAAAGTAGAAAAATAACGCAAGAATAAAATATTGTAGCCATTTTGTAGCCACTTTAGTTCTCTAAAGTGGCTTTTCATCTAAAAAGGGTTCCGGAGAAATCCCCGGAACCCTTGTATTTACTACAATTCTATTGATTACTCGATGATAGTAGCAACCCTACCTGAACCAACAGTTCTACCACCCTCACGAATGGCAAAAGTAAGACCCTGCTCCATAGCGATAGGATGGATCAGTTCGATCGTCATCTCTACGTTATCACCAGGCATGCACATTTCTGTGCCTTCCGGTAAATTACATACGCCTGTTACGTCAGTTGTTCTGAAGTAGAACTGAGGTCTGTAGTTATTGAAGAAAGGAGTATGGCGTCCGCCTTCATCTTTTGTCAGAACGTAAACCTGAGCTGTAAATTTCTTATGGCATGTTACAGAACCGGGTTTGGAAAGAACCTGTCCTCTTTCGATTTCAGTTCTCTGAACACCACGAAGCAATGCACCAATGTTATCACCAGCCTGAGCTTCGTCAAGCATCTTACGGAACATTTCAATACCTGTAACAACCGTTTTCTTTGTTTCTTCTTTGATACCAACGATTTCAACTTCTTCGTTCAAGTGAAGCGTACCACGCTCAACACGACCCGTAGCAACTGTACCACGGCCTGTAATTGTGAATACGTCCTCAACAGGCATAAGGAAAGGCTTATCTGTATCACGCTGCGGATCCGGAACGTACTCATCAACTGCGCTCATCAGTTCAAGAACTTTGTCACCCCATTCGCTGCTGGGATCTTCCAGAGCCTTCAAAGCGGAACCCTGGATAACCGGGATATCATCGCCCGGGAATTCGTACTCGGACAGCAATTCTCTGATTTCCATCTCAACCAGTTCAAGCAATTCAGCATCGTCTACCATATCGCATTTGTTCATGAATACTACGATATAAGGAACGCCTACCTGACGGGACAGAAGGATATGCTCTTTTGTCTGAGCCATAACACCGTCCGTAGCTGCAACAACGAGGATAGCGCCGTCCATCTGAGCAGCACCTGTGATCATGTTCTTTACATAGTCAGCATGCCCAGGGCAGTCAACGTGTGCATAGTGTCTCTTCTCTGTTTCATACTCAACGTGAGCTGTGGAAATTGTAATACCACGTTCTCTCTCTTCCGGAGCCTTATCGATCATATCGAACGCAACAGCTTCACCTGTACCAAGCCTTACGTTCAATGTCTTTGTAATTGCAGCGGTCAAAGTTGTTTTACCATGATCAACGTGACCAATGGTCCCAATATTACAATGGGGTTTGTTTCTTTCAAATTTAGCTTTAGCCATTTCTAAAGTCCTCCTTTAAATTGTTCTAAAAAAGTTTCCAATTAATTTTCGATTTTCTCGCTTCTTTGATTATATTAAATAATGCCAAGTTTTTCAAGCATTATTTCGTCTTAGCTGCCAGTACCTTCTCTTGTACGCTCTTCGGCACCTGTTCATATTTTTCAAAGAACATAGAGTAGTTGCCACGTCCCTGCGTCCTGGAACGAAGGTCTGTGGAATAGCCGAACATTTCAGCCAGCGGAACAAAACCTTTTACCAGTTTGCCGCCGCCGATATCTTCCATGCCTTCAATGCGTCCGCGGCGTGAATTGATATCGCCGATTACGTCACCCATATACTCTTCCGGCATCGTAACTTCTACCTTCATGATCGGCTCCAAAAGTACCGGATTGCCCTTCTTCATCGCTTCCTTGAATGCCATGGAACCGGCAATATGGAATGCCATTTCAGAAGAATCGACTTCGTGGTAAGAACCGTCGTATACGTTTGCGTATACGCCAAGTACCGGGAATCCTCCCAAAATACCTGCTTTGGTAGCTTCTTCAATACCTTCTCCTACTGCGGGGATATATTCCTTCGGAATAGCACCGCCCACAACGGTAGATTCATATTTGAATATCTCTTCGCCGTTAGGATCCATGGGCTCGAACTTAACCTTACAATGTCCATACTGTCCACGTCCACCGGACTGTTTTGCATATTTGTATTCCTGATCCACCGGTTTTGTAAAGGTTTCTTTGTAAGCAACCTGAGGTGCGCCTACGTTAGCCTCCACCTTATATTCACGCAGAAGTCTGTCTACAATGATTTCCAAGTGAAGTTCTCCCATACCGGCAATGATGGTCTGGCCTGTTTCCGAATCCGTATGCGCACGGAAAGTAGGATCTTCTTCTGCAAGTTTTGCCAAAGCTTCTCCCATCTTGCCCTGTCCTGCTTTTGTTTTCGGTTCGATCGCAAGCTCGATAACGGGTTCCGGGAACTCCATGGATTCCAGAATAACCGGGTGCTGCTCGTCACAGATAGTATCGCCTGTGGTCGTGATTTTAAACCCTACCGCAGCAGCAATATCACCGGAATAAACCTTATCCAATTCGGCCCTTTTATTTGCGTGCATCTGAAGAATACGTCCGACACGCTCTTTTTTGTCTTTTGTTGCGTTTAATACATAGGAACCGGAATTCATAGTACCGGAGTAAACCCTGAAAAATGCCAGCTTGCCGACAAACGGGTCAGCCATGATCTTAAATGCCAAAGCTGAGAAAGGTTCATCATCGGATGAATGTCTTTCTACTTCATTTCCGTCCAGATCCGTTCCCTTAATTGCAGGGATGTCGATCGGTGAAGGCATAAATTCCAAAATAGCATCCAGAAGCTTCTGAACTCCCTTATTCCTGTATGCGGTTCCGCAGCAAACCGGAATCGCCGTACATTCACAGGTAGCTTTTCTCAAACCTGCTTTCAACTGATCGTTGGAAGGCTCTTCCCCTTCCAGATACATCATCATCAGGTCGTCGTCCAGCTCACTGATTTTTTCTACCAGCTCTGAGCGGTAAAGTTCAGCCTCATCCTTCATATCGTCGGGAACTTCCACGATCGAAATATCCTCGCCTTTTTCATCGTTATAAATATAAGCTTTCATCTCAAACAAATCGATGATTCCTTTGAATTCATCTTCTTTGCCGATAGGAAGCTGGATGCAGATAGCATTTTTTCCAAGTCTTGTCTTGATCTGCTCTACCGCACCGTAAAAATCCGCGCCCAAAATGTCCATCTTATTGATGAATGCCATTCTCGGTACGTTGTAAGTGTCCGCCTGACGCCATACGTTTTCCGACTGAGGCTCTACTCCACCCTTTGCACAAAAGACGCCTACTGCGCCGTCAAGTACACGGAGTGAACGCTCAACTTCCACCGTAAAGTCAACGTGTCCCGGCGTATCAATAATATTGATACGGTGTTCCAATGCACCCGGCTTCGGTTTGCATTCTTCCTGTTCCGTCCAGTGACATGTCGTAGCGGCTGATGTGATTGTAATTCCTCGCTCCTGCTCCTGTTCCATCCAGTCCATGGTAGCAGTTCCTTCATGAGTATCACCAATTTTATAATTAACACCGGTATAATACAAAATACGTTCCGTAAGAGTCGTCTTACCCGCATCTATATGAGCCATGATACCGATATTCCTGGTTCTCTCTAATGGATATTCTCTTCCAGCCAAGGGTATTTCCTCCTTTAGAATCTGTAATGCGCAAATGCTTTGTTAGCCTCTGCCATCTTGTGCATATCTTCTTTCCTCTTTACCGCAGCTCCCGTATTGTTCGCTGCATCAAGGATCTCGTTTGCCAGTCTGTCTTTCATTGTTTTCTCGCCTCTCTTGCGGGAAAACATGGTCAGCCAGCGAAGAGCTAGAGCCTGGCGCCTATCCGGTCTTACCTCGATCGGTACCTGATAGGTAGCGCCGCCGATACGCCTTGCTTTTACTTCGAGGACGGGCATGATGTTGTTCATAGCTTCCTCAAAAACTTCAAGCGCCGGTTTGCCAGCCTTCTCTTCTACTGTAGCAAATGCACCGTATACGATCTTCTGGGCAACACCTTTTTTACCATCCAGCATAATGTTGTTGATAAGTTTGGTTACTACCTTATTATCGTATAAAGGATCTGCCAATACATCTCTCTTCTGAATATGTCCTTTACGTGGCACGTTTCTTCCCTCCTTATTAATTTGTAACGATTTCATCGTTACAAATTAAAATTTGCCTCCGGCAAATTTCCCATCGCATCTTTATAAACGATGTTCTATCCGGCAGATTTCCCACCGCATCCTTATAAGCGATGTTCCGTCCGGCAAACTCTCTTTGCTCCGAATCTCGTTACCTGAATAATTCAACGGTACTCACATGTTGAGATACACATGCCCTTAGGCGGGTGTAAGCGGCGGCTGCCGCTACTAATGTGTTCGTGCGGTTTTCTAACCGAACAAGGAAGATTTATTCCCTGCCGGCTGCGCGGCCCGCATACTGCATGAGCAGCAAGCTTCTTCCTGCGAGCCTGTGCATAAACAACGGATGCCGCGTTTGGCGGGCCATCCTTATGTCATATGGGCCACCGCCGGAAGCGGCGGCCTTATTTTACACATGGTGACGCATACTGCAGAATTCCAACACAAATTAGTTCTGTTTTTGTGGTACAAAAATCCTAATTACTTACCAGCCTTAGGTCTCTTAGCGCCGTATTTGGAACGGGCCTGCCTTCTGTTAGCGACTCCTGCCGTATCGAGCGTACCTCTGATTACATGGTATCTCGTACCGGGCAGATCCTTTACCCTTCCGCCCCTGATCAGGACAACGCTGTGTTCCTGCAGGTTATGTCCTTCACCCGGAATATAGCTTGTTACTTCGATTCCGTTAGAAAGGCGCACCCTGGCAATTTTTCTAAGCGCTGAGTTAGGCTTCTTAGGAGTTGCTGTCTTAACAGCCGTACAAACGCCTCTTTTCTGAGGAGAAGAAGTTTCGATCGCTTTCTTATGAAGAGAATTATACCCTTTCTGAAGAGCCGGCGCTGTTGACTTCTTAACGGATGTCTGACGTCCTTTTCTTACTAACTGATTAAATGTTGGCATTCTGTTTCACCTCCTGTGATATAAACTGTATAAAATGTGTTTGGTCTGTATGCCCTTCAATGCCGCTTTTCATGCCATGTTTGTTTTCATGCGCACAAAAAGATCATGCATTTACATGCACACTCCGTTAGTATAAGTGCTTCGGAAAGCCTTGTCAATAGGTTTTCGGGAAAATTCATGGAAATCGTTTTCAAAACGGTTATAAATACCGGCGTCAAGGATCAAAATCATATCTTCCTCAACGCCGGTATGCTTTCAAGTAAAATGAATATGGGAGAAAACCGTTTTCAGGTCATCCATATTTCCTATTCGGTTTCTTCTTCCATTTCCTCTTCGCTGTCCATTTCCGAATCGTACTCTTCATCTATATCGTCCAAATCGTACGCTCCATCCTTATCCATATCCTCTTCAAATTCCATCTCTTCATCTATCTCGTCAGCTTCGTCTTCGAACGATCCGCCAAACTCTTCTTCGTCGAAGTCGTCTTCTGCAAAAGAAATAGTTCCCATCAGATTATTATCCGTATCCAGTACCGTATTCCGGTATCTCTTCATTCCGGTACCGGCAGGTATCAACTTACCGATGATTACATTTTCTTTCAGACCGATCAGTGGATCGATCTTGCCTTTGATCGCTGCCTCCGTAAGAACTTTTGTCGTTTCCTGGAAAGATGCCGCCGACAGGAAAGAGTTAGTAGCCAGAGCCGCTTTCGTAATACCAAGCATTACCTGCTTTCCGTCCGCCGGTTCTTTTCCTTCCGCAATCAGCCTTTCGTTCATATCTTCATATTCCAGAATATCCACCAGAGTGCCAGGCAGGAATCCCGCATCGCCGTTGCTCTCAATACGTACCTTCTTTAACATTTGGCGCACGATAACTTCAATATGCTTATCGCTGATATCAACGCCCTGTAAACGGTATACCCTCTGTACTTCCCGGAGCATATAGTCCTGAACCGCGCGTACCCCTTTGATCTTTAGCAGATCGTGGGGGTTGACACTACCCTCTGTCAGTTCGTCTCCGGCTTCCAAAACCGCCCCGTCCATAATTTTAATTCTGGAACCGTAAGGAATCAGATACGTCTTAGACTCTCCTGTTTCCTCATTGGTAATTACGATCTCACGTTTCTTCTTTGTATCCTTAATCGTGGCAAGACCGCCGAACTCCGCAATAATTGCGAGACCTTTAGGTTTTCTTGCCTCAAAAAGCTCCTCAACACGGGGAAGACCCTGTGTAATATCGTCACCCGCAACACCGCCCGTATGGAAAGTACGCATCGTCAGCTGTGTACCGGGTTCGCCGATAGACTGGGCTGCAATAATGCCGACCGCCTCGCCGACCTGAACGGCTTCTCCTGTCGCCATGTTCGCGCCATAGCATTTCGCACAGATACCGTTATGGGAACGGCATGCCAGGATCGTACGAATCTTTACTTCCTCAATCGGCTCGCCTTTCTCATTCACGCCTATACTCAATATCTTCGCCGCGCGGCTTGGCGTAATCATATGGTTTTTCTTAACAATAACGTTTCCATCCCTGTCTTTAATTTCCTCGCAGGAATATCTTCCGTTGATTCTGTCTTTTAATCCTTCAATGGTTTCCTTTCCGTCCATAAATGCTTTTACACTCATGCCCGGAATCTCATCCCTGCCTTCACTGCAATCCACTTCACGGATGATCAGTTCCTGGGAGACATCCACCATACGCCTTGTCAAATAACCGGAGTCCGCCGTACGCAGAGCAGTATCCGACAAACCTTTACGTGCGCCGTGAGCGGACATAAAATATTCCAAAACGTCCAGACCTTCACGGAAATTGGACTTGATCGGCAATTCGATCGTTCTTCCCGTCGTATCCGCCATCAGTCCGCGCATGCCCGCCAGCTGTTTGATCTGCTGGTTGGAACCACGGGCACCGGAATCCGCCATCATAAAAATATTGTTATACTTATCAAGTCCTGACAGAAGCACTTCCGTCAGTTCCTTATCCGTTTCATTCCATGTTTCCACCACGGCACGGTATCTTTCTTCCTCAGTAATCAGCCCTCGTCTGTAATTCTGGGAAATCCGGTCTACCGTCATCTGCGCCTGGTCGAGCATTTCCTGTTTCTGCGCCGGAACTGTCATATCCGAAATGGATACGGTCATGGCCGCTTTTGTAGAATATTTATAACCCGTCGCTTTGATCAGGTCGAGTACTTCGGCCGTCTTGGACGCGCCATGGGTATTGATTACTTTTTCCAGAATCTGCTTCAGCTGCTTTTTCCCTACGTGGAAGTCAACTTCCAGTTTCAACAGATTGTCCGGGTTTGCCCGATCCACAAAGCCCAGATCCTGGGGAAGAATCTCATTGAAAAGGAAACGCCCTAACGTGGATTCCACGTTGCCGCTTACCGTTTTCCCTTCTTCATTACGTCTGCTCACTCTTACTTTGATTTTGGAATGCAGCGTGCAGCATCCATTCTCATAAGCCAGAATCGCTTCGTTTACATTTTTATAGAAATTGCCCTCTCCCTCTGCTCCGGGCCTTTCCTGGGTTAAATAATAAATACCGAGTACCATATCCTGAGAAGGCACAGCCACCGGCCCGCCATCGGACGGTTTCAGCAAATTGTTTGGAGAAAGCAGCAGGAAACGGCACTCCGCCTGCGCCTCCACGGAAAGAGGAAGATGCACCGCCATCTGATCCCCGTCAAAGTCGGCATTAAAAGCCGTACATACAAGCGGATGCAGCTTGATCGCCTTACCTTCTACCAGAATCGGCTCAAACGCCTGAATTCCCAGCCTGTGCAATGTAGGGGCACGGTTCAGCATAACAGGGTGTTCCTTGATGACTTCTTCCAGAACATCCCATACTTGCGTATCCAGTCTTTCCACCAATTTTTTCGCATTCTTAATATTCTGCGATATCCCTCTTGCCACCAGTTCTTTCATAACAAAAGGTTTAAACAGTTCGATCGCCATCTCTTTTGGCAGACCGCACTGGTATATTTTTAATTCCGGCCCTACTACGATAACGGAACGCCCGGAGTAGTCTACACGTTTGCCGAGCAGGTTCTGGCGGAAACGCCCGGACTTACCCTTCAGCATATCGGAAAGCGACTTCAGCGCCCTGTTGCCAGGGCCCGTTACCGGCCTTCCTCTTCTGCCATTATCGATCAGCGCATCTACTGCCTCCTGAAGCATCCTCTTCTCGTTGCGGACGATAATATCCGGCGCGCCCAGCTCAAGAAGCCTCTTCAAACGGTTATTTCTGTTAATAATTCTTCTATATAAGTCATTCAGATCCGACGTTGCAAAACGTCCGCCATCCAACTGCACCATAGGACGCAGATCCGGAGGAATTACCGGAATGGCATCCATGATCATCCATGCCGGCTGATTGCCGGATTCCCGGAAAGCTTCCACAACCTCCAGCCTTTTGATGATTCTCGCCCTTTTCTGCCCGGTAGACTCCTTCAATCCTGTTTTCAATTCCACCGCTTCTGTCTCCAGGTCGATCGCTTCCAACAGCTCCTTGATGGCCTCCGCTCCCATACCTACTCGGAAACGGCTTCCCCAGGTTTCTCTCGCATCCTGGTATTCCTTTTCGGACAATACCTGCTTGTAATCCATGTCCGTATCGCCCGCATCCAATACGATATAGGATGCGAAATACAATACTTTTTCCAATACTCTCGGTGACAAATCGAGAATCAGCCCCATACGGCTGGGGATGCCTTTAAAATACCAGATATGGGATACCGGAGCCGCCAGCTCAATATGCCCCATACGTTCCCTTCGTACGCTGGCCTTTGTGACTTCCACGCCGCAGCGGTCACAGACAACGCCTTTGTATCTGATTTTCTTATATTTACCACAATGACATTCCCAGTCTTTGCTGGGTCCGAATATTCTCTCACAGAACAACCCTTCCTTTTCCGGCTTTAACGTTCTGTAATTAATGGTTTCCGGCTTGGTTACTTCGCCTCTGGACCATTCCCTGATCTTTTCCGGAGATGCTAAACCAATTTTAATCGCATCAAATGTCATTGGTTGATACGTTTCCTGTCTTATTTCTGGCATCTGCACACATTCCTTTCTTTTCGGACTGCTATTATTTTTTACTCATCAAAAGATTCCACATACTCGGCCTCGTCATCCAATGCCAACGCCAGATCGTCTTCCAGATCATCCGCATCCGCATTCACAAGTTCCCCGCTGTCCTCATCGAATTCCTGTTTCTGATAACCCATAGAACCCAAAGATTCCTGCTCGTAATCATAATTCCTGGAATCCCCTTCCATCTCATAACGATAATCGGTGTCGCCGTAATCGATCGTTTCCATGATCTCCACTTCCGTATGATCCTCACGGAGAACACGTACGTCAAGCCCTAATGACTGCAGCTCCTTCAAAAGCACTTTGAAAGACTCCGGAATACCCGGCTCGGGAATATTATCTCCTTTAATGATCGCCTCGTAAGTCTTTACGCGCCCGATGACATCATCGGACTTCACAGTCAGGATTTCCTGTAATGTATAAGATGCGCCGTATGCCTCCAACGCCCAAACTTCCATCTCTCCGAATCTCTGTCCGCCGAACTGTGCCTTACCGCCCAAAGGCTGCTGCGTTACTAAGGAGTAAGGGCCGGTGGAACGCGCGTGGATCTTATCGTCTACCAGATGGTGCAGTTTCAGGTAATGCATGTGTCCGATCGTTACTGGACTGTCAAAATACTCTCCTGTTCTGCCATCGCGCAGCCTTACCTTTCCGTCCCGGGAAATGGGTACTCCCTTCCAGACCTCTCTGTGGTCCCTGTTTTCATACAGGTAATCCATCACTTCCGGAAGCAATTCTTCCTTGTACTTTTTCTCAAACTCTTCCCATTCCAGATTGACATAATCATTGGCAAGATCGAGCGTATCCATAATATCTATTTCATTGGCACCGTCAAATACCGGCGTCGCCACGTTAAATCCAAGTGCTTTCGCAGCCAGGGACAAATGAATTTCCAATACCTGTCCAATGTTCATACGGGAAGGCACGCCCAGAGGGTTCAGCACGATATCCAAAGGACGCCCGTTCGGAAGATAAGGCATATCTTCTACCGGCAGCACTCTGGAAACAACACCCTTATTTCCATGGCGGCCCGCCATCTTATCGCCCACGGATATTTTTCTCTTCTGAGCGATATAAATGCGCACTGCCTGGTTGACACCGGGAGAAAGTTCATCGCCGTTTTCTCTCGTAAATACCTTGGCATCCACAACGATACCATATTCCCCGTGGGGCACTTTCAGAGAAGTATCCCTTACTTCCCTCGCCTTTTCGCCAAAAATAGCCCTCAGAAGCCTTTCTTCAGCCGTAAGCTCCGTTTCTCCCTTAGGCGTTACTTTGCCCACCAGTATATCTCCGGCACGCACTTCCGCCCCGATGCGGATAATACCTCTCTCGTCCAGATCTTTCAAAGCGTCATCGCCGACTCCGGGAACGTCCCTCGTGATCTCTTCCGGCCCCAGCTTGGTATCCCTTGCTTCCGCCTCGTATTCTTCTATATGAACGGATGTATATACATCCTCCTGTACCAGCCTTTCGCTCAAAAGAACCGCATCTTCGTAATTGTAGCCTTCCCATGTCATAAAGCCGATGAGAGGATTTTTTCCCAATGCCAGCTCTCCGTCAGCCGTAGACGGACCGTCCGCGATTACCTGCCCTTTTTCCACATGATCGCCCTTAAACACGATAGGTTTCTGGTTATAGCAGTTGGACTGATTGCTTCTGGAAAACTTGGTAAGACGATATTCGTCCCTTTCGCCATCGTCATAATCAATCTTAATAATTCTCGAGGAAGCGTAGCTGACTGTCCCCGCCTTTTTCGCAATTACGCAAACGCCGGAATCCACCGCCGCTTTCGGTTCCATACCTGTCCCTACTACCGGTGCCTCCGTATCCAGAAGCGGAACCGCCTGACGCTGCATGTTGGAACCCATCAGGGCACGGTTCGCGTCGTCATTTTCCAGGAAAGGAATCAACGCCGTAGCCACCGAAAATACCATTTTGGGGGATACGTCCATGTAATCGAACATCGCCTTCGGATATTCGGAAGTTTCATCCTTATAGCGGCCGGACACGGTATTCCTTACAAAATATCCTTCTTTGTCCAAAGCTTCATTCGCCTGGGCCACATGATAATTATCTTCTTCATCCGCCGTCATATATACGACTTCATCCGTCACGCGCGGATTAAGCGGATCGGTTTTATCTATTTTCCGATACGGGGCTTCCACAAAACCGTATTCGTTAATTCTTGCGTAGCTTGCCAGTGAGTTGATCAATCCGATGTTCGGACCTTCCGGTGTCTCAATCGGACACATCCTGCCGTAATGGGAGTAATGTACGTCCCGCACCTCAAATCCTGCCCGGTCTCTGGACAAACCGCCCGGCCCGAGCGCGGAAAGACGCCTCTTATGGGTCAATTCACCCAACGGATTATTCTGATCCATAAACTGGGACAACTGGGAAGAACCGAAAAATTCTTTTACCGCAGCCTGTACCGGCTTAATATTGATTAATATCTGAGGAGATATCTCCTCCGCGTCGTGAGTAGTCATTCTTTCACGGACTACCCTTTCCAGCCTGGACAAACCGATACGATACTGGTTCTGCAGCAATTCGCCCACTGCCCTGATGCGGCGGTTTCCCAAATGGTCGATATCGTCATGGTTTCCGATACCGTACTCCAAATGGATATTATAATTAATGGAAGCAAGAATGTCTTCCTTGGTAATATGCTTCGGTATGAGTTCATGCACATTCTTTTGAATAGCCTCTGCCAGTTCTTCCGCATTATCGGCATACTCTTCCAGAATCTGCGCCAGAACAGGATAATATACCAGTTCCGTAATCCCCAATTCTTTAGGATTACAATCTACAAAATTCGTAATATCCACCATCATATTAGAAAGAATTTTTACATTTCTCTCCTCTGTCTGGATATATACGTAAGGCACTGCCGCATTCTGTATCGCATCGGCGAGTTCGGCCGTCGCTTTCGTCCCGGCTGCCGCCAGCACTTCGCCTGTCGTCGTATCCACCACATCCTCTGCGATCACATGGCCTCTGATTCTGTTCCTGAATGCTAACTTTTTATTGAATTTATATCTTCCGACTTTTGCCAAATCATATCTTCTGGGGTCAAAAAACATCGCGGTGATCAGGCTTTCCGCACTTTCCACGCTCAAAGGCTCGCCCGGACGTATTTTTTTATACAACTCCAAAAGACCTTCCTGATAATTCTCAGCAACGTCTTTTCCAAAGCTGGCCTCAATCTTCGGCTCATCGCCGAAAAGCTCCCTAATCTCATCGTTCGTACCTACGCCTAAAGCCCTGATCAGCACGGTAATAGGCACTTTTCTTGTTCTATCGACACGTACATAAAAAACATCATTGGAATCCGTCTCATATTCCAGCCATGCGCCCCTGTTCGGAATGACCGTGGAAGAAAATAATCTCTTGCCGATCTTGTCATGGCCGATTGCATAATAAATGCCCGGCGAACGAACCAACTGGCTGACAATGACACGCTCTGCCCCGTTAATGACAAACGTTCCCGTCTCGGTCATCAATGGAAGATCGCCCATAAAAATCTCGTGTTCGCTGATTTCTTCTTTTTCCTTATTGTAAAGCCGAACCCTGACCTTTAACGGCGCCGCATAAGTTGCATCTCTTTCTTTACACTTTTCAATAGAATATTTCACGTCTTCTTCACACAGCTCGAAGTCTACAAACTCAAGACTTAAATGGCCGCTGTAGTCTGCTATTGGAGAAATATCGTCAAAGACTTCTTTCAAGCCTTCTTCGAGAAACCATTGATAGGAATGTTTCTGCACTTCTATCAGGTTTGGCATTTCCAGGACCTCTTTTTGCCGTGAATAACTCATACGTATATTTTTGCCTGCGGCAATGGGACGTATTCGGTTTTTTTCCATTGACATTTCACCCCGTTCTTTATGATTTTGAGCCTATTTATCGGTGATTGACATATCCCCATTCTAATTTTTGTTTGTACAAAAATGAAAGGTAAGCACACCTTACCACAATAGTGCATCATCCATTTTACTACAAAAGAATTGGCGCGTCAAGGTTTTTTTCGCATGCCTAAATCTCGTATACGAAAAAGCACCGGCGCCGGAAAACCATGATATGATTTTCCGGCGCCGGCATTCTGTTTTTATTTTGTTTGCTCTCTGTTATGATTTTATTATTTAACCGTAACTTTAGCTCCTTCAGCTTCCAGTTTTGTCTTAACTTCCTCTGCTTCTTCTTTGGAAACGCCTTCTTTCACCATCTTCGGAGCGGAATCAACAAGGTCTTTTGCTTCTTTCAAGCCAAGGCCTGTAGCTTCACGTACGACTTTGATGACTTTAACTTTGTTAGGACCTACTTCTGTAAGCTCTACATCGAATTCTGTCTTCTCTTCCACTGCTGCACCTGCGTCAGCTGCTGCTGCAACTACAACGCCTGCTGCTGCGGATACGCCGAATTCTTCTTCACAAGCTTTTACTAAATCATTTAATTCCAGAACTGTTAATTCTTTGATAGCATCGATAAGTTCCTGAGCTGTTAATTTTGCCATTATCATTTACCTCCATGATTCGATTTTATACAATTTGTTTTTTACCTGATTTTTAATTTCCGCTTCTATTATTCTGCGGGAGTCTCTTCTGCCGGAGCTGCTTCTTCAGCAGATGCTTCGCATGCGGATGCGCCGCCTTTTTCTGCAAGCTGGTTCATAACACGAGCGAAGTTGGTGATCGGAGACTGTAAGCTTCCAAGCAGTTTGGAAATAAGTTCTTCCCTGGAAGGAATCTTGGCGATATCGGCAATTCCTGCCGCATCGTATGCAATGCCTTCAACCATTCCGCCTTTCACTTCAAGCTTGCTTGCTTCCTTCGCGAATTTGCACAATATCCTTGCCGGTGCTGTAGCGTCCGAATCGGAAATAGCAATCGCGCTGGGACCCGCCAGATACTGGGTAAGCGCCTCGAAGTCAGTTCCTTTAAACGCGAAATTCATCATCGTATTTTTGTAAACTTTGTAAGTGATCCCTGCTTCACGAAGTTCTTTGCGGAGCCTTGTGTCCTGCTCAACGGTAAGTCCACGGTGATCCACAAGAACGACTGACTGCGCATCTTTCAGGTTTGCAGAAATCTCTTCTACGACGGGTTGTTTCAATTCAATTTTTGCCACTTTCTTTACCTCCTTATAGATTTGTCGGAAACCGGTATTTCTGCCGGTCTCCCTACGCCGAAAGGAGTTTTCATACCAGTATAATATAAAAACCTTCCTGTCCATAATGTTCCAAAGACAGAAAGGCATAAAGTCATACCAAATAAACTCTTTTCCTCGGCAGGCGTCTTGTCCTTACGCTGTTTCCACAGCACCTGCTGTCTTCGGCATTTACTACTATATTCTATATCGGACGTTCTGTCAAGGAAAATATGACAAATCAGAGATAAAACCGGCGGAATGACATGCCGCCCCGAAGATGGATTCCGTTGCCGCCAACTCACTTCCCATTTTTCAGTTTCACACTGTCCTTATAGAAAAATTCCGCTACTGCCGTATTCGGCCATTCGTTGCAATCTTCCCCAATATCATAATTAAACAGCGGCCCGGCGGAAGGTGCTGGATCCAGCTCTACGTCCTTCAATTCTTCATTCAATAAAATTTCGTACCGTCTGTCCATTGTTTCGCCGAATTCTTCTGCCTGTCCGCTTACCAAATAATCAACGGTTCTCGCCATAGCGGTAGTCCTATACCAGTCCGGATGGAACAAAATCAAAACTGCCGCTGCTAAAAGAACGTATATTTTATATATTTCCCATTTTTCCATCAATTTCCGGCATCCTTCTTTCCATTTATCATTCCACCTTTTTGTCACATACCCCGTCACATAGACAATATCCAGGATCAGGCTCAATTCAAAATAAAAAGAAATCAAATTAGACATCCTGCCAAAAGGCGCGCCGACACCAGCGTAATAAGTCGGCGCATACATAGCAAGATAACTGCCCGATGTCATAACCACGAAAAGCAGAGGGAACCGGAAAGAAAACTCGTATTGCTTCCCTACCATCTGCGAGGCCAGAAACAGGGCGATGATAACCATGCCCAGAACGATCACCGGATTATTCACATACATCAGACGGACATCTGTCAATCCTTTTTCGACAGATCTGCCAATCGTGCGAACCACATTATGAATGTCAAACCCAAAACCGCTTCCTCCCCGCACCTGCGTCCCAGGCGCTTTCATGTTGATAATAGCGGTTACCACAAATACCGCTAAGGGAACGAGCAAATACAAAGCATTCCGTTTGGTAGGTGCAAAAAGAAACAGAAACAAAATCAGAAGCAACGGCAGCAGAACTATCGTCAGATAATTGCCTCCGCCTATAAAAAATGCAGTGAGTGCTGCCATAATCAAATTGCTTTTCTTTCCTGAAAAAATAAATTTTAAAGAAAAATATAAGCAAAACAGCAGTACCGAATAAGCCAGGGTATATGCCACCGCCCCGTTATACCAGTAAAATGCCTCCCCGGTAGACGGTACATATTGGATGGAAATCAGAAAATAGAGCATTGTTACTACGATATAAACCGATTTCTTCATTTTTAACATTACTACCAGCAGATAATGCAGGAGCAATGCCGTGCTGCCGAGAAAAAAAGAAAGCATTATATATGGAACAATAAAATAGGCATTTGTATTAAAAATCTCCGGCTGAAATGCCTGAATGAAAGTGGTTGTAAATGTTCCCTGCCATTCATGATACATGCTGACCGTCCCTTGAAACGCTGCTTTCACAAATTGCATGATTGAATGAGTTTCATTCCAAACCTGACGGCGCGCCCCGGCCCCCCATCCAAAATCATCTGCCGAAGCATGGGAATATCTTGCCACTACCAACATGGGAATAACCGTAATCGCCATTAAGATCACCATACCTGCCGCTATTTTTTTATTGTCAAACCACAAACCGGCTTTCCTTATACCCCCCCCCAATCTTCCAAAGAATCTTCTTTTGTCTCTCTATCATAATACGCATCCTCCTCTTATCCTTCATCCCTTGTCATTGCAATTCTTCCATCGGCATTCACCGTTACCTTGCCGAAATAAATCCTTCTTCATCAATATCTATTTTAGGCGAAATCGACCGCATATAGTTAAGCACTCTCGCTTTTTCCTCCCCATGCAGCATAGAGGTTTTGCACCCCTTCTGTAAAGCCGGTATAAACTGCAAAGACCTCAATCCGTCTTCCCCCACGACCGCTTTTACTATACATGTATCCAACTCTTTCGAATTGAACCAGAAATTGCCCAGGCTATATACCACCGGTACGCCGTTCACATATTCTATCGGCTGCAAACAATGAGGATGATCCCCAATGATCAGATCAGCTCCCGCATCGGCAATTTTAGGCGCCTGATCCAACTGTGCCCAGTCCACTTCCACCGTATTTTCCGTCCCCCAATGAATATATACCACGACAAAATCGCTGTTTTCCTTTGCCTCGCGAACCGCATCCAGCAAGCGGTCAGGATTCAGACAGCGGAATACGCCGGCAGAATCATCGGTGGCCCCCTTTGTGTCGGGATTATCCAGCCTCTCGATCTGTGTGGCGGAAACAATCGCTATTTTTATATCCCCGGCAATGAAATAAACCGGTTTAGACGCCTCTTCCAGATTCCTCCCGGCACCAACATACGGCATTCCGATGCCGGCAAGGGTATCCAATGTATCCAGAAAGGCATCTTCTCCATAATCGTAAGCATGATTATTGGCAAGGGATACGATATCCACTCCCATTTCCTCCAAAATAGAGGCAGATTCCGGCCTGGCCCGGAAAGTAAACTGCTTTCCTTCCGTCGGAATTCCCCTGGATGAATACGGAAACTCATTATTGATCATCATAATGTCCGCATCTTTCATCTCATCCATTAGATCCTCAGAAATGCTATCATAAATACCGTTCGATCTTTGCAGCAGACTTGCCATCACGCTATAGGCCGGATCGAATAGAATATCCCCTCCAAATGCCAGAGCAACTTCCCCTTCATTTGCCGTTTCCTTCGCATATATATTATTTTCTGCCATATAAGCCGGATCGGCGAGAATTTCGCCGTATTTCCCCACAGGTTCCTCTTCGCCCTCTCCCTCTTCAGGCGCAGGTGCCAAAAGCCCGCCCTGTCCCTGCGTTTCTCCGGTTTCCGGCAAATCCTCTGGCTTCTCCTGGGGAATATTTTCCGTTAATATTGCAGAATTATCTCTTACAGGATCCTCTCCCGCCATTTTTCCCGTCTCTTTTTCCCCTGTGTTCTGCCATACAAGGAAAAGCAGTACACCAAGGATAAGGACGCTGCTGAAAACCAACAAAAAAGTCAGCAAAGTATTTAAGAAGTAGTTTTTTTTCTTCCTTTTTCTCTTTTTTCCCTTTTTTGCCATAATGCACTTTCCTGTAAATAGTCCAAAGACCACCTGTAAGGTCCCCCGTACAGATGGTCTCCATGTTTGCTAACAATGCTTCATTAATATTTTGCAACGTTCACCTTTACTCCAGGCCCCATGGTCGAAGATAAGGTAATGCTTCTTAAGAACTGTCCCTTTACTGCTGACGGCCTTGCCTTCATGATCGCTTCCATCAACGCATTAAAGTTCTGCTCCAACTGCTCTTCGGAGAAAGAAGCCTTTCCGATCGGAACATGGATAATGTTGGATTTATCCAGCCTGTACTCGATCTTACCAGCTTTGATATCTTTAACAGCCTTCGTTACGTCCATGGTTACTGTTCCGGCCTTCGGGTTCGGCATCAAACCTTTCGGTCCCAATGTCTTACCGAGACGGCCTACCACGCCCATCATATCCGGCGTAGCAACTACAACATCGAATCCCAGCCATCCTTCGTTCTGGATCTTCGGAATCAGTTCATCTCCGCCTACGAAATCAGCTCCGGCAGCTTCCGCTTCCGTCAGCTTATCTCCTTTTGCAAATACCAATACCTTTACTTCTTTACCTGTACCGTTCGGCAATACAACGGCACCACGGATCTGCTGATCCGCATGACGTCCATCGCATCCTGTCCTGATATGAACTTCGATGGTTTCGTCAAATTTCGCAATAGCTGTCTTCTTAGCGAGCCCGATCGCTTCCAGCGCTTCATACTGAACGGAACGGTCTACCTGCTTTGCAGCCTCATTATATTTTTTTCCATGTTTCATTATTAATTCCTCCTATGGTTCAATCGACAGTCCTGCGCTCAAGTCCCCCCGCTCTTCCATACACTGCATCCCGGATGCAACGCACTTCAAATACACGGCGTCCTTTCACTGCTGTCTCCCAATTCTATCTTTTCCTTATTATTCTTCTACCGTGATTCCCATGCTTCTTGCCGTTCCTGCGATCATGCTCATCGCCGCTTCTACGGACGCAGCGTTCAGATCCGGCATTTTCATCTCTGCGATCTCTCTCAGTTTGTCTTTGGAAACCGTTGCAACCTTTGTCTTATTCGGCACCGCGGAACCGGATTTGATATTGCACGCTTTTTTCAAAAGCACTGCGGCAGGAGGAGTTTTCGTAACAAAACTGAAACTTCTGTCTGCGTATACTGTAATAACAACAGGAATAATGGTATCGCCCTTATCCGCTGTTCTCGCGTTGAACTGCTTTGTGAATTCAACGATGTTCACACCATGCTGTCCAAGTGCAGGACCAACTGGTGGAGCCGGTGTTGCTTTGCCGGCAGGAATCTGTAATTTGATATAACCTTGTACTTTCTTTGCCATCTTGGCTACCTCCTAAAATATTGTGGTATGGCGCATCCGCCCGATATGGCGCTGCTCCCACTGCCCCAGTATGACTTTCCGGGACTTTTCATACTGCTGTTTATATTTAAACCGTAAACCGGCATAAATATCACATTTTTCTTACTTCTGCAAAACCTATCTCTACCGGGGTTTCCCTGCCAAACAGGTCTACGTTTATCGTCGCCGTCTGCTTGCCGTAGTCTATCCTCTGAACCATGCCCACCGTATCTTTCCATACTCCGGCAACAACCGCAATGGTATCGCCTTCGGCAAAGTCCACGGTGATATTTTCCGTCCTGATGCCAAGCGGCTTCATCTCCGCTTCCGTCAACGGCACCGGCTTGCTTCCCGGCCCGACGAATCCGGTAACGCCTCTTGTATTCCTGACTACATACCATGTATCGTCGTTCATCACCATATTAATAAGGACATAACCCGGGAACAGTTTTTTCTGGACATTCTTCTTTGCCCCGTTTTTCATTTCCACCACATCCTGCATAGGGACACGGACTTCCAGGATCTCCTCTTCCAGATGCCTGTTCTCGATTGTCTTTTCAATATTGGCTTTGACTTTATTTTCATATCCTGAATAAGTATGCACTACATACCAGTTTGCCTCTGCCATTCATTCACCCTCACTCTACAATGTCGTCAAGAAATCTATGCCATATTGGAACAGGAAATCCAGTATGGCGATAATCGCTCCTGCCACGACCGAGATGCAGACAACCGCAACGGATTGTTTAAAAAGCGAATTCTTGTCCGGCCATGCAATCTTCTTAAATTCAGTTTTCAAACCTTTAAAAAAACTCGGTTTCGGCGTCTTATCTGTCTTTGCGGAACCTCCCATGCGCTACTCCTTTCAACAACTGCAGGCCAATCTTATTTTGTTTCCTTATGCATCGTATGTTTCCTGCAGAATTTGCAATACTTCTTCGTCTCCATTCTTTCCGGGTGTTTCTTCTTGTCTTTCATCGTATTGTAGTTACGCTGTTTGCACTCTGTACATGCTAATGTAATTCTCGTACGCATTTATTTTCCCTCCAATTTTTGAGCATAAAAAAAAGACCTGAATCAATCTTGTAGAATAACCATATCATAAGATCACATCCTAGTCAACCAATTTTTCACAATACTTTTTTAATTTTCTTTCCATTTTTTCTTATTTTTTCCCTTTCCTCCGCCGATATATATGGTATAATAATGGCAAAACCAAACCCCATACACGGCATCCAATACTGGCTGCCACGCGGGAATCGATTCCTGCGGATGTATTTTTCACGGAAGAAAGGAGGGGTGTATCATGGCATATAATACTGCTATTCTTAACAATGTCTATAATTATTATATGACGACTTATTCTCCAAGAAGTTCAACCCGCTATGATACCCATAAGAAAAGCGAGCTTCGTAATATATACAATACGATTGTAAAGCTGAACAAAGAAGCTCCTTTATACAAACTGGATACGAGCAAAGCTGCTAAAAATTTCGCTGTGGGAATTAAGGAAGATGCCCGCGAACTGCGTAATGTGATCGCTTCCCTGGGCGGACTCGACGAAGAGAAGATTCTGAATAAAAAAGCTTCCTACTCTAGTAATGAAGATATCGCGTTGGTCAACTATATCGGCGAACATCCGGAAAATTCCGAGGTACCGGCTTATGAGATAGAGGTTTATTCCCTCGCTTCCGGCCAGGTAAATATGGGAACTTTTCTTCCCGATACCAAACCTGCCCTGCCGCCGGATACCTATTCCTTTGACATCATGATCAACGACTTGAATTACGAATTCCAATATAATATACGGGAAGGCGAAACAAACAGGGATATCCTCGACAGACTGGCTAAGCTGATCAGCAGCGCTGATATCGGGATGAAGGCTGACGTTATCGAAGACGAAAAAGGCAACAGCGCCTTACGCCTCCGTTCTTCCACAGAGGGAATAAAAGATAATGGTTCTTCTATTTTTCATGTTTCCGACGACCACACCAGCAAACAGTCCGGATCGGTTGCATATTTCGGACTGGACTATACGACCCGTCCCGCCTCCAATGCGGAATTTTCGTTGAACGGCGAACGACATACTTCCGTTTCCAACCGTTTTACGATCGACAGGTTGTTTGATGTCACGCTGAAAGGCATAAGTCCCATGAACGGTGAAAAAACCACCTTCGGACTTAAGACAGATATCGAATCCTTAACGGAAAACATTAGCACTTTGACCCGTGGATATAACAACTTTATCACCAACATGGCGGCATATCGGGATAATTTTGTAGGCAGCCAGAAACTTTTACGGGAAATGAACGGAATTATTAACCGTTACCATAGCGAGTTAGACATTATAGGCTTAAACATTCAGGAAAACGGCACTTTAGAAATCGATAAAGCGGAACTGCAGAATGCTGCTTTATCCGAATATGCGAAGGAAGATTTTTCCTCTATCAAGAACTTTGCCAACTCTCTCGTTCGTAAAATGAACCAGATATCCATCAATCCGATGGACTATGTTGACAAGACTGTCGTCGCTTATAAAAATCCTGGAAAGAACTATGCGACGCCATATATTACGAGCGCATTCAGCGGAATGTTATTTAATTATTATTGCTGATAAACTAAAAAACAAAAAAATCTAAAAAGTTGGCCTTGCAGCCAACTTTTTTATTCGCCAAAAACCGTATAGCATCCGAACAAAAACGGAATGCTGTAGCATATCGGAAAAGCGTATCGCGCGTTATTGATGACAGCCGGGGCAAGAATACATATGCCGAAGGACAGCCACAATGGCAATATTGGAATCAGAATCCTATATTTCTTTCTCCGCCATACATACGCCGTCAGTACAAATAACAAAATGCAGAAAAAACTCATATGGGCAATCAGGCCGAATACAGGAATCTCATGAACCGCTCCATAAAACCGGCAAAATACTTCATTAATCTTCTCCACCGCAGGAACCGGAGTAATGATTGCATTCCCTTCATGCGCTGCGCTGGAACTGCTATAATAATAGCTGTTGTCTTCAAACAGACAAAGCAATGGATAGTTCTGCATAAGGGTTGCCGTAAAATAAGTGGCCGGGTAACGTCGCAACTCTTTTGCCCATACGCCGAAATAATTCACCAGATCTTCTTTGGATGCTTCCTCTTTAAAAGTAAGTTTGACAGGATCGCTGATTTTGTAATCATACCATCTCCCGATTTTTTCAAAATTCAATACTCTGTCAATCGCCTCTATTTCATTTTCAGGCAATTCATCCGCATGTTTGCTGACTGTCCTCGCCGTTTGCTGGAACGGGAAAGACAGAGCTTCCCGGATGCTCCCTGGTGCAATATGAAAAGCTACAGTCAGGCTGTTAAGAACCAGCCAGGATACCGCTGCCGGAAGGAGCAGCACGGAAAGAGCCTTCGCCCACTGCTTCTTATCCTTGCGGTTATGAAGCATAACGATCATAAATACAACGAAACACATAGGATAAACCACATATTTTCCATTATTCCGCAGAAGAACCACGCATATCCCGCTGGCTCCCAGCCCAATCACATCTCCCATCGAAAGGCAAAAAGAAGTTTTTTCTGCAAAACGGGCACAAAAAACAACGAACAAGACAAAAAAAGCGGAATAAATAACATCTTTTAAAACAACGCCTACAAATCCTGTAACCAGCGGCGACAGGCCGCAGACCACCCATTGGAAGCCTAAAATAAATGCCGGTGCTTTCCGTTTTTCCAAATAATGTATCGAATAAGCAAAAACCAGCACCATAATAAGGTATTGGAGAATCACACAGAAGAAAATCCCAGCATTATACGAGCCTAAAAACTTCTTCCCCAGCTGTGTGCATATCCCTGCAAGATAAGTATGCGCAGGAGGATGATGGGCCGTAAACGGTTCATATCCCATAAACTGCATAAGCTGTGCCTCCGTGTCAGGAGGAATGCTCGCCGGATAGGCCACAAGTACATGGGGCAGCCAAACCAATGCCAGAATAAGCGCTTTTTTTGCATAAGACAAGTGCTTCTCCCCTTCCCCGGATCGCAGCCTGTTTAAATAGTAATAAAAAAAAGTAATTCCATAATAAAACAAAATTGTATATAATACCAGGAGAATACATGTTTTTGCAATCTGACCCACTGACCCATAGAGCGGATATAAAGATTCTGCCGTTTCCATAGGCCGGTACAACAACGCAAAAAAAGCAAAGATACCGGAAATTGCCAAAAAGCATTTATGCTTACCAGGCGAAGCGGCCGCAAGGATATTTAATCTATTTTTTCCCATAAGCGTCCCCCTTCTTATTGTATGTACAGTCTATGCAACTCATCAGCAAGCTTTCCAGCCTATTATAGCCAATGATTTTCTTAATCACTTCAATCATAATGGACAATGCCAGGCTGACTGCCGCAAATACCGGAAGAACATACCATGTAGATCGGAAGGAGTATATAAAGTCCGGATAATAATAAAAATAAATGAAGGTATGTGTCAAAAAAATATTCATAGAATGTTTTCCTATATATTTCAACCCAAACCTCGCCACCGGAATATAAGACAAATATTCATAGGCGAGATAAGGGATCACCGGTATGACAATATAACAGTAGGCCCCATGTACATAAGTATTCATGAAATAACCAAGAAAAATGAGTCCGATACTCACCAAAAGCCGCTGGGCAATATTGCTTTTTTTCCGGCTTTCCCTCAGCTTCTCAAACCAGTTCTCATAGCTGAATGCAGTTCCCAGCCAGACAGCAGGAAGCAGCGCAAGAAAAGATGCATCTGAATCAGTAAGCGCATAAGGCAGCAAACAGCCTATAGGCAGCAGCAGATAACGGAATTTCTCATATGCCTTATAAATAAAGGGCATCGCTGCAATCAGCAAAATGACATACGACAGATACCACCATGTCATATTGATCATAGGTGTCTTCATATAATGTGCCAACCCGACCATATCCAGGCACATGTAAAGCAGCATCATGGGAATGCTCTGCTGTTCCGTCATGTATAAATCCGCCAGAGACTGCCTGGCCACCAGGCACCGGTACAGAACAGCCAATACATATACAATAACTACCGCCAGTTCCAATTTCGCTAATCTCTTAACAACCACACGGAAAAATCCCTGGATGCTGTTATCCTTTTGATCCCTGAAAATACGTGTCATTCCAAAAGCCGTCAAAAAAGCGAACCCAGCAATGCATATCTTTAGATACAGCATAATCCGATTCACCAGCTTCACATCGCCAAGGATCGTATTGATGCCATAGCCGGTTATATAATCAGGATAAAAAACGTGGTGCGTCAACAATATGAGCGTTAAAACCCCTTTTGTAACAGATGTATGTTCTTTCGAAAAGTTATCCGTCTGCTTTCCTTTTATCCAATCTTTCACATTTTGTAAATTCACCGCAAATACCCCCATTGTTTTTTGGTTTTTATCCTGCCGCATTCTCTTTCCCGCATAAAGAAGAAGCTGCGTACTTATTCAATGCAACAGCTTCTTTTTCACCCTTTCTTCCCAGTGTTATGCCTCTGACTCTGCCATATCCAGGGCCGCCGCGATTACTTTGTCCATATCATAATATCGATACTGTCCCAATCTGCCGCCAAACAGAAGCTTAAAGTTCCCCTCTTCCTCCGCCAGCTTTTTGTATTCCCGGAACAATTTTTCATTGCGTTCATCGTTTACCGGATAATACGGCTCATCACCCGGCTGCCATTTTGCAGGATATTCTCTTGTAATAACGGTGCCCGGCTGACTGCCGAATTCAAAATGTTTATGTTCGATTATCCTCGTATAAGGCACGCTCCGCTCCGTATAGTTCACCACCGCATTGCCCTGGTAATTGGCGCAATCCGGCATTTCTTCCTGTTCAAACCTCAGAGAACGGTATTCCAAAGCCCCTAATTTATAATCAAAGTACTCATCAATCATTCCTGTATAAAGCACTCTGTCAAAAGTAATTCCTTCTGCCCCGCACTGCTTTATAAACTCTTTATATTCCGTATGAGTCCGTACCTCTGTTCCCTCCAGCATTTTTTCTACCATTGCCGTATAACCGCCAACCGGAATTCCCTGGTACCGGTCATTAAAATAGTTATTGTCATAAGTAAAACGAAGCGGCACCCGTTTAATAATAAAAGCCGGAAGCTCCTTGCAGGAACGCCCCCACTGTTTCTCCGTATATCCCTTGATCAGCTTCTCATAGACATCTTTGCCCGCCAGTGATAAAGCCTGTTCTTCCAGATTCTGCGGTTCGGAAATATTTAGTTCTTTTATCTGCTCTTCTATTTTTGCCTTCGCCTGCGCAGGGGTTTTGACTCCCCACATCCTGTTGAATGTATTCATATTAAAAGGAAGATTATAGAGTTCTTCTCCATACACCGCCACCGGAGAATTTACAAAACAGTTAAACTCCGCATACCGGTTCACATATTCCCAAACCCGCCTGTCCGATGTATGGAAAATATGGGCCCCGTACTTATGCACCTGAATATCTAAAATTTTCTCTGTATAAATATTTCCTGCTATATGTTCCCGCCTGTCTATTACAAGGCAGCTCTTCCCCTTTTTTTTCATTTCACAGGCAAATACGGAACCAAACAGCCCGGCCCCAACAATTAAGTAGTCGTATTGCATGAGCGCGATCCCTTTCCGTCTATTCCTTTATCTGGTATTTCTCCAGCTGCACATAATCGTCCATCATTTCAAGGATTTTCTTACGTCCGGTTTTGTTCAGCTTCACATAATACTGCATCACGCGGTTTTCCAGTATCTTCTCGCCCAGGCTCGCCCCTTTCTCCAGAGATGTAAAGTCCACCGGGTTCAGATTCAGCTTATCACACATTTTAATTACCGTTCCGTATGCCATCCCTTCGATCCCTCTATCCAATGCCGTTACCAATGTACTGTATGGTATCTGCATCTCGATAGCAAACTGGCGCACGCTCTTGTACTGCGATAAAATCTCCCTCTTTAAAATCTCTGCTTTTGTCATACCTACACTCCTCCTACTACTCTTTCCAATTACTGCTACTATCAAACTACTATACTTATCCGGTTTTCCAGATGCACATATTATAACACATACACGTTTTTACGTCATTGATTTTTTAAAATGTACACGAAAAATTAAGAATATTTTATAATTTTAATCATTCTTTCTAAACCTCCATGCCCGCACACTTGGCACCACCATAAATGAAACTGTGCAGACGA
>OFFQ01000318.1_pt1 | contig 41677 bp, 37 predicted proteins | sample 1521411 | NCBI WGS metagenome assembly OFFQ01 (sample SAMEA3504110, study PRJEB24116) | mouse gut metagenome | biome: mouse gut; feature: mouse-associated habitat; material: faeces | place: Denmark | collected 2011 | reverse complement strand
GAGCCGTTCCCAGCGCCCGTGTGGGCAGGAAGTACCTCGTCACCATCGAGGCCCTGGAAGCCTATCTGGAGGGCTCTGCGGGGCCGGAGAAGCCTGTCAAAGCCCCACCTAGGAAGTGGCAGATCAAGTGAGGGCGCGTTTTATCGGCAAAGGGAAATAAAATAATTCCTTGTAGGCACCTTGTTTTTGCGCTATAATAAAGGTGCTGTATCGCAGGGCATGATTGAAAGGAGATGCCTTATGGCGACGAAAACCAAGAAGAAGTACAATTATTTGACGAAAGCAATCCAAATGCCTGACGGGACCCGTAAGTATTTCCGGGCCAAAACCCAGGAAGAACTGGACGAAAAGGTTTTGAAAGCCCAGATTCTGGTCAATTCCGGCGTGGACATTTGCAGCGAAGAAACCTTCGGCCACTTCGCTCAAATGTGGTATGACCTCTATAAGAAGCCTTACCTCCGGGAAAACAGCCTGATTGCCATTCGCTACGCGCTGAACCAGTACATTCTACCCGCGATTGGTAACTACCGGCTCCGGGATATCACACCCATGCAGATTCAGGCCATCATGGCCGGTCTTTCCGACAAGAGCAATTCCGTGCAGTCCAAGGTTTTGATCAATCTGCGGAGCATCTTCAACACCGCCCAGGAAAACGGTCTGGTAGCGAAGTCCCCGGTAAGCAATATGCTGAAGCCTGGTGGTCGAAAAACTCCGGAAAAGGAAGCCCTGACGGTTCAGGAGAGCAGTCTGCTCCTGGAGCGGGTCAAAAACACCCGGGCAAAGACCTTCCTGCTGACGGCCCTTCACACGGGGATGCGGCGCGGGGAGATTGTGGGACTCCAGTGGGAGGACATCGACTTTGAGGCAAAGGTCATCCATATCCGGCATAACGCCGTGATTGGTCGGTATGAGACGACGGTCAGCGAGGACATGAAGACGAAAGCAGGGAAGAGGGATGTTCCTCTCTCGGAGGAGTTGGAGCTCTGGCTGGCGGCACGGAAAAAGACCTCCCACTCCAAATACGTGATTGCCATGGAGAACCATAAACCGCTGTCGAAATCCTCTTATCGAAGCATGTGGAAGTTGATCGAGCGGGAGCTGCCGGACACCCACGTCACGGCGCACATTCTTCGGCACACCTATATTACGAGGCTGTTTGAGGGTGGCCTGGACATCAAGGAGATTCAATACCTGGCCGGGCACAGCACGGTGGATATGACGCTGCGGGTCTACACCCACTACGACCGGCTTTCCCGGAGTGCTAAGACCGCCGAGAAGGTGAGGGAGGCCCTGCGGACCGCATGATGGCCTTATGAGGACTGAAAGGGGCGCCGGAGCGGGAGAATACGGCCTGTGCTTAAAGCCGCAACGGATAGAGCGGTCAAAAAAATTTGCAACAGTTAGCCCCGAAAACAGGCGAAAATACCTCAAATTACGGGAAATCCGAGGGACGAAAACTTCCAGCAAAAGGAAAAGAAAAATCCATCAAAGCCTTGCGGCTCTAAGGGATTTCCGTGGTGGAGACTACTGAACTCGAACCAGTGGCCTCATGCGTGTGAATATTCGATAGGGAAGAGGAGAGCGTCCTATTCCCTCCGTCCGGACCTTTTGTGCCCAAATTTTGTAATGTCAGCGTCCTGTCCGCTCCACTGCTTGCGCCTGGATTTTTTCTATTGTGGGTCAAGTTGTGGGTCAACGCTCCAGAATCGCCTCACAAGCAACTTTCAAAGAGGGGATGTCATGTTCCAGTGTATCCCAAACGGCAGCAACATCAATCGCACCATAAGCATGGACATAAAAGTTCCGAGTATCTTTGATAATTCGCCAAGGCACGGCAGGTTTTTTCTGCTTGACATCATCCGAGAGCTGGGAAACCAGTTCACCAATCTGAACAACGCACATACAGCAGGCATCCTGGAAAAGGTGGTCATTTTCAAATGCGGAAAAGTCATGATGATACCGCTCCAGATTATCCGCAATCCGCCGGCAGTACATAATGATTTTCCTGAGAACAACCTCATCACGCATTTTGATAGAGCAACACCTCTTCTTTCCGAATCATTTCCAAAAAGTCGGGATCGGAAGCCTCCGTTGTGACCATGTCCACCGGAAGGCGCAAAGCATCCTCTACAGCCAGACGGAATCCGCTCAGCTGAAAGAGAGAGCGGAGGCGGCCTTTTTCAATCTTCAAGTCCACATCACTGTCCGCCGAGGCCTCACCCCTGGAATAAGAACCGAATACCGAAACGCTTTCCACACCATGTGCATCAGCAATCGGCGCAATGATGTTCTTTAATTCATCAATGCTGTAGGGAGCCATGAAAACACCTCTTCTTCATTTTTATTGCAGTATACCACGAATCTATAGAAATGAAAAGAGTCAGTTCAGCGTGTGCCCTTCCAAATGGAGCGAGGAAATGTATAAATAATAAGCCGTTGCGCCTTTAACCGCGTGAGACTCAGTTCTATTCCGACCGAAGCGCCTCTACAGGCGTCAACCCCGAAGCCTTTGCTGCCGGGTACATCCCGAATCCAATCCCTAGCAATACTGAGAACAGGAATGCCCCAATTGCCAGTCCTGTGTTTGGAAATAGTAGCATTTTCAGCAGCAGCTGTCCCGCAATCAAGGCCCCAAGTACTCCAAGCCCGATTCCAATAGTGCGCCCGATGCCGCACAGCACAGCAGCTTCCACTAGGAACTGCGCCATGATAGAGGCCCTGGGCGCGTCGATATCCCGACGGACGCTGATCTTCCTGGTCCGTTCTGACACCGTTACCAGCGATATTCATGATTCCGATGCCCCCCACTAAAAGAGAGATACCCGCAATGCCGCCTAAGACCAGATTCATCATTTTGTTTAGCCACGATAACCAGAAGTGACAGAAAGCGACAGTGCCTGCACAGCGTTGTACTGTGCAGGCGCATGAAATGACATTATTCTTTATATACTGGCAAATTTCGTGTTCCTGGTCGGAGTAATCCGGCAAAGGGGTTATGCTTTTTTTGACAAGTCAGGTAGAACGGGGATAAAAAAGGACATGACGATACCTCCCGGATACCGCCGTGTCCTTAAAAATGGGCGACTTTAACACACCCTCCGTTTTCTATTTTTTCAAAAGGAAACGGCGGCTTTGAATTTGGTATTTCAAAACCGCCGCAAGGCCACTTGTTCTTTTGTTTGGGCGCACAAATACCAGCCGCCAAAACAACGGTTTTTTTATATGCCGTTTGGCGGATGATACTTTGATAATTGATTTAGTATTCTATTTCGATGTTATTATTGGATAGCGCAAAATCGTTTTCAGCCTGTTTGTTTCAACCCGTTTTGGGTTATTCAAATGTATTTCTCTATGGCTGTTTTCTTTGCACGTTAGTTCATGATCCTTTGCAAATTGCGCCATTTTCTCAAAAGAAGCGGGTTCATCATCATAGGAACCAATATGTAAAATCTCAATGCATTTTCCGTCCTGCATAGTATCAAAACGCATTTCACTATAAAGAGAATTTGGCTTTTTGCTTTTATCCGTTCCAACACAGAAGTTGTCATGTTTTCGGTTATAAAATGCGGTTGCCGTATCATAATGGTATATTCCGACTCTCTCCTGTCGGGCCTGTCGCCGTGTTTAAGGCTCCACACTACCTCCAATGGATATACGGCAAAATCATGTACCTCGTTATTATTCATGATCGCAGCAGCTTTATAATCCATTTTTAATGCATAGGCAAACGCATACAGAGCGGCGGCCTTCTTTGAAAAATCTTGGTCATTTGGATTTCCACTTCCGCTAATCATGATGTAATTCTGCTTTGGGACAGTAATTAAGGTAGGTGTTCTCTTTGCTCCATATAATTCTCTATCATGTTTTTTCCATTCGTATTTCAAAATGACATCCCCTTAATATGGAATAAATTCAATGTTTCGGAACAATCGAAATATAAAGATAGCAGTGAACTCTGCCGTCCTTTGTGTATTCTTTTGGAACCGTACTTTCAAAGTCGTCAGTAAAGGCCCGTGATATTATTCCATTAGCCTGATCTGCATTGACACATTCCCATGCTCTCTTTGAGCATTCTTCCAAATCGAAAGTATCACTGGAATAATCGTATTTTTTGTATATGCCAGCCTGCGCCTTTTGTTCAAGCGCGTAAAAGAATGTTTTAGTTACCCCCAGTATGCTTAAAGTGAATTTTGACTTGTCATCCACTGAGTAATCACTATACTTTAGAACAGGCGATACCCCAACTGCAAAGTTATGTTCGCTATCAAAAAGTATGGGGAGTTTTCCTTGTTCAATATCGCCCCATAGTTCGCGCATAGCGGATGTATTTACCGGCCCACGGGTGCAAAGCGTTATTGCTTCCAATCTATATGCCATATTGTTCACCTGTACTTTCTGAAATCTTTAGAAATTATCAATCACTCCATTGTAGGCCTTTGCCCTCTCTACCAAAGGCCCTTTAGCGCCCATGGTGAAAGCGATATTACTGCTTCTAATGGACATCAACTTATTGCCAGGACACAAATGAAGATATTCCAATGTTTTCACAGGAATTGTGATACTTCCATCGTTACTTAACGGCAACCAGGAATAACTTCTTCCCTTATATGGAATGAATGTTCCGGCCAAAATGGAACCATGATTTTTCAATTCGGGTAAATCGTCCAGTATCTTGTGCAGTTTCGATGCAGATAACATTTTCTGATTTGTGACACAAAATCCGCCTGTGATTTTTGCTCCAGTAAAAATAATGATTTCTTGTTCTTCCAACAAATCATATTCGGTTAAAACCATTGGCGGAAAATGTACTGTTCGGTCATCGGCTATCTTCGACCATCCAAATACATATTTTCCGCCTTTATTTAGCTGGGGCATATTTTCCCTCCTTTACAACAGAAAAGTTTAATGATATAGTAATGTTGGCACATTGGACGAGTACTCTATATATAGAGTACTATAATTATAAAGTATTGTCAAGGGGGTAAATTCATGCTCACTAAATCTGCCACGATTATTTTGGGGATAATTCAAGAGCATCCAATCAATGCCTATGAGCTAATTAAGGTGTTGTCAACATTTCGTATAAAAGACTGGTACGAGATTGCGGACTCAAGCGTTTATGCAACACTAAAATCTTTGGAGAAGAAGAATTATATTATCGGAGAAACACAAAAATCCGGGAATATGCCTGATAAAACGGTGTATTCGTTGACTTCCTCTGGAAAAACAGAACTCAAAAAAACTATCAAAAATTTTATCGTACATTTTGATTATGATTTAGTACCTTTTTTGATCGCTTGCTTTTTTGTTGATGTTATAGGGCGGGAAGATGCTCTAAGTTGCTTGCAAGAGAGATACGATTTTCTTCTAAAAAATAGTGACGGTCTTAAAAAGCAAATTCAGAAGCTGGAAAGCGATACAGAAATTCCGGCTTATGTAATATGCAATGTAGAACACAATTGTATGATTGTTGAAACTGAAATTTCCGCAACGCAAAAGATGATTGCCTCATTACAGGAAACAGAATGATGTACGGTTTATAGTGAAAAGAAATACTACTAAAACATAAAATTGAACTTCGTTCTCATATCCGCCCCCGAAATGTAAAATAATGCGGGGGTGATATGAAAATGTACCAGTTTGAGAAAGATTTCGATTTCCATGCTTTAGGCCGGGAAATCAAACGCAAACGGAAGGATAAGGGCTGGACGCAGGAGTATTTGGCCCAACTTCTTGACCGGACACCGCGCTCCATCATGTATATGGAGAACCGGGGCCAGCACCCCAGCTTGAACATTCTTTTCAAAATCGCCACGCTGTTAGAAATTTCTATTGACCAGTTCTTCTTTCCGGCCCAATGCGATATGGAGAACGAGCGCCGGAAACACATTGATCGGATGCTGGGCAGCATGGATGAAAGAGAATTAGCCATTATGGAGGCAACGGCAGAGGGTATTGTAAAGTCCAGAGAAGTGGAGGCCAGATAAGCGGCCCCCACTTCTCCTTTGCTATCGGAGTTTCCTCCGCACAGTTTCCACCTGCGCCGCTACCTGGGACAGATCATCCTCGGTCAATTCCCTGCGGCCCAAAGTAGCCTTGTATTCCAGGTAATTGCTCATGTGTTCAAGCAGCGTTTCCGCCATATCATCAGGGGTAGCGCACAACTTCACGCTGATCCACTCTTGACAACAGGCATCCCATTCCAGTATCGTATAGCCGTGGGAGGTCGAAACAACTTCGTATACTCCCTCTGCAAGAAAGGGTCGGAACACATCCAGCACCTTATCAAACGTCAGCATTAAATCTCCCCCTAAACATAAATCAGATCAGCCATAATGATTTCTTCCACCCTGGCCCTGCAATTATTCACCAGCCCTACCCACGCCAGTTGGTCATGGGCTTTCAGTTCCTCGGTCACGCCAGCGGCCTCCATCATCTGCGGGAGCATTCTGTCCATCCACTCCTGGGCGGTATCGTCAATATCCAGCAGGTGAGCGGTGAGTTTGCCGCTACCCGCCAGTTCCCGCCACAGGTCATGCTTGTACTGCTTCAAGTAGCTGTGCCGCAGACTGCCGTATTTGCCCACCGTCCTGACCGGCTCCGGCTCGTCCGCTACCAGATTAGGGATATAATAATCTCCTACACGAATATAAGTCAATTCCATAGTGACAATCTCCTTTCGCATTCTCAAACTGCTGCACTGGCCTGTGCCGCCCTCTGCGGTTCCTTCCGGGGCAGCTTGCCCACGGGGGTATAAACGCCCTTTGCCATATCCTCGGCCCGGATAGCGTCCCTTTTCGCGTCCATTTCAGCCTTTTTCGCCGCCTTGATTTTATCCTCATACCGTTTTTGCGCTCCACTGGCCTTGCGCTGAAGATAGGCCCGATGCAACTTTTCCCGGCGTTCCTCCTTCTGCCGAAGGACCTCCAATTCCTCCTGGGTCGGCTCCGCCGCTTTCAAGGTGGGCGGGATGTACTTTCCAACGAAATTGAAGTAGATTTCTACCTCCTGCCCGGTGTCCTGACGGCCCTTCTGGTCACGCTCATGGACAAGAATTTTCTCGACAAATTCATTGAGCATGGTCCTGGTCATGGTGTCAAAATCCTGGTATTTGTCAATCATGGCAATGAATTTCTCGGCAGACCGTTTGCCCTGGTCGTAGCCCTTGACGGACTTCTCCAACTCGGTGATCTCCTTGGAAAGCACCTCCTGCTCCTTGGCGTACCGTGCGTCCAGGGCGGCATACCGGGCATCCAGCAGACGGCCCAGGGCGTTGTCCTCGTAAATCTTACACATGAGCCGTTCTAACTCTCCGGCCCGCTTCTGCGCCGCCGCCAGCCTGCGCCGCTTCTTCTTGATGTCGCTGTCCTGCTGGTTGACCTGGGCTTCCTGGACGGTGCGGATGAACGCCGCCCGGTCGGTCTTGGCGTAGTCAGCTATGGCGTGGAGCGTATCAGAGACAAGGGAGAGGACTACCTTTTCCGCTATGCGGTGCTGGGTGGGGCAGAGGGTTCCCACGGGGACTTTGCTGTACTGGGAGCAAGTGTACTGTGAAACCCGCTTGCCGTTGTTGACACGGTGGACGTACATCTTGCCGCCGCAGTCGGCGCAATAGAGAAGCCCGGTCAGCGGTGCGGCCTCGCCCCAGCCGTCAGGGTAGCGGCGGACATTGGCGCGGATGCGCTGGACGTTATCATACATTTCCTGCGTGATGATCGGCTCGTGGGTGTTCTCGAAAATCGTCCACTCGCTTTCATCAACATAGTGACTTTTCTTGTCCTTAAAATGCTTCTGCGTCTTGAAATTGACCGTATGGCCTAAGTATTCCCGCTTTTTCAGAATGTTGACGATGGTGGACGATCCCCAGCCGTAAATGTCCTTGATGGCTCGATTCTGGTTCACGCCCTCGCCATACCGGGCAAGGTGGACGGAGGGGATTTCGATTTTCTCCTGGGACAGCCGGGAGGAAATTTGATAAGGGCCATAGCCCTCCAGTGTCATGGCGAAGATGCGCCGGACGATGGCGGCAGCTTCCTCGTCCACAATCCAGTTCTCCCGCTTCTCGTCCCACAGGTAGCCGTAAATGACGGTTCCGGTCATGTGCTTGCCGCTCATGCCCTTTGCCTTGAACACGGATTTTATCTTTCTGCTGGTATCACGGGCATAAAACTCATACATGATGTTCAGAAACGGGGTGAAGTCATTTTCTCCGTTCTGGCTGTCCACGCCGTCATTGATGGCAATGAGGCGGACACCACGCTGGCGAAGGATTTCCATGATCTGACCGACTTTGAGATAGTCCCGCCCCAGGCGGCCCATGTCCTTGACGATGATGGCCTCCACGTTCCCGGCCTCGACTTCCTCCATCATGGCGGTGAAGCCGGGGCGGTCGAAGCGGGTCCCAGAGATACCATCGTCCGTGAAGTGTGTCGGATTCGGAAAACCATTCCGGCGGGCATAGTCCTCTAACATGGTTTTTTGGTTACTTATGGAGTTCGATTCACCTTGTAATTCATCGTCACGGCTCAATCTTTCGTACAATGGGGTGATTTTGGTTTTCAGCATTGGCACGTCCTCCTTCAATGAAAAATGCTCTAAGAGCTTCTACTTCTTTACCGAAAAATCGGATAAACAAGTCTCTTAGAGCATAAATCACCAGGTGCCAGCCGCTCTTTCAAATAAGAGTAGAGCTTTTTATAATCAGTCAGCTCCTCGTAGTCGATGTCCTCAAAGTTAATAGAGCTGATTTGCCGCTCTTCCACGCCGTGCTGCTTCAGCCAATCCTGATAGAGCTCCAGCAGGGTGGACTTGCCGCAGCGCCGGATACCGGTGACGATTTTTTCAGCTGTTTATCCCGAAGGGCGATTAGTTTATTTAGGTACTCTGTCCGTTGCACAAGCATGAGAACACCTCCTATCACAGTATCCCCAGCATACACGAAAGGCATCAAAAAATCAAGAGTTTTAGGAATAGAATCCTAAAACTTTTGAAAAACCGACACTTTTCGGAATATAGTGCTTTTTGTTCAATGCTCCAGTAACTCAAACTCGTCCATCGGGAGGTCCTATGTCAGCTCTCTAACCAACAGGGGTACTGCACCAAACGGGGGCTGCCTTTGGAGCCAGAACACTGTCTGCAACATCCTCCTGCCTCGACCCGCGGATCATCTCTCCAAGATGAAGATGGCAAAGCTCCCCCCATTTTACAACCCAGCAGTCCTCCGGTAAAATAATAGCATTATTTTACCAAAAGAGGAGGATAATCCCATGGGGAGAAGACTAGAGCCAGGGCATTTAGCCGCCTTCCAGCGGCGGCTTTTAGAGGAGGAGCGGGAGGCAGCCACCATCGAGAAGTACCTGCGGGAGGTGGGGGTCTTTGCGGCGTGGGCCGGAAGCGAACCGGTGACCAAGGAGCTGGCCTGCCGGTGGAAGGAGCGGTTGGCTGCCAGCGGCTGCCAGCCGGCCACCATCAACGGGAAGCTGGCGGCGCTGAACAAATTCTTTGCCTTTCTGGGCTGGATAGACTGCCAGGTGAAATATCTGAAGGTGCAGCGAAGGATGTTCCGCAGCAGCGGCCGGGAGCTGAGCCGGAAGGACTATACCTGCCTGGTGGAGACCGCCAGGGCGCTGGGGCGAGAGCGGCTGGCCCTTCTCATCGAGACCATCTGCGCCACAGGGATACGGGTGAGCGAGGTGCGGTACATCACAGTGGAGGCGGCCCAAAAGGGACAGACAGAGATTGCCCTGAAGGGAAAGCTGCGGACCATCCTGCTGCCGGGGAAGCTGTGTCGGAAACTTATAAAATATGCCAGAAAAAGAAAAATCGCCGCTGGGGAGATTTTTCTCACCAGAAGCGGTAAAGGGCTGAGCAGGCGGCAGACATGGGCGGAGATGAAGGCCCTCTGCGCCAAGGCGGGGGTGGAGCGGAGCAAGGTCTTTCCCCACAACCTCCGGCACTTGTTTGCCAGGAGCTTCTACCGGGCCTGCCGGGATGTGGTGAAGCTGGCGGATGTGCTGGGGCACTCCAATATTGAGACCACCCGCATCTACCTCATCTCCACCGGGGCGGAGCACGCCCGGCAGCTGGAACGGCTGGGGCTGGTCTCTTAGCCAAAATTAAACAGAACGCTTAGAAAGTCACAATCTCTAACAAAAAATGGATAGATTGGGGGGCTTTCAATGCAAACCAAAAAAGGTCAAAGCGGAAAAAATTCCCTCTGGCCTCATTTCACGCGCGAAAAATAAACCCAAGCCTTGCAATCTCGCATAAACTGTGATAAACTGTTACCAGTCTATACGGGATTTTGGCGGAAGGCGTTTCTTTTTACCTTTTGTTTTATTCAAAATAAGCGTTCTGACAAAAAGGAGGGGGTTCCATGCCGAGGGCAAGACAGCACATTCTGGTTGAGCAGCGACCAGTGCGGCAGTATCGGGCGAGCGAGGGAACTCCCATCACCTTGGAGAAGATTGAGCAGTTTCTCATACACTACGAGAACCTGGAACGAAGCGAGGGGACGATTAAGTTCTACCGGAGAAAGCTGCTGCGGTTCTACCAGGACCTGCCGGAGGACAAGCGGATTCGCTATGGCTTTTTGGAGAAATGGCGGGAAGCCCTTCTGAAGGAGTACAAGCCAGCTTCAGTAAATGCCTTTCTTTCGGCAGTGAATGCCTTCCTGGACTACATCGGCCACCGGGAGTATCAGCTGGTGGGACAGCTGCGGGAGGAAAAGCCACCCCAGCCGGAGCTATCCAGGGCGGAGTATCTGCATCTTTTACACACAGCAAAGGCCCTGGGGAACGAGAAGGTCTATTTGCTCATTAAGCTGTTCGCCTGCACCGGGCTTTTTGCCAAGGAGCTGCCCAACCTGACGGTGGAGGCGCTCCGGGAGGGGAAGGTCCTCTGCTATCAGAACCGCGTCAAGCAAATTGTTACCATTCCGGCCTGTATCCAGAAGGAGCTGCTAAGTTTTACAGAGCGAAATGGGATTGCCTCTGGGCCGGTTTTTCGGACCCGGAGCGGGCGAGCCATTAACCGGACTTATGTCCCTATCCTGATGAAGCCTGTTTGCGAGGCGGCGCGAATCCCCGACGGCCGGGCGAATCCCCAGGCGCTGCGCAAGCTGTATCTTTCCACAAGGGCTGGGATTGAAAGCAACATCGCTCTGCTGGTGGAGCAGGCCATGGAGCGGATGATGGAGCAGGAGCAGCTCTCCATTGGGTGGGACGGAGATTACTAAATGAGGTGAAAGTGGTTGCAGCAGGAGCAAAAAATCTTACGCCGGCTGGCAATTCTTTTGCTGGCGGGATATCTGGCAGCTGTGGTGCTTTTCTATTTTCTGGCTGGAGAGCAGCTACATCTGCGAGAATCTAGGGGAAATATTGATGTCCTTCCAGCGGAGAAAGGCACGATGGAGCTGACAGCAGGATGTGTGGTAGAGCAGCGCTTTACTACTAAGGTTCAACGTTTGGAGGAAATCAGCGTCCAATGGGGGACCTATTACCGGCAGAACGCTGGGATGGTTCTGGTGGAGCTATGGGATTTGCAAAACAACTGTCCGCTCTTATCCCAAAACTTTGATGCTGCAACCGTCACCGAAGGTGGTTTTACTACCTTGACCACAAAGGAAGCAATAGAGGGACTGCATCAGCGCCCCCTTGCTTTGCGGGTCACATCAATAGATGGCCAGCTGGGGACTTCTCCTTCTCCACTGATGAACAATGGAGAACATGAGGGGGAGTGGGAACTTTTTATAGACGGAATTTCGACCCCAGGGACCCTCTGCTTCGCCGCCAGGGGAACAGATTATATTTGGACAGGACTCCATTATTGGGAATTTGCTGCCGCTGGGTTGGGACTGCTGCTGCTTTTCTTGGCAGGGGTTTGGTACCACGTTAAAAAGGGAAGGCGGAGTTATGTCATCAACGCCATTATTGCAATGGATAAATATCGTTTCCTCATCCGGCAGCTGGTGGTCCGGGATTTTAAAACGAAATATAAGCGTTCCGTCCTTGGTGTGTTTTGGAGTTTTCTAAATCCGCTGCTGACTATGTGCGTTCAGTATTTTGTATTTTCAATGATTTTCAAAAGTGATATTCCCTATTATGCAGTATATCTTTTAATCGGAATTGTGACATTTAATTTCTTCTCTGAAGCCTGTGGAATGGCTTTGAGTTCGATTGTAGGAAATGCTCCATTGATCACCAAGGTTTATATGCCAAAGTATATCTACCCCTTGACCCGGGTGATGTCCTCGATCATCAATCTTGGTATCTCCTTAATTCCGCTGTTCCTTGTTTCAATATTGACAGGGGTTCCGTTCAAGAAATCAGTTGTTTTAAGCCTTTATTTTCTGTGGTGCATTATTATTTTTAGTTTAGGTTTGGGACTTTTCCTATCCACTTCGATGGTGTTTTTCCGGGATACGCAGTTTTTATGGGGTGTTCTTAGCATGATCTGGATGTACGCAACCCCCATCTTCTATCCAGAAAGCATTTTACCAGATAATTTTAAGCTTATTTTGAAAATAAATCCTCTTTATCACTTTCTAAAAAATATCCGTATCTGTATTTTGGATGGTATTTCTCCGGAACCTGTAGCTTACGTCGGATGCATCTTAATAGCTCTACTTGCGCTGGTGATTGGATCGTTGGTTTTCTGGAAGAACCAAGATCGTTTCCTTCTGTATTTGTAAGGGGATGCTTATGAACAACACAATGATTGAAGTTAGCGATGTAACCATGCGGTTTCGGATGAATGCAGACAAGATAATGTCACTGAAGGAATTTGTGACCGCAGCCCTTCGGGGGAAGCTGGAATACCAAGATTTTACCGCTTTGGACCATGTCTCCTTTGAAGTGAAAAAAGGAGAGACGTTTGGCTTAATAGGGCGAAATGGGGCTGGGAAAAGCACCATTTTAAAGGTGATTTCCGGAATATTAAAACCAACATCTGGAAGTGTAACTTGTTATGGAAATGTTGTCCCTATGCTGGAACTTGGTTCCGGGTTCGACTTTGACCTGACAGGCCGGGAAAATATTTTTCTGAACGGAGCGATTTTGGGCTACAGCGAAAAATTTCTGCGGGAAAAGTACAATGAAATTGTGGAGTTTTCTGAGTTGGGAGAGTTCATTGATGCTCCTATTCGAAACTACTCCTCTGGGATGCTGGCACGATTGGCGTTTTCAGTGGCCACAGTGGTGAAGCCAGAGATTCTTATTGTAGATGAAATTCTGTCGGTGGGGGATGCAGCCTTTCAGGAAAAGAGTCGGAAACGGATGCTGGAGCTGATGGGAGGTGGGACTACAGTGTTGTTTGTTTCCCATAGTATCCAACAAGTGAGGGAGATGTGTTCCCGTGTTCTCTGGTTAGAGCAAGGAAAAGTTAAAATGCTAGAAACGGTGGAAGATGTTTGCAACGCTTATGAGATTTGAGTGTTGTAATATGGATGGATATTTGCTATTGAGTGGATAGAGGACCATAGAATGCTATTGGTTTATAAAAACATTCACAAGGAATCCCCAAGATGTTCTGAAAAATTTAAGAAAAAGCGAAAAAGGGTTTGCTGTTTCTGCGAGAAATGGGCTTCTGGAGGAATTGAGTCCTTCATTTGTAATGTGCTTACCCGAATAGATTTGGAACAACTCCAAGTGGATATTGTATCGTCTAGTATTGAAAAAAGTATATTTACACCTATACTTCAAGAAAAAGGGATTCGCTTTTTTGAATTATCTGGTAACTCCAAAAGGTCCAGAAATAATCACCACTATTTAAGAAAATTAATGGAAGAACACAATTATGATGTGTTCCATTTAAATGCTTTCCAGGGATTATCTTTAAGCTATCTTAATATCGCGCAACAGACTGGCGTGCCAATACGAATTGCTCATAGCCATAATACATCCCTTAGAAGAAGTTTAACAAAGCCAATTAAAATGATGCTTCATACCTGTGCAAAGAAAATATATACTTCAGCTGCAACAGAATTATGGGCATGTTCTCACAATGCGGCAGAATTTCTATTTGAAAGACAAGTTCTAGCCCATCAGGGTTTTAATTTTATCCCTAATGGAATCGATACTCAGCGTTTTCGATTTAATGTTGAAATGCGAGAAAAGATGCGTAAGGAACTTGGACTAGGAGAAGCATTTGTTATTGGAAATGTTGGGCGTTTATGTTATCAAAAAAATCAAATATTTTTGCTAGATGTATTTGCAGAACTTCTAAAATCGAATCCAAAAGGTCGGTTGTTGTTGGTAGGAGATGGGGAAGATAGACGATATCTTGAAGAAAAAGCGCATCGTTTGGATATCTTTGATAAGGTGATCTTCTTTGGCTTAGCTGAACACATAGAACACTTATTGTGGGCAATGGATATTTTTGTGTTGCCCTCGCATTTTGAAGGACTTCCTGTTGTAGGTGTTGAGGCTCAAGCGTCTGGACTTCCATGTGTTTTCTCAGATACAGTTGCCAGAGAATGTGAATTGATTAACTCAACAAAATTTCTTTCACTTTCGTCGTCTCACTCTATATGGTCCAAAGTGATTTTACATGCTAGAGCCCAGACAAACCGAATAGAAGCTTCCGATATAGTAAAAGCCGTTGGTTTTGATATTGGGACAATCGCAAAACAAATCGAATCAAGCTATTTAGGAATTCGTTGTTGCTCTAATATTGGGGAATAATTTATAGAATATAGAAACGACAAATATTTCTCTATAATTTAAAAGCAAATAAGTTATCAGGGAAGACAGGAGAACTGATGAAAATGAAGGTAGTGATACTTGCTGGTGGCTTTGGCACGAGAATTTCTGAGGAAAGCGTATTAAAGCCAAAACCAATGGTGGAAATTGGGGGAAGACCGATACTTTGGCATATTATGAAAGGGTATGCAAACTATGGATATACAGATTTTATTATCTGTGCAGGATACAAGCAGGAGGTGATCAAACAGTATTTTTTTGACTACTATTTGCACAATTCGGATATCACTTTTGATTTGACAGATAATAGTATGCAGATACTAAACAGTTATGCTGAGCCGTGGACAGTTACGGTTGTGGATACGGGATTAAATACCATGACAGGCGGAAGGATCAAACGTGTCCGTAACTATATAAATGGAGAACCTTTCATGTTGACTTATGGAGATGGTGTATCAAATATTGATTTCCGTACCCTTGAAGCGTTTCACCACTCACATGGAAAAATGGTGACAATATCTAGCTATAATGTTGGACAACAATTTGGAGTCCTTGATGTCTCTCAATCAGGTTCTGTTTTAGGATTCCGAGAAAAACAGCAGCAAGATGGAAGTTTGATCAATATTGGATTTATGGTATGTCAACCAGAGGTTTTTGATGTAATCGAAGGCGATGAAACAGTTTTTGAAAAAAAACCATTGGAAACACTTGCAAAAGAAAAGCAGCTTCAGAGCAAATATCATGACGGTTTTTGGAAGTGTATGGACACTGCAAGGGATAAAAAAATCTTAGAGGAACTTTGGGGTAGCGGACAAGCCCCCTGGAAAGTGTGGCTAGACTGATGGAATACATAGATTTTGATTTTTTCAAAGGTAAACGGGTTTTTATTACAGGTCATACTGGATTTAAGGGGTCTTGGTTGTGTCGCATCTTATTATTGGCAGGTGCAGAGGTAACCGGCTATAGTTTGGAGCCGCCTACTTACCCAAATCTTTTTTCAATGGCAGGATTGGAAAAGCAAATAGATTCTATCATTGGGGATGTTCGCAATTTATCTGCACTAAGAACCGCGTTTGAAACAGCTCGGCCAGAAATCGTGTTGCACTTAGCCGCTCAGCCCATTGTCCGCGATAGCTATAAAACTCCGGTATATACATATGAAACCAATATGATGGGGACAGTGCATATTTTGGAATGTATTCGTCAAAGCAATTGCGTAAAGAGCTTCTTAAATATAACCACAGATAAAGTATATCATAATAACGAGTGGATTTGGGGCTATCGGGAGGATGAGCCGTTGGATGGCTATGATCCCTATTCCAACTCGAAGTCCTGTTCAGAATTGGTTACTCATAGCTACCAAAGAAGTTTCTTTATTGATAGGCAGATCGCTATTTCCACAGCCCGGGCAGGAAATGTTATTGGTGGCGGTGACTTTGCAAAGGACAGAATAATTCCAGACTGTGTCCGGGCTGTGACAAACAACGAATCTATCATCGTGCGAAACCCATATTCTATTCGGCCATATCAGCATGTGTTAGAACCATTGTTTGCCTATCTTATGATTATTCAACATCAGTATAAAAATCCACTTTTAGCCGGTTGGTACAATGTAGGTCCCGATGAATGTGACTGTGTAACAACCGGGGAACTTGTAGATATGTTCTGTAGTAGTTGGGGGCATGGGACAGAATGGATCAATAAATCTGAACCTGGTGCTCCCCACGAGGCAAATTTTTTGAAATTAGATTGTGCAAAGCTAAAAACTGCACTTGGTTGGAGACCGCATTGGTGTGTAAGAGAAGCCATAGAAAAAACCGTAGAGTGGACAAAGGTTTGGCTTTCTGGCGGGAATATTCCGGAGGAAATGGACAGGGAGATTCGAGCCTATGTGTGTTAAGCGAGCCGTAGTAATTACAGGGGCAGATGGTTTTATAGGAAGTCACCTTACAAGATATTTTATTGAGCAAAGTATAGATGTTTACGCCATTGTTGTACAGGACAGTCCAAATCGACACCGAATTGATAATATTCCTGGCATACATATGGTTGAGGGAGATCTGAAAAATTATAGCTCCATTGAAAAACAACTCCCTAAAAATCCTTCTGCTTTTTTTCACCTTGCGTGGAATGGTGTATCTCCTGAAACAAGAAACTCCATAGAAATTCAACAACCAAATTTAAATTTATGTATGGATGCGGTGCGACTGGCAGCATCAGTGGGTGCACAGAGATTCATTCTTCCAGGTTCTACAATGGAGTATGCATACTGTGGGCAAAAAATCAATGCAAATGCATTACCATCTCCCCAAAACGCCTATGGAACAGTAAAAATTGAAGCCCGCTACCTATGCGCCTCAATGTGTGAAGACTTAGATATCCCTTATATTTACGTTGTAATTTCTGGAATCTATAGCGAGAATCGACAAGATAACAATGTGATTTTCTACACGATCGATAAACTTTTGAAAGGCGAACGGCCTATCTATACAAAGTTGGAACAATTATGGGACTATGTCCATATTGATGACTTGGTCAAAGCGCTATACCTTATTGCATTTAAGGGAAAGAGTGGCGCATTTTACAGTATTGGGCATGGGGATAATTGGCCGTTATCCAACTATATTTATCAAATAAGAGATTTCATTGATCCTACACTTCCGCTGGGAATTGGTGAACTGCCTTATAAAAATGGATTTCCTCCTAGCTCTTGTGTAGACTTAACGGCCATTAGGATGGATACAGGGTTTGAACCACAAATTCCATTTAATATTGGAATTAAAGCAGTGATAAAAGCTATTGCAGAAGACAAACTGAATGAAAGCGTAGGAGATATTGGTGTCTAAATCAAAAATCAAGATATATGTGACTTGTTTCAATAACAAAATAATGATCCCTGATAACGATCTGTTTGAGCTGGTTCAAGGGGGAGCGGCAAATTCAAAGCAACATCTTCCTGGTATGCTCCACGATGATACAGGGAAAAATATTTCTGAGTTGAATCCCAGATTTAATGATGCAGCGACAATATATTGGGCTTGGCAGAATTTTGATAACGACTACTATGGTTTTTTTCAATATAGACGGTTTTTATCGTTTAATGCAGATATTCTTAAGAAGAACCATTATGAATATCAATATGATACTAATGATGAAAAAGCATTTGCGGAGATGCATCTGCTAGATGCAGAAAAAATGCGGGATTTTATTGAACGATATGATGTGATTACCTGTAATTATTTACAGTATGATAAAAACTACTACAGTTTGTATCAGCAATTTTGCGAAGTTCCTTACCAGCATGAGAAAGATTTGAATCTACTTATTGAAGTAATTCAACAAAGATCTCCAGAGTTTATGCCGGCTGTACGAAAATACCTTTTTGAAGATGGAAAAGGATATTTTGCAAACCTATTTATAATGCGAAAAAAATATTTTCGAAAGCTATGTGAGTGGATGTTTGATATACTCTTTGAGTTCGATAGAAGGATGGACTACACAGGCTACTCTTTTGGTGAAAAAAGAATTCCTGGCTACTGCTCAGAGCGGCTTTTGGGAATATTCTATACATATTTGCAAATGAATGATGAATCATGTAGGTTTGGTACATTGCAAAAATGCTTTTTCAAAACTACCCGCGAACAGCCGCTGGATCCCATGTTCATGGAAACTAAATGCACAGTGCCTATTGTGCTTTCCGCTAGCAAACAGTCTTTGCCCTATTGCAATGTTACAGTGCAATCCATCCTTGACCATGCTTCGCCAGATTATTTTTATGATATTGTTATCCTACACGAAGAAATCGCTCCCTACACAATGAAACGATTTATTGGAACAACAGATGCTAAGAATTGCTCCATTCGCTTTGCGAATATCTCCTCTTATTTCGTAGGAAGTGTAGTTCGGGAAAATGGAGATATATCCAAGGAGGAATGCTATCGTTTTGTGCTGTGTGATGTCATGCGTCAGTACAATAAGGTAGTCTGCTTAGACAGTGGAGTTATTGTTTTAAGGGATATAGCGGATTTAATGCAGATTGAAATGGATGGCTACGTTTTAGCTGCAGTTCAGGGAGCAAACAAGACTCATTTAGAAGGAGATGGTCAAAGAACACTTAAAAAAGGATATTTTGCCAGTGCTCCACAGGAGCAATTTCTGACAGATATACTAGTTTACAGTGTAGAAGAATTTAATCGGCTGGCTGACTGGAAAGGTATGCTCAAGGCCGCTGAAGAACAGCGGGGATCGTCTATTCAGACCGTTTTAAACCGTGTTGCGCAAGGTCATATAAAACAGCTTGACCCGATGTGGAATATTACATCGGAGAATATTGGACAGGCATGGCAACAGTGTGGGGTGGTCCGGTATACCGGTCCTCGAAAGCCGTGGAACGACCCTGAGATAAGTTTTGGGGACGTATTTTGGGAAACAGCAAAAAGGGTGCCGCTATACAGCGATATAGTGGCCAGGCAACGGCTGAGAAAATTTGATCGCTATTTTCCGGGGTATGTATTGGAAACGGATAAGGGTTTGGTAAAGGAACAAAACGAGAATGGACAACGTGGAAAGAGTGATAGCAGAAAAGACAAATCTGGGCTGTTTTTAAAACACCAGCCACTACGGCCTTGGGAATATGTTTTGGAAGAAACAGCCTTTCCGGATACAGGTTTAACACCAGCTTTTGAGGAAAATAATGTTGCGATAGGATTGCTTAGCAGCGCGTACTACCTTCCCTATTTGGCGGTTACGATTCAATCAATTATTGAGAATGGGGAACCTGATAAAAACTATGACATAATCATTTTAACAGATGGGGTTCCCAAAGTGCGCCAAAAAAAGCTAAAACGTGTGGCAGATGGTTATACAAATGTTTCTGTCCGCTTTTCGGATGTTTCCCAACATCTAGCTCTGCTGAATGGTACACAGTTGCCCCAATACGCCAAGCTGATTTACTGCCGGGTTTGGATGGCTCATATCCTGAAAAATTATGATCAGATTATCTGTGTAGACAGCGATATGGTTGTGATGACCGACATTGGTGTTTTTGCAAATTATGATTTTGGAGAGGATTTTGTTCTTGCCGCTCATGAATGGTGCTATGGAGATTATGGGGATGAGCTAGGCTTGGATGACTGTATAAAAACTGCTATAAATGCGGGTTTTATGGTGTTAAATTTGAAAAAGGTGCGAGAGGTTTATCCCGCTATCATGTTAATTGCACTATGCAATGCTAGGTCCTGGAAATATATGGATCAAGATATTTTGAACATCCTATTTCAAGGGAAAATAAGGTATCTCGACTATGATTGGAATTACAGAGTAGATCATGATGTGTTTCTTACTTCCGTACAGTTCATTCAAAGTAAATATAATCCCTGTTATAAAGTTTTATCACCGAAAATCCTTCATTTCGCTGGTTTGGCAAAGCCATGGAATATTCCTGGGGTAAAATATGAAAATGAATTTTGGAATATAGCAGAGAGGTCAATATTTTACCGCGAGATAATGGTTGCCCAAATGGCGGTTACCAATCCCACAGCAGTTGTTGCCCAGCCAGAACGATTGTTGCGGATAGATCATCCTGCACGTAAATACCTGGATCCACTGCTCCCAAAGGGAACAAAAAGAAGAGAGTTTATTAAGAAAATAGTGCGCTTTTTCAAACAATAAATAAAAAGTTGGGATGAAAAAAGCATGAATGACACCTTAACAAGTTTTTTACGATCGTGGTCAGTAGTAGACAGTAAAGTGACTCCTACAAAGGAACTGATGGATTGGATTTTCCAACGCATTGCCAGCACGGAAGTAGTAATACATAGAATCTCCTTGGAACAGTGCGTACCGTGGTTTTACGATCCAATTGAGGGCTGCATCCGTAACGAGAACCGTAGCTTCTTTAGCATTGCTGGTTTTAAGAGCCAGGAATTTGAGCAACCCATAATCCTCCAGCAAGAGATTGGCTACCTGGGCATCCTGTGCAAGGAGATTAGTGGTGTCATGCACTTTCTCATGCAGGCCAAAATCGAGCCGGGAAATGTGAACTGCGTCCAACTTTCACCTACTATCCAGGCAACTAAAAGCAATTTTACCCAAAAGCACGGTGGAAGAAAACCGCCTTATCTGGACTATTTTTTGAACGCCTCCAAGTACGAAGTTGTGGTAGATCAGATCCAGTCGGAGCAATCTTCACGATTTTACAAGAAGCGCAATCGAAATATTATCCTTCGGGTGGAAGAGGATATACCAATTCTGCCCAGCCACCGCTGGATGACACTTGGACAAATCAAACGGCTTATGCGGGAGGATAATTTAGTGAATATGGATACACGAACAGTATTGTCTTGTATCCCGTTTTCCAAACTGTGCTTGTTCCCAGAAGAGCTACTGGATTTATCAGAAGATTTCAAGGATAAAGCTTTATTTCGCTCAATATTTCTTGGTGAAAAAGCAAATTATCTTCCGCATGTCTTTGAGTATATCAATAATCAAAAAATGTTTGCAAATGATGAACCTAAGCTAGTCCCATTAAGTGAATTAAAAACTTGGAAGATGCAAGACGAGGAATTTGTGTGTATTCATCCTTATCCCTTTAAGGTGGTGTTTTGTGATATCACGATTGAGGGTAGGGAGGTTCATCAATGGACGCAACCTTTATTTGAAGCTAATGGTATTGCTACTTTTGGCCTTATTTGCTGTGAGGAGGCTGGGCGGCTGAAATTCCTTGTTCGGGCATCTCCTGAGGCAGGTTGCTTTGATAGCTTAGAATTAGGACCTACTGTGCAGCAGGAGGCCGTGGCTGGATTCCAGGAAGTCGATGAGATTACTCATTTTTTCTGGGACAAGCTTCACACAGGATGTGGGATCTTTTTTGATCATCTTCTTTCTGAGGAGGGAGGCCGGTTTTACCATGAACAGAACCGAAATGTGCTGTTACGGGTAAGAAAAGAGGAATTACCGTCACTCCCCAAGGGATATTTTCTATTGGATTACAAAACACTGAATGAAATGGTGCAAATAAATAATATTTTAAATATTCAGCTGAGAAACCTGCTGTCCTTATTGGAGGTATAACTATGACAATTCGGATCGGCATCATCTGCCCATCCAATATCGCTTACCGGCGCTTTCTTCCTGCGCTGAAAAAATGCAAAAATTTCACTTATGCGGGTGTGGCCTGTGCTACGGCAAGGGAATGGTCCGGAGGAGATACCGCTGAAAACGACTCCTATATTCTGCTTCAGGAGAGGGAAAAAGCAGAGCGCTTTGCTAAAGAATATGGTGGAAAAGTATTTGATGGATACGAGACATTGCTAAATTCGCCAGAAATAGATGCGATTTATTTGCCTCTGCCCCCTGCGCTTCATTTCAAATGGGCACAAAGGGCACTGGAAAAAGGTAAACATGTTTTTGTAGAAAAACCTAGCACTACCTGTGCATTGGATACAGGCAGATTGGTAGAATTGGCAAAAGATAAGGGATTGGCTCTTCACGAAAACTATATGTTTATCTATCACCGACAGATTGGAGAAATTCAAAAACTAATCGCATCTGGTGAATTAGGTGCATTGAGGCTGATTCGAGCATCCTTTGGTTTCCCATTTCGGGGGGCAAGTGACTTCCGGTACAACAAAGCGCTGGGCGGTGGGGCCCTATTGGATTGCGGTGGATACACCCTACGGTTAGCGCGGTTCCTACTGGGGAACACAGCAAAACTTGTGGATGGCCATCTTGTTGAGGATGAGCAGTTCGGTGTGGACCTTTATGGCAACGCAGTTCTTCGCAATGAGGCGGGTCTCACCGCCCACATAGCTTTTGGTATGGATAACAGTTATCAATGTCAATTAGAGATATGGGGAAGCAAGGGCCGCCTACTGGCAGACCGCATATTTACCCCTCCGGCAGATTTTTCACCGAAACTTGTAATGGAAACGGGCGAGGGCGTCCATGAGATTACAGTGGAACCGGATGATCAGTTTTATCGCTCCCTTCAAGTTTTTGCCCGATGTGTACTAGAATCTCATTTCCAACAGCAAAGATATGAGGATATTCTGCAGCAAATCGAACTGGTTACTCAATTGGAACAAATTAAATGAGGTGTTGATTCGTGAAAATATCAGAACTGCAACTACCCGGCGTCAAAATTTTGGAACCACAATATTTTGAGGATTTTCGTGGCTATTATTGTGAAACATATTCCAAGCGTACATTAGCCGAGTATGGAATTAAAACAATATTTGTCCAGGATAACCACAGTTTATCGTTAAAAAAGGGGACCATTCGCGGAATCCATTTTCAAAACAATCCAAAACCGCAAGTAAAGCTTGTCCGTTGTACCAAGGGCCGTGTTATGGATTATGTAGTCGATCTTCGGAGAGACTCGCCCACTTTCAAAAAGTGGATTAGCGTTGAGTTGACCGAGGAAAATCACAGGCAAATTTGGATCCCTTCCGGCTTTGGTCATGCCTTTATTACATTGCAAGATGATTGCGAAGTACAGTACAAGGTGGATGAGCTGTATTATCCAGAATTAGATCGAGCAATTGCTTGGAACGATCCAGAAATCGCAATCGACTGGGGAACCCAGGAACCGATTATTTCTCAAAAGGATATCAAGGCTCCAACATTAGCGATGAGTGATGTAAATTTTACAATGGAGACGAACAGATGAAAAAGGTAATTATCTCTGGTGCATCGGGCTTCATAGGTCAAGCGCTTGCGGAAGCATTATTGGCTGATGGTGTGGAAGTCTATGGTCTTTGTGCGACACCGGAAAAGTTAGGAGAGCTGAAGAAGAATCCACATTTTCATCTAATTCAGATAGAGTTTCAAGAGTATGAACAGCTGGCACAAAAGGTATCTGAACGCGATTTTGATGTGTTTTTTCACTTTGCATGGCAAGGCTATGGAAAAGCAACAAACGACTACCGCGTTCAAATTTCTAATATCAAATATACCTGTGATGCTGCTTATGGAGCAATCGAACTTCGTTGTAAACGGTTTGTTTTTGCCGACTCCAGCCATGAATATTTGAAGTGTCCAAACACCAACGGAGTTGTTAAGGAATGCAGCGTTTATGGATCAGCAAAAAAGTCTGCAAGGCAGATAAGCCAAGTTGTTCTTCATCGTAATGGAGTCGAATTTGTGGGCGTTCTATTCACAAATATTTTTGGTGTAGGCGATCGCTCCGGCCGTTCTACTAATACAATGCTCAAACAGTTAATGAGGGGACAAGATTTAGACTTGATCAAGGGTGACCATTTATATGATTGGACATATATTGATGACTGTGTTGGTGGTATAATTGCAGCGGCAAAGCGAGGGCGCAACTATAAAGTTTATTATGTTGGCAGTAGACAACTGCGCCCATTTCGTGAAATTATTACTGAGGTGCGAGATGTCGTTTGCCCAAAGTCTAAATTGAATTTTGGTATGTATCAAGATAACTCGTGGATTGATTACCAAGACATTGATACATATGCACTTTATAACGATACCGGTTATCTTCCGTCTGCTATTTTTGAAGATAGTATTAAAAAAACAGTGGATTGGCTAAGGAGAATACAAGACTAAAATATTGTTGGAGGGAATTATATTGTACGACATCATTGTTGTAGGAGCGGGGTTTTCTGGCAGTATTTTTGCAAGGCGCTTGGCGGAAGAAAAGAACCAACGAGTATTGTTGGTGGAACAGCGTCCTCACATTGCTGGAAATATGTATGATGAATTAGATGCATACGGGATTCTTGTACAACGTTATGGTCCCCATCTGTTTAGTACGGATAAATATTGGATTGTAGAATTTTTGGAAAAATACGCAGAGCTGGTAGTTCACGAAACCAAGATACTAAGCTTTATTGATGGGAAATATGTCCGTTTGCCTTTTAACTTCCGCACCTTACAGCAATTGGTGACACCTGCAAAAGCTGAGCCGCTGCTGAAAAAATTTCGTAGTGAATTTGAGGGCAAAGATAGGGTGTCCGTTTTTGAGTTAATCGAATACCAAGATGATGACATTCGTAACTATGGGAATCTTCTTTTTGAAAAAGCATATCGTACCTATACTGCTAAAATGTGGGGGATGGCACCGGATCAAATTGACCGAAGCGTATTAAACCGGGCAATGATGTCTTTAGGGTATGATGAGCGCTACCAAAATAAAGATTTCCAATATCTACCTAAATACGGCTTTACAAAGCTCTTTGAACAGATGTTAAACCATCCCAATATTACCGTTTGTCTCAACTGTGACGCTTTAGAGCATATCCAATTGGACTATGAAAAGAGAAACGTGTTGTTTGACGGAAAACTGTACAAACAAATTGTATATACTGGAGCAATTGATGAACTTTTTCAAGAAAGATTTGGGAATCTACCATATCGATCTTTGCACATTGAATACCGTTATGAAAGACACGATAATCGCTTTGCTCTCCCATGTCAAGTCATATCCTATCCTCAAGCTGAGGGATATACAAGGGATACAGAGTATAAACAGATTAACTACCTAGATAATTTGGATACTCCTTATACGGTAATTGCCAGAGAATTTCCGCTCCCTTATAGAAAGCATGCAGAGCGAGGGAATATACCCTATTATCCTGTAATCAATCAGGAAAATTTAGCACGGTTTTCCCGTTATGCCGATGAAGCAAAAAAATTCAGCAATCTTTTTCTATGTGGACGACTGGCTGATTACAAATATTATAATATGGACCTTATTATTGAAAATGCCTTTGAAAAAACAGAGCAACTTTTCAAGAGATTAGGCCTATAAGGAGATATGTTAAGATGAAAGGAATCATTCTTGCAGGAGGATCCGGAACAAGACTTTATCCAATTACAAAGGGAGTTTCTAAGCAAGCTCTGGCAATCTATGACAAACCTATGATATACTACCCTTTATCTATCCTCATGCTTGCGAATATTAAAGAGGTTCTTATTATCTCTACCCCCAGAGATATTTCGGTATTTGAGGATATCCTGGGCGATGGCAGCCAGTTGGGAATGCGGTTCGAGTACGCCGTGCAGCAGGCCCCCAACGGCCTAGCAGAGGCCTTCCTCATCGGTGAAACATTCATCGGCCGGGATAAGGTCGCGCTGGTTTTGGGGGACAACGTTTTCTACGGTGGCAGCTTTTCCACCCTCCTGAAGAAAGCAGCATCCTTGGAGGAGGGCGCGGTGATCTTTGGCTATCCTGTCCATGATCCCAGCCAGTTCGGTGTGGTAGAATTTGATGAGACCGGCAGAGTTCTATCTCTGGAGGAAAAGCCCCAAAAGCCCAAATCAAAATTCGCGGTTCCTGGACTGTATTTCTACGACAACAACGTGGTAGATATCGCCAAAAACATCCAGCCCTCTGCCCGTGGTGAGCTAGAAATCACCGCAGTCAACAACGAGTATCTGAAAAGGGACAAGCTACAGGTTATCCGCTTTTTCCGCGGGATGGCCTGGCTGGACACCGGCACCTATGACGGCCTCCAGGAGGCCTCCCAGTTTGTCAACATCATCCAAAAGCGCCAAGGGCTTTATGTCTCCTGCATTGAGGAGATCGCTTACCGCAGAGGTTTTATCGACCGGGAGCAGCTGCTGAAATTGGCCCAGCCATTGATGAAAACCGAGTACGGACAATACCTACAGACCATTGCGGAGGAAAACAGATGAAAAAGCTATTAGTCACCGGCGGCGCTGGATTTATCGGCTCAAATTTTATCCAATATATACTAGGTAAGCAGCAGGACCTTGTCCTATTGCTTAATCTCGACCTGTTGACCTATGCGGGCAACCTGGAAAATCTGGAGCCGGTGAAGGATGATCCCCGATATCACTTTGTGAAGGGGGATATTCGGGACAAGGCCCTGGTGGAAAAGCTGTTCGTCCAGTACGATTTTGATACCGTTGTCCACTTTGCGGCGGAAAGCCATGTGGACCGCAGTATTGTGGATCCAGAAATTTTCCTCACCACTAATATTATGGGAACTCAGACTCTTTTGGATGCCGCTAAACGCCACTGGAATTTGAAGCCCAATGATAAGCATTCCAGGGAATACCGTCCAGGGGTTCGCTTTCTTCAGGTCTCTACAGATGAAGTCTATGGTGCATTGGACAAGACCGGAATGTTCACGGAATCAACACCACTTGCGCCAAACAGTCCTTACTCTGCCTCTAAAACCAGTGCAGACCTAATCGTCCGTGCATACCATCAGACCTACGGGATGCCGGTGAATATCACCCGCTGCTCCAACAACTACGGCCCCTATCAGTTTCCGGAGAAGCTTATCCCCTTGATGATTCACAACGCTCTGCAGAATAAGTCCCTCCCGGTCTATGGCGACGGGATGCAGATCCGGGACTGGCTCCATGTAAAAGACCACTGTTCCGCTATCGCCACTGTGCTGGAAAAGGGTAGAATGGGGGAAGTGTATAACATTGGTGGCAACAATGAAAAAGCCAACATCGAGATTGTCCGGTTGATCCTGGAAACTCTGGGCAAGCCGGAAAGCCTAATCACTTACGTACAGGACCGTCCCGGCCATGACCGAAGGTATGCCATCGACAACACGAAAATCACCACCCAGTTGGGATGGGCCCCTGCCTATACATTCGAGGAGGGGATAAGAGAGGTGATTCAGTGGTACCTGGATCATCCCGGCTGGGTGGAACGGGTTACCAGCGGGGAATATCAGAAGTACTATGAGAAAATGTATTTGTAGCCAGAGGGGCAATGGCGGATGATTCGAAAAAACCAGATGTTCTTAAACATCCTAAACATGGCCAGTGATTTCTTCCTGATCTTTCTTTCCTACCCCCTGGCTATGTACACCCGCCTGGAGGTGTTAAGGGGCGAAAGCCAGATGCCTCTTCTCTCCCTGCCATACTATATTTTGGCTGGGAGCTGCGCCTTGCTCGCCGTTTTTATCTACTATATCCTGGGAATGTACAGCTCCCAACGCCTTAAACAAAATGGGGGAGAGATTTTTCGCGTCTCTCTGGTAAATGGTATTGTTTCCCTGGGGGCGATGGCCCTTCTATACCTCATCCGTATTGTAGAATTCCCCCGTCTGGCAGTAGTTCTGTTTTGGCTTTTTTCCAGCCTGCTGGTAATCGCAAAACATACCTTTGGCCAAGCTGTCCTGCGCCACTACCGCAGCTTGGGGTATAACCAAAAGCGTATCGCTATTGTTGGTAACGGCCATTTGGCAAAGCAGTATTTGGAAAGTATCCAGGAAAATCCCCAGCTTGGTATTAAGGTTATGGGTTATATCAGCAAAGCTCAGCGCCCGGAGCTGGGGGTTTGCCTGGGCAGCTATGAGGAACTGGAGAAGATACTTGTCCAGCATAAGCCAGATGAACTTATCGTTGCCTTGGAGCCCCACGAGACCCGGTTTATGGAGCCGGTCTTGGCTGCTGCCGATAAGGAAGGCATCCGCCTAAGCCTTATCCCTTTCTATAACGATTATATTCCATCCCACCCAACCATTGAGGTGATTGGTCAGACCCGTCTCATTGATATGCGGGCCACCCCTTTGGATAATCTGGGCTGGGCCAGCCTCAAAAGAGCAATGGATATTGCCGGTTCCCTAGTGCTGATTCTCTTTACCAGCCCCATTATGCTTGCCGCCGCAATCGGTGTAAAGCTCAGCAGTCCCGGCCCCATTTTGTTTTGCCAAGAGCGAGTGGGCAAGAACAAAAAGCCCTTCACCATGCTGAAGTTTCGCAGCATGAGGCAGAACGCAAAGGAAACCACTGCCTGGAGCACCAACAGCGACCCAAGAAAAACCAGGTTCGGCAGCTTTATTCGGAAGTTCAGCATTGATGAGCTGCCCCAGCTGTTCAACGTCCTGGCCGGAGATATGAGCCTAGTGGGTCCCCGCCCGGAACTCCCGTTTCATGTGCGCCACTTTAAGGAGGAGGTGCCTCTCTACCTGGTCCGCCAGCAGGTGAAGCCGGGTATGACTGGCTGGGCCCAGGTAAACGGCCTACGGGGAGACACCAGTATTGAAGCACGGGTGAAATACGATATCTGGTACATCGAAAACTGGAGTTTGGAGCTGGATATCCGAATCCTCCTGAAAACCGCCTTTGGGGGGATGATAAACAACGAAAAACTGCCAGAGAAAAGGGAAGAAGAAAATGCGTGAGCCCATCCGAGTTGCCCAGGTTCTGAACCGCATGGACAGCGGGGGGATTGAATCGGTGGTGATGAATTACTACCGCCATATAGACCGGGAAAAGGTGCAGTTTGATTTCTATTTTTCCCAGGATAGCGTCTTTCCCCAGAAGAGGGAGCTGGAGCGGCTGGGGGCGGGGATTTATCCCATGCCATCTTACAGCAGGCCGCTGGCCTATCACAAGGCCCTCTGCAAGGCCTTCCGGGAAAAGCGGTACCGAATAGTCCACGCCCACCTTAGCACAATGTCGGTATTTGCCCTTTTTGCCGCGTGGCAAGCAGGGGTGCCTGTGCGGATTTGCCACAATCACACAACAGCGTATAAGGGGGAGGGGGCAAAAACCCTCCTGAAATACATACTACGTCCGTGGAACAAGCTGTTCACCACGGACTATTTTGCCTGTGGAGAAGCGGCCGGGCGTTGGATGTATGGGGAGCCCCTTTTGAATTCAGGCAAGGTTGTCATTATGCCCAACGCTATTGATACCGGCAAGTTTACCTTTGACCCCGAAGCCAGAAAACAGCTGAGGGACGAGCTGAAAATCCCCCAAGATAACTTTGTTATCGGCCATGTGGGGAGATTTATGTATCAGAAGAATCACGGTTTTCTCCTCGATGTCTTTGCCGAAGCGCTAAAGAGAGAGCCAGAAGCCAGACTTCTTCTGATAGGGGAGGGGGAGCTGCTGAAAAGCACCCAAGAGAAAAGCAGAGCCTTGAAAATATGGGACAGGGTGATTTTTACCGGGGCCCGCACGGATGTCAACAAGCTCTACAGCGTGATGGATGTTTTCTGTCTCCCCAGCTTCTATGAGGGGATGCCTGTGGTTGCATGGGAAGCCCAGGCCAACGGCCTTCCCTGTGTTTTTTCGGACAGAATCACAAAGGAGGCGGAAAACAGCCCTCGCTGCCAATTCCTAAAGCTGAACCAAGATACAGAAGCATGGGCGGAAGCGCTGTTGAAGGGAAGGGGTAGGGAACTCTGCATAGTCCCAGATATTCGGGGAGCAGCAATGGAGCTGATGGACTTTTACAGTAGAAAAGAGTGCCTCCGGTAATAGAACTTTCCCTCCTTGAAAAAGTCTGTCTTTTCTGTTTCAACCCCAATCTTCTCCCAATTTACGGTTTTGCACCCGTCCCCCTTCGGCAAAGTTTTTTCTCATTCACTACTCTTATATATCCTTTTGCTATAAAACACCTCCTGCTGTAGTTCCGTACTACAACAGGAGGTGTTTTTCAGTCAGGTCTCTCCGGAACCGGGGAGCTCGCTGCGAAACTGCGAGGGGGTCTTGCCAGTGTATTTCTTGAAGAGAACAAAAAAATACTTGATGTTCCGGTGGCCCACCTCTTTGGCGATTTGTTCCACGGTTTGTTCGGTATCCCGCAGGAGCTTACAGGCCTTGTCGATGCGGACGTGCTGGACGGCGTCGTTGATGGACATGCCGGTGGCGGTGCGGAACTGGCGGTTTAGGTAGCTTTGGCTCATCTCCAGCTGCTCTGCAATCATCTGGCTGCAACAGTCGGCGTCGCGGTACAGCTGATAGATTTTCTCCCACACGGCGGAGCAAAGGGAGTCCGCCTGGCGCTGCTGGGAGGCCGCCACCGCCTCGGTGATGGCGGTGAGGCGGGAATCAATGGCCTCCTGGAGGGCATCCAGACTGGTGAGGCTGTCGTCAACAGGGGGAGCCGCTGGCAGCTCGTACTTGAGATAGAGGCGGGTGAGCATTTTGTCCACGTAGTGGATGGCGAAGGAGAAATCCTTGTAGCGGTCCTGGGAGATGCTGCTAAGAAGAAGGAGCCACTGGGCGCGGGCCGCCTGAAGCTGCCCCTTTTTGAGGGCGGCCTCCAGGGCGGATACCACCTCCGGCTGGAATCCGCTGGGTTGGGTGCAATCCGCCAACATCTCCTGGCAGAAGACCCACTGGGTGGGATAGACAAAGGCCAGCTGCGCCAGCTCCTCCAGGGCGGAGAAGGCCTCCAAAAGCTGTTGGCCGGAGTAGCAGGGGAGGCTGACATACACCGGCCCGCCTCCGGCGGAACCCCGGATGGCGGGAAGAAGGTTGTTGCGCCCCTTGTTGGTGCAGGCGGGCAACACAAAGGTGAGTCCCAGCTCGGAATGGGCCACAATGGCGCCGGGGTGAGCCAGCAGCAGGTCGGAAAGCTTTTTGGGGGCATCCGGGGCACAGGCCACCATTACAATAGGGGGCTGAAGGCCCTCCGGAAAGATTCCGGCCTGGAGCTCCTGAAGGCGGCGGCTAGTTTCCAGGGTCTTGTGGCTGGAAAGAAGCTCGTCAAACTTCTCGGTGGAATCCCGGCCATCCAGCGCCACTGTAGTAAGGGCCTGGGAGATGTGGAAGAAGGTGGGGAGGATATAGACAAAGAGGTAGGCGAAAAGAACCAAAAGCACCACGCTGAGAAGGGCAAAGAGGATAAAGACCACCGTCTGGACATGGACCAGGCCAGGGGCGGTGACCTCCAGCTGGAAAGCCTCCAGGTAGTACCAGCCGGTATGCTCCAGCTGGTGGTACACCCAGCAGGAGGTGAGAAAAGGGGAGCGGTCCGGCAGGACGTAGCCGCTTTTGGGATCCTCCAGAAAAGCGGACTGGAAATATTTCCAGTCTGGAAGGGGCAGAGAATCTGCCCCTTCAGCGGGGATAATCGCCTGGCCGTTTGCATCCACAATAAGGTGCCGGTCCTGGGAAAGGGTGCCCAGAAGCTGGCTTTCGTACCAATCGCCGTTAATGTCCAGCAGCATGGCGCTGCGGCCCCGGCTCCCCTGCTCCGAAAAGACGAAGGAATACCAGGTCTTGGAGCCGGAGACACGCTTAAAAGGGGTGAGATAGGGATGATGTTCCGGATGGAGGAGAATCTCCACCGCCTCCTGGTCGTGAAACTGGGCGGCGGGGGCGGAGCCGTAGCTGCTCTCCGAGGTGAAGACGATATCCAGGCTTTCATTATAGACCATAACGTGGTCAATAAAGTTGCTGCTGCTGGCAAAGTTCCCCAGGTCCCGGTGGCCGATGGTCCGTTCCGACCAGGAGAGATTGCCGCTGGTGCGCAGGGTGCGGATGGAGGAGGTGTAGAACATCTGCATAGCGGAGGTGCGGATGTTATCGTTGGAAAGGGCCAGCACCGAGTCCACATAGTTGCCGAAGCTCTCGTTGGCGGCGGCGATACTTTGGAGGGAGGCGGTGCGGAACTGGAAGAAGAGGAAAAGAAAGGCGGCGAGGAAGGAGAGGAGCAGAAGGATGCACCCGCCCACCTGAATCATCCGCCGGTGGATGCGGGAGATGCTGGCAGTGGGGGCAGAGCGGCCGCTTTTCATAGACGTTTACCCCCCTTCCCCTTTGATTACCTTATTATATAGGCATCCGTAGGGTCTGTCAACTAAGAAGGGGAGAGGTCAAAAAGGGAAAAAACGACAGGTTCAAAAATTGGATTCCGGGCAATATCCACAAAATTGAACTTTCCAACCCCCTGGGGAACAAGCTAAAATGGAAAATGACAGGGGAAAGGAAGCCCCCTATACCTTCTGGCAAATTTGTGTATGAAAGGAACGATTTGAACATGAAGAAGATTTCCCTCAGCCTGATTCTGGCCATGATGATGGTTCTGTCCCTCCTGGCCGGCTGCGGCGGCAACAACGGCGGCGCCAGCACCGGCGGGGATGGCGGTTCCGAACCCTCCGGCACCGTGATGCTCTACTCCTCCATGCAGGAAGAGCAGCTTATCGCCATCAAGGAAGGCTTCACCAAGAAGTACCCCAACATCAAGATGGAATACTACTTCGCCGGCACCAGCAAGGTGGTCACCAAAATCTCCACCGAGGCCCAGGCCGGTCACGTGGACGCCGATGTCATCTGGGTGGGCGACGCTGCCGACTATGTTTCCTTCAAGGAGAACAACATCCTGCAGCCCTACACCTCCCCTGAGCTGGATGGCGGCGCCATCGACAGCGCCTATGTGGACCCTGAGGGCTACTACACCGCCGGCCGTCTGGTTGGGGTAGGCATTGCCTACAACAATGCTCTGGTTACCCCGGAGGAGGCCCCCAAGACCTGGAGCGACCTGCTGGATTCCAAGTGGAAGGATCAGGTGGTTATGTCCGATCCCGGCACCGCCGGTACCACCAAGTACTGGATGAACGCCATGATGTGCAGCGACAAGTACGGCACCGATTACATGCAGAAGCTCCATGACAACGGCTGCCTGCTGGAGAGCGGCACCACCGCCACCCACAACCAGCTGGCCGCCAGCGCCTACAAGGTGGGCGTCTGCCTGGACTACGTTTCCGCCAACCTCATCAAGGACGGCTCTCCCATCACCTTCCTGTATCCCGAAGAGACCGTCTCCATCGCCAGCCCCATCGGCCTGGTGAAGGACTGCAATAACGAGGAGAACGGCAAGCTCCTGTATGACTTCATCCTTTCCAAGGAGGGCCAGGAGATTCTGGTTGCCAATAACCTCGTCTCTGTCCGTACCGATGTCACCCAGTCTGTGGACCTCACCACCATCCCCTCCTTCCTGGAGTGCGACATGGCGAAGCTGGCCGCCGACAGCGAGGCGAACCTCACCGCCTTCAACGGCATCTGGGGCCTGTAATCGCCCTTGCTTTCACAAAGGCGCCATACATAAAAAAGCGAGAGGGGCGGGGGAGACAGCGTCTGCTGCCCCCCGCTCCCTTTATCTCTGTCCCCCCGGCGGGGGGAGCGGTTTTTGGATTTCATGACGTGAGGAGGAGAGTATTTGTCAAAGGTTGCGTTTAAGAATATTTCCTTTAAATACGGCCAGAACCAGATTCTAAAGGATTTCAGCCTGGAGATTGAAAGCGGCGAAATCCTTTGCCTGGTGGGGCCCTCCGGCTGCGGCAAGACCACCCTGGTTCGCTGCCTGCTGGGCCTCAATAAGCCCGACACCGGGGAGATTTATGTGGGGGATACCTGCATCTTCAGCGCCAGCCGCCGCATCAACATGGCGGTGGAGCGCCGGAACATCGGCATCGTTTTCCAGGACTACGCCGTGTGGCCCCATATGACAGTGGGGGAAAACGTGGGCTACTCCCTGAAAAAGCGCCGGGTCCCCAAAGGGGAAATTGCCGGGCGGGTGGAAAACGCCCTGGCCATGGTGAACATGACCGAATATAAAAACCACCTGCCCAGCCAGCTTTCCGGCGGGCAGCAGCAGCGGGTGGCCATCGCCCGTGCCCTGGTGGGCAACGGGGACATCATTGTGATGGATGAGCCTATCACCAACCTGGACGCCAAGCTCCGGGAGCAGATGCTGGAGGAGATCCGGGAGATCCAGCGAAAGAGCGGCACCACCGTTCTGTACATCACCCACGACCAGCAGTCCGCCCTCCAGCTTTGCGACCGTATGGCGATTATGGAGCCGGACGGCAGCCTCTGCCAGCTGGGCACTGATGAGGACATTATTTTGCACCCGGCCAACCGCTTCACCTTTGAGTTCATCGGGGTTTCCAACTTCATCCCGGTGGAGGTGGCAGGTAGCGCTATCACCCTCCGGCCCGGCCAGAAGGATTTCCCCTGGGCCGATGGCAAACTGCCGGAGGGTACCGATACCTCCAAAAAGCTGGAGCTGGGGGTGCGGCCCAACGACATCGTCTTTGATAAGGATTCCTCCCTGCGGGTCACCGTTAAGCGGTCGGTCTTTTTGGGGAGCGAATACGATTACTTTGTGGAGCTGGGCGGTCGGGAGCTGCGGATTCAGCAGAACACCCTGGACGCCGCCAAGTACGGCGTGATGCGGGAGGGTCAGGAGACCGGCATCCGGCTGCTGAACTACCGCTTCTACCCGGAAAAGGAGGTATCGGCATGACAAAAACAGGCCGCAATAAGGATCTTGCCGCCATCGATGGCAAGCGCTTTAGCATGGACGGCGTGATGACCGCCCTCACCGTGGTGCTGCTGCTGGTAGTAGTGGTGATTCCGGTGGTTTCCATCATCTACAACGCCTTTTTCTTCCAGGGCCACTTTGACCCCAAGCTCTTCAGCAGCCAGCTTACCGATGCGGGCAACCTGGCCGCCATGTGGAACACCATCAAAATCGCCTTTTGGGTCACCCTGCTGGGGACCGTTGTAGGCACCTTCTACGCCTGGCTGCTGGGCCGCAGCGACATCCCCGCCAAGGGGCTGATGCGCGCCCTCTTCAACATCCCCTATATGTTCCCCCCCTTCCTGGGGGCCATGGCCTGGGACCTGCTGCTCAACGGCCGGTCCGGCTACCTCAACAAGCTCCTGATGGAGGTTTTCGGCCTCTCCACCGCCCCGGTGAACATCAACACCCTTGGGGGTATCGTCTTTGTGGAGCTGTCCTACTACTTCCCCTTCGTCTTTATGCAGGTGGTCAGCGCCCTGGAGCGGATGGACCCCACCCTGGAGGAATGCGCCCGCATCGCCGGCGCTAAGCAGATGACCGTTATCCGCAAGATAACCCTCCCCCTGGTGGTGCCCGCCATCTCCGCCGGCGCCCTGCTGATTCTCACCACCTCCCTGGCCCATTTCGGCGTTCCCTCCATTCTGGGCTTCTCCCAGGGCATCTATACCCTGCCCACCAAGATTTACGCCGTTATCTCCCGTGCGGGGGGCAGCTTTGAGGGGATCCGCCAGGGCGCGGCCCTCTCCATCATGCTGGTGCTGGTGGTGTTCACCGCCCTGGTGATTCAGAAGAAGATCCTCAGCTCCGGCAGCTACGACATCATCAAGGGCAAGAGTATGCGCCCCACCCTCATCAAGCTCCGTGGTGCCCGCATCCCGCTGCTCATCCTCTGCATCGCCACCCTGATCCTCATCGTCATCGTGCCCCTGGTGATGATTTTCCTGGTGAGCCTGGTGAAGGCCTACGGCCTGCCCCTCATCCCGGAGAACTTCACCTTCCAAAACTACAAGCGCATCTTCGCCGCCTCCGGCACCATTGATTCGGTGAAGAACTCCCTCTTCGTCTCCATTGCCGCCGGTATCATCTGTATGTTCCTGGGCACCCTCATCGCCTATGTGGTGCAGAAGATCCGGCCCAAGGGCAAGGAGGTGCTGGAGGTTCTCTCGGTGCTGCCCTACTCCCTCCCCGGCACCGTGCTGGCCATCGGCGTCATTCTGGCCTGGTCCGGCAACATCCTGAATATCAGCCTTTATAACACCATCTGGATTATCCTGGTGGCCTACATTGCCCGGTATCTCTCCTTCTCCATGAAGAGCTCCTCCGCAGCGCTCTTGCAGGTTCACCCCTCCCTGGAGGAGGCGGCCCGCACCTGCGGCGCCTCCCATATGGAGAGCCTCACCGACGTCACCCTGCCTCTCATCCGTCCGGCCATGGTCTCCGGCTTCTTCCTCATTTTCTTGCCGGCCATGCGTGAGGTGACCACCTCCATCCTGCTGTACGGACCCTATACCCGCACCCTGGGCGTCCAGATCTACTCCCTGCGCGATGCGGGCATGATTCCCCAGGCGGCGGCGCTGGGAAGCGTAGCTATCATCATAATCATCATCTGCAACACCATCGTCACCCAGGCAACCAAGGACCGGAAGGGGGTTTAAGGGATGGATCAAGTTATTCTTCGTCATGTTACCAAGCGGTTTACCACCAAGACACTGGGGGATATCGTCGCTGTGGACGACTTTAACCTCAGCGTTCACGAGGGGGAGTGCTTCTCCTTCCTGGGCCCCTCCGGCTGCGGCAAGTCCACCACGCTGCGGATGATTGCCGGTTTTGAGGACCTGAGCGAGGGGGAGATCGAGCTTTGCGGCCGCCCCGTTTCTATCAAGGATAAAAACCTCTATGTGCCGCCGGAGGAGCGGGGGCTGGGGATGGTCTTCCAGTCCTTTGCCGTCTGGCCCCACATGAACGTCTTTGACAATGTGGCCTTCCCCCTCCAGATTCAGAAGGTCAATAAAACCGAAATTGCCCAGCGGGTAAAGGAGGCCATGAAGCATACCAGCCTCACCGGCCTGGAGGAGGTCTTCCCCTCCGACCTTTCCGGCGGGCAGCAGCAGCGCATCGCCCTGGCCCGCGCCATCGTCACCCAGCCCAAGGTGATGCTGCTGGATGAGCCCCTCTCCAACCTGGACCCCAAGCTCCGGGAGACCATGCGCTTTGAAATCAAGGAGCTCCAGCGGAAATTTAACTTCACCATCATCTTTGTCACCCACGATCAGTCGGAGGCTATGGCTATCTCCGACCGGATGATGGTCTGCGACATGGGCAAGATTATGCAGATTGACACCCCGGAGAATCTCTACAACAAGCCCAACAGCCGCTTTGTCCACAGCTTTTTGGGGGAGAGCACCTTCATCAATGTAGCAGTGCAGGACGGCAAGGTCTATGCCGAAGGGGACAACGACCACCCCCTGAAGCTGGAGATTCCAAAGGACGCCGACAGGCGGATGGTGGTGGCGACCCGCCCCAATTCCATCGACCTGCTGAAGCCTGGCGAGGGGGAGGGCTATCCCACCAAAATCGATAAGCGCATCTTCCTCACCGACCGCACCGAATACCTGGTGCAGATTGGCCGCCAGACCCTGAAAATCCAGGTGCCCCACCGGGTCACCTTCGCCGAGGGGGACCCCTGCCTGGTGCGGTTTGTCAGCCCCATGTGGTATCCGGCGGAGGACGAGGCCGCAGAAAAGGAGCGCCAGAGAAGGCAGCTGGTGTAACTAGAAAAATTACATACAAAAGGGAGAGGTCTTTCGGGCCTCTCCTTTTTGTGTTGGGATGCTTTTTGCAGAAGATGCGCCTATAGAGAAACACCTTCCGGAGTTGTGCAATTTGCATATAATTAAAAGACAAAAGTCAAATTTTAGGGAAAAGGGTTGACAAGAAAGCGAAAAAAAGGGTAAACTTTTAGATAGAACTACCATCAGTGGCGAAAGAAACAAAGCGGGTTTTAAACATGGGGAGACGATAGGCGTTCTGCCAAGAGGGGAGGCGTGGAGCATGAGGAGCTGGCTGCGGTTTTTGGTGGTGGCGGTGTTGGGAGCCCTGCTGCTGGCGGGGTGTGAGTGCAAGCACGAATATGACCAGGGAACGATCACCAAGGAGGCTGCCTGCAAGGAGGAAGGGATCCGCACCTATACCTGCCAGAAGTGCGGGGAGAGCTATGAGGAATCCATTCCCCTGCTGGAGCACGTTTATAAGGAGCGGGTGACGCGGGAGGCCACCTATGAGCAGGAAGGGGAAGAGACCTACACCTGCACCCTCTGTAAGGACAGCTATACAAAGCCCATCCCCGCCCTGGAAAAGCCGGTGGAGGTGAGGGTGACCGGAAAAACCACCCATATCGACTATTTCTTTGAGTGGATCTTGCTGGATTTTCAGGTGGAAAACGTGGGAACGCAGGACATCCGGGGCCTGCGGGGGAAGCTGGTTGTAATGGATCTGTTTGGAAAGGAGATCCAGTCCCTCCCGTGCAGTTTTACCGAAGACCCCATCCCGGTCGGAGAGACTGTGGAGCTTCCAGAGCGTTCTATGATGGTGGATAGCAACAGCGGTGCAGACGTACAGTTTTTCCAAACCGATTTTTCCGAGCTGCAATTTTCCTTTGCGTTGGAGCAGGTGGTCTATCTGGAGCCGGAAGCAGAGGAAGCGGAGAGCGATTTGGGGATGAAAAAAGACCCGGTGCGGGTTACGGTGGCGGACATGGGCAGCTACCAGGCAAATCTTTTCAGCAACCTGCACTCCAGCATCCGCCTGACCATGCAGATTGAAAATGATTCGGGGAAAGAGGTAAAGGCGATTGAAGGGACCGCCACCGTTTGGAATATGTTTGGGGACGAGTTGGCGACCTATCAGTGCGACCTCCTCACCCGGAAGAACTTCCGCTCCCAGGATGGCAGGGACCTTCAAATTTTTACCATTACCTATTACGATATGAGCGCTGGCGACTGGGAGGTGCTTTACAGCAGCTACGAGCAGTTGGACTTCCAGTATACCATTAACTCCATCCTTTATGAGGACGGTACCAAGGATATCCTCCACCAAAGCGGAACCAGCGTCTAACAAAAAATCAGCGGTCCCCTAGAAAATAGGGGGCCGCAGGTTTTTATAAGCAGGGGACTACAGGGTTCCTAGCTCCGGCTGCCAATACTTGCGGTCCAGGCTGCGGTACTGCACCGCCTCCGCCATGGCGTCGGAGTTAATCTGCTCCTCTCCGGCAAGGTCCGCGATGGTGCGGGAGATGCGCAGCAGGCGGTCGTAGCTGCGGCCGGAAAATCCCAACCGGTCGTAGGCCATGGCCAGCAGACGCTGGGCGTCTGGGGTGAGGGTGCAGTACCGGCGCAGAGCCCCAGGGGTGAGACGGCCGTTGCAGGGGATGCCCAGCTCCCTGTATCGTTCCCGCTGGAGGAGGCGGGCTGCCTCCACCCGCTGGCGGATGAGACTGGAGGGCTCCCCCGGAGCGGTGGCGCTTAGCTCCTTGTACTCCACCGGGGGCATTTCCACATGGATATCCATCCGGTCCAGCAGGGGACCGCTGACCTTGGAAAGATAGACGGAGCGCTTGGAGGGGGAGCAGCGGCAGGGCTGGGTGGGATGGCCGAAGTAACCGCAGGGGCAGGGGTTCATGGCTGCCACCAGGACGAACCGGCAGGGGAAGCTGGCCCGGCCCGGCTGGAGCGACGCCAATATTTCCTATGCGCTGTACATCAACGATGCCGGAGAGCTGGAGCAGGTGGTTTCCCTGAAAAACGACGTGGAACGAGGGAAGAAGAAGGTGTTGGCTCCCAGAACCATGTCTCTTCCCGCTCCGGTCAAAAGGTCTAGCGGAGTGGCCTCCAATTTTTTGTGGGACAATTCCAGCTACATTCTGGGTGCAGACGAAAAAGGCAAGCCGCAGCGGAGCCTGGAGTGCTTCGCCGTCTGTAAAACGCTCCATCATCAGATTTTAGATGGTGTGGACAGCCCACCGGCCCAGGCAGTGCTGGCATTCTTTGACCACTGGGACCCGGAACAGGCCAGAGAGCATCCTGCTTTGGAGGACAAGCTCCAGGATATTTTAGCAGGAGCCAACCTTGTATTCCGATATGATGGCGACTATCCTCAAGAAGATCCAAAAATTCGGACAGCATGGGAGAACTATTACAATACATCTGAGGACAATCCTGAAATGGTGTGTCTTGTCACAGGAAAAAAAGGGCCTGTCGAAAGAATACATCCAAATGTAAAGGGCAGTGGGCCTTTGTGGCAGCCGATGGGAAATACGCTGGTCGGTTTCAATGCCCTTGCCTTCTGCTCCTATGGCCGGGAGCAGAGCTTCAACGCCCCCACCAGCAAATACGCAGCCTTTGCCTATACCAGCGCACTGAACCACCTGCTGGCAGATCGGGAGTATGTGGGACAGATCGGAGATACCACGGTTTTGTTTTGGGCATCGGGCGGCCAGCGGGCCTACCAGAGCTTCTCGATGGCAAGCCTGTTTGGCGCTCCCAGTACCTACTCGGTCTCCGACCTGCAAAAAATGGTCCTTGACCTGTGCCAGGGCAAGCCGGTCCTGTTTGAGGAGGCACAACTGGACCCTAATACTACATTTTATATCCTGGGTCTGTCGCCAAACGCCGCCCGGCTTTCGGTGCGGTTCTTCCTCAAAAATTCGTTCGGTGAATTTGTCAGAAACATTCAGGCCCACCAGGAGCGGCTGAAAATTGTCCGTCCTGTCTTTGATAAGTTTGAGGTCCTTCCCCTATGGAAGCTGCTGGACGAGACCGTGAAACAGAATTCCCGCGACAAGTCGGGAACACCCAGGGCATTGACCATTGTGGAAAGGCTGGACGAGACCGTGAACCAGAATTCCCGCGACAAGTCCCCTGTACCTGGAATGGCCGGAGAAACCCTCCGCGCCATTCTGAATGATACACCTTATCCCGCCACACTGCTTAACGGCGTTTCCCTGCGTGTCCGGGCGGAGCGGGAAATCACCAGGGGCCGGGCAGCCATTTTGAAAGCGTATTACTTGAAAAATCCCCATCCTGATATACCAAAGGAGGTTTTGACCGTGTCCCTGAATCCGGACAGCACTCATATCCCTTACGTCTTGGGCCGACTGTTCTCAGTACTGGAAGCCATCCAGTCTTCAGCTAATCCGGGCATCAACACTACCATTAAGGACAAATATTTTAACTCTGCTTCCGCCACACCCAGCCGGGTGTTTCCAACGCTGATTAACCTGGCGCAGAAGCATCTGCGGAAGCTGGATAAGGGCTTTGATATCTCATACAGCAAACAGTTAACTGATTTGACCGCCAAGCTGGGAGAAACCTTTCCGGACCGCCTGAGCCTGCCCCAGCAGGGCGCGTTTCAGTTAGGATACTACCACCAGACCCAGGCCCGCTATACAAAAAAGGAGGAACGTGAACATGTCTGAGCCAATCAAAAACCGCTATGAATTTGTGATTCTCTTCGATGTAGAGAACGGAAACCCCAACGGAGACCCCGACGCGGGCAATATGCCCCGGGTGGACCCGGAGACCGGCCTGGGGCTGGTGACCGACGTGTGCCTGAAGCGGAAGATCCGCAACTATGTGGAAACGGTCAAGGAGGACGCCGACGGCTACCGCATTTATATCAAGGACGGAGCGCCCCTCAATCGCAGCGACGCCGAGGCCTATGCCGCGCTGGATGTAACAGACAAGACGGTCAAGGAGAAGAAAAAGGCCGATTCCCACTTGGATGAGAAAATTCGGGATTGGATGTGCGCCAACTTCTATGACATCCGTACCTTTGGCGCGGTCATGACCACCTTTGTCAAAGCGGCTCTCAACTGCGGCCAGGTCCGAGGGCCGGTGCAGCTGGGCTTTGCCCGCAGCGTGGA